>ERZ891134.982-NODE-982-length-21122-cov-17.076423_pt1 | contig 21122 bp, 25 predicted proteins | sample MGYA00520888_ERZ891134 | MGnify/ENA primary metagenome ERZ891134 (study PRJEB32303, sample SAMEA104408692) | aquatic metagenome | biome: Brackish water; feature: Coastal; material: water | place: Baltic Sea | collected 2014-10-23 | depth 10 m ... | reverse complement strand
CCTTGCGTTTTAAAGATTCCCTCCATTCTCATAGCCTGCTCAAATATCTTTGCATATTCGCCTTTTAGGCTCCCATCTTCGTCAAGCCAGCAATAGTCAATGAGGGCATTTTTGTCATTCTCCAAGGCCCACCTAATTACTGATGGATTATCCATTTCTTCAAGAAGATCAGAAATAGCGGCTTCGTTTGGAATCTTTTCTGTAATCAAATTCATCTGATCAAAACCACATGATTCATTCACTCTTAATACTTCTTTAAGAATAGACCTTCCGGCAAGTTTACCAAATGTTAACATCTGACATACTCTAGATTCACCATACTTGTTTTTTAGATAATCAATAACTTGATCTCTATAATCTGGTGGAAAGTCAACATCAATATCTGGAAGAGAAATATGATCCTCTGTATTGCGACCTTCATTGTAAAATCTTTCAAAAAGCAGACCGTATTCTATTGGATCAATAAGTGTAATGCCGGTTAGATAGCATACCAGAGAACCGCCGCCTGAACCGCGAGCGGGTCCAACCAAACATCCCATATTTCTAAAGTGATTTACATAATCTTGAACTATAAGGAAGTATCCAGAAAGATTGGCTTTGTTAATAACTTCCAACTCCTTCAAAACTCTATCTTTATATACGTCTTGATTTTCCTTGGGTATGCGGTCTTTAATGATCTTTCTCCATCCATCTCTGCAAAGCTGCTTTAAGTATTCATCTTCAGAGCTTCCGTTCGGCGTTTCAAATGCTGGCAGTTTTGGTTTTGACAGAATATCTATATCATCAATTAGAGCGGCAATCTGAGTGAGATTGTAGTATAGATTATTATCATATTCCTTAACTAGTAGATCTGAGCTTTTAATATAGTAGTTACTACTACGAATAAATCGTAGGGAGTCAAGGTCTTTCTTCTCAGATATTTTTTGATCTAGCTTTTTCATAGTGGTTTTTAGCTTTGTGCATATGAGAACCCTATGATCAACAGCATCTTTCTTTTCTGGATAATAAGAAGCAGTGTCTGGAATGCATATAGTATGTTCTGGATCTATAGAATAAATAATATCTCTTAATGTTTTGGTTATAGGATATGTTTCATGATCTGTATTGTTCACTTCAAGAAAATAGTTAGCAAATATTGATCGCATATTTTCTACATACTTATTAGCTTTCACTTCATAATCTTGTGTAAGACAATCTTCAATCAGATCGCTATCAAGTGAATCAAAAACACACTCCTCATCGTTGAATAATGAACGATAAAATCTACTTCCAACATATCCATCAATACACACAAAATCATGCGGGGTTATATTATCAATAAAGGATTGAAAGTTTATTTTAGGAGTATCTTTGTAATTTTCTGGACTATTAGATATTGAAATGATTTTAAGAAGCTCTGTCCATGCGTGATTGTTCTTGCATAGAATAGTGATTCTTGAATCATCATCAAATATAATTTCGCAACCAATGATTGGCTTGATGGATTCTTTTTTGCAAGCCTGTATAAAATTAACACAGCCACTAATAGTGGCTATGTCTGTGATACCAGCATAAGAATATCCAGCATCCTTACAGGTTTTTGCTATCTGCCTGGATTTAGAAGTTGATGATAATAGTGAATAGTGACTATGATTTCTCAGCATTTTCTAAGCGGCCTCCACCAGCACCATAAGTACCCAACTTGTTTAAATTTGCGTGTATAGACACAACTTCGTCCATACCTTTAGATCTTACCATATCATGAAAGAATTTGCAAGTGGTTTTTCCAGAATCCTTGTACGGTTCTGAGAATTTGCATAACTTGGTGCATTTCCAGTGAGATTGGTCTTCAGAAAGCAATTTGGGTAGTTCTATAGATCGGATGTATTCAAACTTAGCTTTAAGCATTTTTTCCGCTTTTTCATAATCCTCATCTGAGAAAACTATGTCAAAAATGCCACCGTCGTTTACATAATAAATGCTTGTATAAAAATCATGCTTGGGGTACATATTTTTTAACGCATAGAAATAAAGTAGCAACTGCTTATCAGAACATAAATCTTCGTATGTCTTTTCTCTGCCTGTTGCCCAGTTTAATCTCTTGCCAGACTTGTAGTCAAGAACTTGGTAGTATGAATCATCTTCTTTTACTATCAAGTCTATGGTTCCCTTTATTGCTAAGTTTCCAGAGAACTCTTTGCCATTAACATTGTAGTGGTATTCAGCCCAAGGTTTTTTTATCTCAATATCAAAGAAAAGCTCTGTAGCGTGAACGTTTTGATTTCTAGGATCTAACGAGCCATTATTATATGCCAATGCCTTGTATACCCAATCTATACAAGTTTTTAGATCCTTTGGCATTAAGTCTACATCATCTTCATGCTTCTTGTAGTATTCAAAACATATGTTGGTTACATATTCTATATCATCACATTCCGCAAATGTCAAGTCTTGTATATCGTCGTTTTTTAATTTTCGTTTCTTATTTGATTGTGCTATTTTCTTATCTGCCAGCACTTGCATAGCCCTATGAAATACGGTTCCAAGGACAGCCTTTTTATTAGTCTTGTCTTTCATTCCAAGTACATATTGGAAAAAGTATTTCATTTCGCACATTTCAAGTGTGCCTAAAGACGAACTTCTATGATAGCAAATAATCATTTTATTGATACGGTATACTTACCGACCTCTCTTAGTTTTTGAGTCACATTTAAATTAACTAGTATTGATAAAAATTCTTTACAAGATTCTTCTATGGTCATTTGTTGATTGTCAACAGTTCCATCAAACCCATCGTATTTGTCTGCATCAACTTCGCTTGCGTGATTGCTATTGTATGGATTTCTAGTAAGTCTAATAACTTTTCCATTTCTTTGCTGAACAGCCTTTACCTCATTCATAAATCGGCAATCCGCAATAATTGCAATATCTGGCTTATCCTCCTCTATTCTTTTAAAGCAATTTTCTAGCCATATAGGTTCATACATTTTACGCATAATCTCAGTACCAAAGAACTGCATGAATTCACGAGAAGTCATTGCTCCAATTGTTTTATCCATTCCAGGCATGTTTTCCCATCTAAGGTGTTCTTGTATTGCATTCTTTTGCTCGTCGCTTCCATAAACACACTCTGGAGGAATATTGAATAGCATAGTGCAAATTTCTTTCAGCGAATCGGCAAAGTTATAACATCTTATAAGCGGCCAAATTCTCCTTGAGGCATATTGATAAAACTCGTCATTTTTTTGCTGCAAGTCCAAAACTCCCATTTCTTCAAACTCTTTTCCGTTTTCATCATGAAACGTGCAATTGACAACAAGCTCTCCTGTCGGTGAGATGAAAAACTTTTCTATAACATCATGTCTTTTCATTTCATGACCATGGAGGTAATTAGAAAGGGTTGTTTTACCACTTTGTTTTTTACCACACAATGCAACAATTTTCGTCATCAGTATTTTCCTTCAATTTGAGGTTTTATAATATTGTTAATTTCATCAATTGACATATCGCCTATATCATTCTTTGGTAGCTTTACAGTGTAGATATTAAACAGGTATTTTAGTCTTTCAGTTACATCTTTGGTGCAGATATTTCCAGCATCATCATTATCAGCCATGATTACAATATTGGAAACGCCCGTCTTTTGAATTAAGAATTCTTGTGAGTCACTTATCTTTGATCCAAACATCCCTACGGCGTTATATATTCCAGCCTCCCATAAGCGAATCACATCTCCCTGTCCTTCTACAAGTATTATAGTCTCAGCCCTTCTTATATGCTCTATTGCTTTTCCATAATTGTACAAAAAATTGGACTTATTGAAGCCCTTTTGGTTTATCCATTTTCTAGGACTGTCAGATATTGTTCTTCCAGTACACCCAACCATAAACTCATCATTTTCATCATACACTGGAAAAACTACACGCTGATACATTTGACTTTTAGGGTTTGTGCAAAGTCCAACATCAAATTCATCTAAAATCTTTTCAGAAAATCCCCTGCCGATATAAAAGCTGGCTGGAAATTGCAGACGGCTGCGAACAGTCTCTCTTTTTATTTTACAGCCATTTTCTTTTAATGTTTTTTTGCTTTGCAGTTTTATGAGTTTATCAAAAACATCATTCTTTATTGTATTTATACTATCGCTATCAATCAGAACATCTGCACAAAAGGTATTGCAGAATTTTATTACTTCTGGAAATGCAATTTCTTTATCGTGCTTCTTTTCCAAAAGCATCCATACTAATGAGATGATATCTTTTCCAGGCTTATCGTTGTGACAACCTTTAGTATTGCAAAACCATTTGCCATAATGTTCTTCGTTGTATTCGTCAATGTTAATATTGAACGCAGTTATATTATCGCCTTCATGTATTGGGCAACTGCTTATCAATAAGTTATTTGATTCGTAATAATCATGAATACCGAAAAAATCAAAAAGATCAAAAATCTTCTTCATCAGCTTGGCCTTCAGTATCAATGTCTGCTTGATCTGAAAATCCCTGTTGATTACCGTGCTCATTTCTCTTTATGCTCCTAATAGTGCCAAGCTCTCTGATCTTAGCGTACTGACCATCCATTTGAAGGCATATATAGCCTTCATCTTCAATACCTGGGCCGTGCCTAGATACAATTGGAATTAGCTTCTTATTACCACAGGTTATCCCGTCTGTCAATCTTTCTTCTTCCGTTTTATCTTTAAAGATAGAGAAGCTGGTACACAGCCATACAAGTCTGTCTGAACCGCTGACAACATCTGTACTCTCTTTAGTTATGCCATCACGATTAAGCTGAACAAATGACAAACAGGGACAATCATTTTCTACGCAAAAGTTATGCAGTGCAGTAATCTGAAATCCCAGAACTTGAAACTCTGCAAGATTGTTGTTTATACTATTAGATGTCATTAGCTTTAAGTAGTCATAAATAATCAAGCAATCATTAAGTACTCCGTTTTCATCATAACCGACTTTCTTTATTAGCCATCTTTTTGCGATAGAAAGAGTTTCTTCAAATGGTCTTCCCGCAATGCTTATATAGTCATATGGTATTTCCTTGATTACTTTTGCAACTTGAGAAACCTTATCTTTTTTATGATCGTCATTAAAGAAATTACCAGAAGCAATCTCGTTAATTTCAGTTTCGCTAAGATTTGCAAGAAGTCTATTTATATGATCTTCTTTACTCATTTCCGTATCAAGCATAAGGACCGGAATATTATGAGTTTTTGTTACATGTAGTGCCACATTATCAGCGAAAACAGATTTGCCTGTATTATGAGTAACAACATAGTTGTCGGTCATAAATAAGCCATCATTATCTGATAGAGTCAAGCATCTCGCGTTGTCTTTACATATCTTTTCAATTTTTACAATAGTTCTCTTTAGTTCACCTATCTTGCGACCTGTGAATTTTTCTGCTTTTCTTGATAACCTAAAAGGATTAACTCCTTCCGGCAGACGAACTTCACAGCGATAGGAATCAAAAACTTTGCCATTACAGGCTGTTTGTGTTTTGTTTATAGAACAAATACCACCCAATGATTGAACTATTTCCTTTACATCACTACATAGCTGTAGAGACACAGAACCAAACCTAGTTCTGGAATTACCACTCCTAGAATCAATCGTGCAGTCTCCATCTGTGTCTAGAAGACCAGCAAGAACGCTAAGTCTAACTTCTACAGTATTGTAGATATACTCCTTGGGAATAAACTTATTATAGCAGTTGTGACCGAAAATACCAGTTTCTCGCAGCTTATCTTGAAAGCCATTTATTCTATAGGAAGTAGCCTTATTTCCTTCCTGTTTGTTATCTATCTTTACATCTAGACCAAGAGAATTAGCGTATGTTACCATATAATCATGAATTTCTTTATCCATAGTATGGTAAACACAAGTATTATTAGAAACAGAGCCATCACCAAGAAGAATACCCATAACATATGGATCAATAGAAACAGCCCGCTCATTAAACTCTACCTTCTTCGGTAGCGGCACATTCCATTTGTATTTATTGTTTTTACCATATGTCATGTCACAAAGAAGTTCCTTAGTTGTTTTTAGCTCTTCTTTTTTCTTACCATATGTTTTATAGACATGCCAGATATGATCTTGACAACAATCTACTGTATCGCCATCCTTGAAATGTATGCGGTAAATATCAATATTTTCGTGAGGCCAAATATGAGTGACAGTTGTTGATCCGCGTGTTGGATGAAGTACAATATCTCCTACTTCAATATTCTCAATATTTACTGGACCATCTGGAGTATAAACCAATGAACCATGACGAAGGGCTTTTGGCCTAGCTGCGATTAGATCAACGCATTTGCGGCGAAGACCACCTCCGATTGCTTTATCAAATTCTGAAAGCCCTGTCGTGATTCCGATTGACTTTCCTGTATTATCCTGCAAGTGATCTAGATATGCATCAATATCATCTCCAATCAATTGAGGAGTCATTTCATCTTCCTTAATATAAGAAAGACATATATTTTGAATTGGTGATTCTGCTACTGAGAGTATTTCGTTGATAGATTCATCGCCGGTTACTTTATTTAGATCGCTATATATTGTTCTTAGCTCTGATTGAACCTTTCGTGCAAATTCTAGTTTCTTTAGCTTTTTCGCATGTTCTCCTACATTATCTATATGTATAGGAGTATTCATAATTCCAGAGATATGCTTGAGAATGTCATTTCTCTCAACATACTCGTCTAGATCTAGACTTTTAGCAGAAGATAGAATATCTGCATATCCAGCCGTTTCTTTGTCTTTGAGTGCATGTGAGATGCACTTATATAGAACTTTATTTGCATCAAGAGTAAAACTATCCTCGCCAACAAAAAGCTCAACCTCAATTAGACTTTCTTGCCCATGCTGAAACAGTCCAGCAAGCACTGCACGTTCAGAAGCAATATTTTGAAGATTACTCTCAATCTTTGACATCAACGACCTCTTCTTTGAAGACACCTATCACATATGTATGTATCTCTAGCAAATAATGGATTTACCTCATTACTTGATCCGCACTCCGTACACTTTACAGACTTAGTTGAATAAGATTTTCTACTTCTATTTGAAGGTTTAACATTATCATTTATTTTGTCATATCCAGTTTCTTTTTCTGCTTCTGCAAGAATATCTTGCATATTGTCAAATTTATTTTCACCATGTCTGTCCGTAACCTTTCGTGAAGGCTTATTAGACACTACGGAGAAGCCTTTGTCAACCTCTGTTTTTTTTGCGGTTTGTTTTTTAGTAGTTTTTTTTATTGGTTTATTAGCAGTCAGACCATCAAGTTTTTTCATTATGATTGACAGGGCGGCTGCGGTATCGTTTGCTGGTGGATCAATACGCTCGCCAGACAGCATAAAATATGCTTCTGAAACCTCGGACCAATCCCCATTGACTAGTGCGTTTCTAAGCAATGTTGCTATGTTCATTTAAAACTCCTTGATTTTCCTAAATCTTGAAATAGGGTTACTTTCTTCTTTATGTCTTTTGTGGTTTCAAGCAATATCTGCATACTAGCATACAATCTTAATCGGCATTTTTCAATTGATTGTGCAAAAGAATTTTCAATCAATATAGATTTTTTTCTAATTTCTGCTGGTAGAAACTTATCGTATCTATCCCAATACTTAGCGTATAGAAGATTTAATGCTTCTACACACCAATTATACTGACTATATACTAAGTCATGTTTTTTTTGTAGATTTCCAGCATAGTTCATTAAGGTAAGTGCATTTGCAAAGCACTCGTCACTAGAAAGACTAAGTATGTCTTCATGCGGCATATTTACAATGTATTCGTAGTGGTCACTATCTTTATATTCTATAATGTTATTTTCTTTACAGAATGAATCTATCCACTGCGTAAACTTTTCTAATGCCTCTATTGGTTGACTGTCTGTAATATCAATTGCTTCCATTCTTCTTTCCTGTCAAAAGGTAATACTGCTATTTTGATGTTATTTATTTCACACCATTCAATTTTATCTAGATCTCTTTTTTTAGCATTTAGGAAATCCATTTTGTCTTTATGGAAAAAAGAACAATACTCATAATGCTGCCTTCCATGAGCTTCTATTATTAGCATCAGTGCTGGAATAAAAAAGTCGGCATACAATAGAGATGATCTACCAATCCTTTTTGAGCCTGGAAGAGTAACCTCTTCGTAGACTGATAGGTTCGGAAAAAGCTCTTTGATTATTTCTCTAGTTTTTGTATGTAGAGAAGATTTATTTTCAAGATATTTTCTACTCTTGTTTTTGGCAAAATTAAACTTATGTTCCCTTTGATCAAAACCAATCACTCTAATCATCGGAAAGCATCTCCTTTACCTTAGCATGAATAGAATTAAAAATATCTTTTCTTTCTACTAAGAACTCGTATATCTTAGATTGTCCTTGAAACTTCGGTGCTTCTTCAAATCCCTCAGTGCCGGTCAAGAATGGTATTGAGTACCAAGCACCGGCTTTTTCTATAATACCAAAAGACTCAGCAAGCTCAATAATCTCTTTTTCCTTATCAATGCCTTTATTATACTTGATATAACTTATACACTCAGCACCAGACGCACCCATTGATGAACAACTAATTTTCCAATGAACCAGTTGTCCTATCTTCTTATTGTTTTCTTCCCATGGCTCAATTTTGGCTATATCAAGTCTAGTGTCTGCTTGATATTGAACCATTACGCCACAGTCTGGAATTTTTACTTTACCATAACCAGATGTATTTGTAATATAATGAGTAATAATTAGTGCATTGATTTTGTTCTTTACGACTGTCTGTGCGTTCTTTTTAATCCAGTGAGATAGAAGTTTTGGTAAACTTGCACGTAATGAAGCAGAGGCACTTTCTTCAAGCTCTGCCCTTGGGATTAAAGACGAACAAGAATCAATAACGAGAACGGCACCGCAATTGTCTGGCCTTTTCATTAGACTTTCTGCAATATCTAGAAAATCTTCTGCTGCAAGAGACTCTCCATCATCTGGACTGTGGATAATTTGAATTTTATCAAGATCCAAACCTTCTATACCTACTAGATTGTAAGCCTTTAGTCGGCTTTCTCCGTCAATATAAATTACTGGCCTGCCCTCATCTTGTGCATTTTTACATACTTGCAGACATGTGGTACTGTTGTGAGTAACAATAAAGTTGTTTGTTAGATATAGATGTTCATCATTATCTAGTTCTATACATCTGCATTCTTCAGACCTTACTATTTCAACTTTTCTAATAGTCCTGAATAGACTTGTCTTGTTTCTTTTATTCGCAATTGTTTTTCTTGTTATTGAAAATAGTTTTGATACATTATTGCCAGAAATATGAATTCTATAGGAAGGAAATTCTTTACCGTTGCACTTTGTTGTACGGTATTTAATTTTTCCAGTATATCCTAAAGATTGAATAACTTCAACAAAATCATGTGCCAGTTGTTCTGATACGGTAGTATATTCGGCACATTTTCCATTTTGGTTATAACCGTCAGTATCCATTAGTCCACGAATAAGTTCATATCTAATACTAGTAGAGTTATATTTATACACTTCAGGAATAAACTTACTGTGCGAAGACATTCCAAGTAGTCCAAGATTGTTAAGGTCTTGAACCATTGAATTTCTATACTTTTGTCCGCTGGATAAACGGTACGATATGCCATTATCTGTAGTGGGCTTTAGCTCTAATCCTCTTTGGAGACATTCATGTCTGAACTCATCAAGTATTTCTTCATCAGTATTAGTAATAATTATAGATCTATTGGTCATTCCTCCATCTCCCAATAGACATCCAAGTATATATGGAACAATAGGAACTTCATGCGTATTGAATTCTACTTCTTCTGTTAGTTGAATTTTAAATTTTGGCCTATCAGAATAAAATAATCCTACATCTAAAATTTCTCTTAATGACAATACTTCTGTTTTTTCTTTTCCATGATAATTTATTCCGACTTTCCAAAGATGATCTATTCCGCATTCTGCGTATACACCATCATTGAAATGGACTCTATATACATCCTTTTCTCCATTTAGATGTACTTTTTTTACGGTAGCTAATTTACCGTCAGGTGTACATACTTTATCACCTACACTTATTTCCCCCATTGATTTAGGACCATTGGGAGTATAAACAATAGCAGAAACTGGTTGTTCTTTACCAGTTTTAGGATCTCCAGATATGATAGTCCAACTACCTTCCAAAATGCCGCCATTAAGTGCTAGATCTAGTGCTGGACTAACACTTACAGCCTTTAGATCTCTTTTAGCCTGAACAAGTTCTGACCCCTTAGAAACTACCTTACCGAAAGCCTTCTGTATTGCTTTATCTGTACTTAAATCAACTTTCTTTTTATCTTTAGCCATAGATTAAAGATCCTTCAAAATATTTCTGTGCTTACCCCTAAACGGTTTTGATATACCCTCGGTTGTATTATAGCTCTCGGTTAGATGTTTGTCAAGCCGGTTCTTCTCAAATTTCTCAACTATGGGCTGAAGCTTTTTATCCTGAATTTTCAGGATATACTTTGCTTCTGGAGACTTGAGAGCTTTAATTATAGAATCTACATGGTACTCTTTAAGAAGTTTTGCGGCGGCAATAACCTGACCTTTATAAGCACCATGTAGTTTGTTGCCAGTTATCCAAAATCTTTCTGGGCATTTTCCGCTATTGAAAGCTTCATTCCTTTTTTCAAAAATCATTTCCGCTAGAAAATTTGAAGGAGTTATATATCCTTCCTTGTATTTTGATTTGAATGGAGTCTTCTCAGTGCAGTCACTGGGCTTCTTGGGTTTTCTTTTTTTATCTGATTTTGTGGATGTGACTTGTGTCAAGTCTGACGGTTCTTTCGGGTTTTGTTGTTTCACCTTTTTCCGATGCCTCCTTAGTCATAACCGCATATCCATTTTTGCTATCAACAACCATCAGCTTGTCTATTGTATCAGCCTTTTTTATATTTGCAAGACATTCCGAATAGTACGAAGATGCAACATTTTCAGCACACCCTAGATCCTTGCAGATTTCACTTAATGCGTGATTAGAACAATTTTTTTCAATGTAAAATTTTTCAACTTTTGATAAAGTTCTTTTTACTAATTTCTTCTTAGCCATTTGTATCCTCCAGTATTGATTTTATCTTCTTCATTTTTTCTTTCAAGTCTTTAATGCAATCACCATACGAATTGCACTTCATTCTATATTCTACCATCAAATCATCGCCTAAAAAATTTATTTCTTCAGCGTTTATATTGCGGCAAAAAACATTTCTTTGGTGATACTCGCCTATATTCGGCGTTATAAATATTATTGAATCAAACTTTTCCATCTTCAATATATCTCCTCTTTTGAGCCTGATTCATAGAGTTAATTTTTGATCGCATTTCTTTTTTTGCTTCTGATAGCGATTCCTTTTTACTTTCTTTATCTTGCATCGTCATGTCGTGAACTTTAGATTTGCCCATTCTTTCGCTATTTCTTTCAGCAAGATGCCCAATTGTAGATGGCTCGCCCCTCACGAAAACATGAGGGACGAAGACCACTCTTTCAAGGCTGTTCTTTTTGCAATTTTCACATTTTTTCAAGGGTTTGTCAGAAAATTGTTGGTAAATATCTGACATCTTGTGTCCACAGCTAGAACACTTATAATCATATCTCGGCATTATTCCTCCAAAGCTTTAAGAACTTTTCCAATTATTCCGTTCCTTTGAATGTCTTCATATGTCAATGTGCAAATACCAAGACCTTCAATGTTTCTCAGTTTATTAATTACTATATCAAGACCATTGTGATTGCTAATATCTGTCTGCTTAATATCTCCATTTATAACTATTTTTGAATCTTTACCCATTCTTGTAATGAACATTTTTATTTGATCTACAGTACAGTTTTGGGCTTCATCTAAAATCATGAGGGAGTTATTGAATGTAGCACCTCTCATTACTTCAAGGGGTTCATATCTGATCTTTTTATCATTTAAGAATTGACCATAGTTAGAGAACCCGAGGAAATACTTAAAGTTTTCTTCAATTGGTTTTAAGTATGGTGCAATCTTATCACTCATTTCTCCGGGTAGTGATCCAATATCTTTGCCAGAGCACACTAATGGTCTTGTAGCTATTATCTGCTCATGTCTACCTTCCATTAGATACTGTGCAAACAATCCAGCCGGTATAAAGGATTTTCCAGAACCAGCAGGGCCGGTACAAATAGTAATATCGTTTTCAATTATAGATCTAATATACTCCTTATGATTGTAGGTTTTTGCCTCTAATGTTTTTGGTTCATTTCTTTGTTTTTGTTCTAGTTGTTTTTTGGCTCTAGTTGAATTCACGTGCTGTAAGGGTTTTTTCTTTTTCATCTATTGCTCTTTTGTTGTTTTTGTTTTGGAATGAAAATGAAATTGTAAGTCCTTCACACTACCAAGCCCTACAAGACCAATACCTCGCTTTCCATTTTGGGCCGGGATTATCGCAATTATGCCTTGCTCTAAAACTTTTCCTACGTTCTGGAATATTTTTCTTTATAGTCATATTGGGATCTCCAAAGTTTACTTTAACGACATTTCCTTTTTCGTTCTTTACATAAACGCTAAACTTTTTTGGACCCTTTGGAGTTCTGAAGGGCTTGTTTAATTGTACTTTTCTACCCTGGTATTCAGAACCATATTGTGGTGGAGAATCGTCTCTCTCAAATAATTCTGGCTGCATACCCTCTTCTTCTGTATCTTCTTCATCATGATCGTTGCTAGAATAAAGTACAGCGTCGTAAATCTCTTGAATAAAATGCTCTGCTTTTGATATCTTGTCCTTAGTCCATTCCTCAAAATCAACAGGAATATTATCCAGAATTTTGTCTAACATCATTAACTGTTGATGCATCTTTTTTATCTGAGAAATCTGCATAGAATAGTCTTCACTTGCTCTACCGATATAAGTTAAAACCCTTCCGTTCTTTCTATACACTCCCATTCTATCATATAGAAAAATTTCATTAGTTTCTATGTCCTTGTATTTATACTTAGATTGTGCTTTTTTCCATGCATCTTTATTTGGTCTATCTGGATCTCCAGGTTTTGCTGGACGATACTTTTTGCCTTCTCGCTCTTTTTTCTTGCGAATATTTTCCCAAAGACCGGGACGCTCTTTTGCTATATCCCATTCTTCTGCGGCTTCGCCAAAATCAACATATTCTGAATCTTCTGGTATGTAAAAATTATCCTCAGTTATGATCTCTGTTGATCCAAAAGTATTATCATAGTAATTGTCTTTTATTTGTTGTTCTTGTGAACCTTTAGAAGACCCTAAGCATACAGCATATCTCTGTGAGGCTTCTGGATACTCTTTATTCATTGTTGAGTCTGACATACATCTAGATAGAAAATCATTTCTGTCTTCATCCGGCTTTCTTTTAGGAATAGGCATAATTTACCTCACAAATCTTGTTCTTTTACAAAAATTCCATCAATCATCCTGCCTTTTCTATCTTTGATATCACCCCATGCTTGGAGTAGACAGTCTTCGATGGTTACGTTATTTCTAGTCATTATATTTAGCATCACGACCAACATATCTCCAATGTCGTCACGAATGTCTTTTCCTTTACACACACTATCAGATAATTCACCAAGCTCCTGCATAAGCTTTAGGACTTGATCTTTATCTGTGCTTCCTTCAATTAGGTTGCGATCATGATGCCATCTTACTATTTTAGCCATTAGATTAGTTGTTGAATTTTCCATTTGCACACTTGCTCCAAATTTATTCATAGTCCTATATCCTCAAAATCCATTTCACTTAAATCATTTCTGCTCGCACCAATCTTATATGAGGTTATTTCATGTTCTTGTGGTGCAACCTGTACACTTTCGCTGTTTAGCCAAGGCTCAGTCCATCCGGCTACTGGGTTTCTTCCAACATTTTCATACGGAAGTCCGATGGTCTTTCTTCTGGACATACATAGCCAATCAATGTACTGATGAAGAACGGTTTCATTAAGACCAATAATTGATCCATCCTTAAAGAGATATGATGCCCATTCTTTCTCTTCATTGGCTGCATTTTCAAACATTTTTACTGCATCTTCTTGGCACTCTTTGGAAGTCTGAATAAATCCTTCACATTCTTCTTTGTGTAGAATCTTTAGTATTTCTTGAGTATTAGTTAGATGCAAAGCCTCGTCACGCTTTATAAGTTTAATAATGTCTGCATTTCCAGCCATCTTTTTATTCTCAGCAAAGGCAAACGAACAAATAAAACTCACATAGAATCTAACAGCTTCTAGGATATTAATACTTATAACTGTCATGTAGATTTGTTTTTTTATATCAGAGAGTTTATTTGCATCAATATCCATGCCCATGAGATTATTATAGTCCTGAATAGCACTATTTGCTCTTTTCATTATTTGCTTGTCTTCATAGATTCCTTCAAATATTTCTGAGCTATCGGCGTAGACATTTTGAATAATGTAACTATAGCTTTGGGAATGGATCTTCTCAAAAAACTGCCAAGTCATTAAACATGCCTCAAGTTCTGTATTTGTCACATATTCTAAGAGAGTTGGAACCCCACGACAGATAACACTATCAAGCATTGTTTGATATTTTAGGTTTGACGTAAATATGAACTTTTCATTATCTGTAAGACTTTGAAAATCACCTCTATCTTTTTTAAGTTCAACTTCTTCTGGACGCCAGAAATTCATCATCTGTTTACTATCTAGATCCTTAAAGATAGGGTATTTGATCATGTCATATCTTTGAACCCCAAGATCTTTACCAAGAAAAAGCGGTTGACTCATTGGATCAATGTTCTTTGTATTAAATATAGTCTTCATTTTTAACCTACTATTAGAGAATGCATTGCACTACCGAGAGCATAACATAAAGGAACGCTTATTATTGCGAGATACCTCCATATTTTAGCAGTTCTTTTTTCAATGTCAAGTTCATACTCTAATTTTTCTACTTCTCCTGCGAGGTATTCTTTTTCGTTATATACTTCCTCTGGATTGATTGAAATAATATTGTTTGGAATATCTTCTTGATTTTTTTCTGCTCTGATGTTTGCTTCATCTAATGTCGCCTTTGTAAAAAAGTAGTCTTTACCATTAACTGTTCTACAGAAAAAATACCACTCTACAGCATTGTGGTGTTTGTTTTTATTTTCAATCTTATAGAATCTATTTTGGAAGAGGCGTGTCATTATATTCTCCCTACATTTAGGACATTTATTGGACTTACTGCTTTCAAACTCATCTGTAACTTCTGTACATTTAGGGCAATTCCACCATATTGTCATATTGCACATGCCCCGCTTTCACAGTTCATTTCTTTTTCTGTTTCGCCATCTCCATCAGGTGTGTTGGCGTAGTACAGGTTTTTCAAGCCGTATTTATAGCCATAGACTTGATCTTTAATCATAACGCTTAGTGGTATATTACCGCCCTCATAGTGGGAGTAATTGTAATAAAGATTAGTGCTCATGCTCATGTCTACAAATTTTTGAATAACGGCTGATATGTTTATTATACACTTATTGTCTTTTAGACTCCATGCGGTTGTATAGTAATTCTTGCGATTGTAGAAGTTAGGAACAATCTGCTTTAGAACGCCGTTCTTAGCCTTTTTAAATGAAAGGAGGTTTCTTACTGGTTCAATTCCATTGGTACTATTTTGAATTACTGAACTACTTTCGCACGGCATAATAGCGGATAGGGTTGAATGCCTCAAGCCAAATTCTCTAACCTTTTTGCGAAGAGACTCCCAATCCATTGTGTATTCTGGCTTTATAAGCTCATCCACAGTTTTTTTATACCAATCTATAGGGAGTAAACCTTTAGCATACTTTGTGTCTTCAAACTTTGGACAACTACCCTTTTCTCTAGCAAGATCACAACTAGCATTAATTAAATGCCATTGAATCTTTTCCATGGTTTCATGAACGATAGAAAGAGTATTTGGATCATCATACTTTAGCTTGTTTTTTGCAAGAAATCCAGCAAGATTAGTTATGCCAATGCCGAGAGAGCGACGATTCTTGGTGAAATTTTCGCCAGCGACAATTGGATAGTCTTGATAATCAATAACTGAATCTAGTGTTCTGACAGCCATGCGACATGCCTTTTCTATATCTTCGTCTCCAGAAAGCTCAAGAAGATTTATTGCAGAAAGAATGCAGATTCCAATCTCCCCCTCTTTATCGTCAATTGATTGAATAGGCTTAGTTGGATGAATAATCTCTTGACAAAGATTGGACATATAACATGGTATACTCCACGAGCCGTGATCATTGGCGTTGTCAATATTCATAGAATAAATTCTTCCAGTTTCTAAACGCTCACGACAATACACCTCAGCTAATTTTCTTGCAGAGATTTTTTTCTTAAACATCATACCTCTAGCATTTTCATATTTAAGATATAGCTCTTCAAACCTATTATTATTTCCAAACGCCTCGTAAAGACCTACAGCTTCATGAGGACTAAACAAAGTAATGTCCTCATTCTTAATAAGTCTGTCATAAAAAAGTTTGCAGAACTGAATTGAATAATCTAGCTTCCTAACTCTATTATCGTCAGTTCCAGCATTATTTTTTAGAACAAGAATATCTTCTATTTCATAATGCCAAAAGGGAACGTGAACGGTTGCAGAACCTCCGCGAAGTCCATTTTGACTAGTAGACTTAACGGCAGATTCAAAATTCTTGAGATAAGGAATCAGACCTGTATGGATTACTTCTCCTCCACGAATAGGGGAGTTTATTGGACGCATACGGCCAATATTAAGACCTATTCCGGCACGGCGGGCAGTGTACTTGCCAACGGCATGAATGCTTGAAAAAATTGCGTCTAAGTTATCATCAACATCCACAAGAACGCAACTGGCAAACTGCCTAATATTTGTTCTGACCCCAGCCATGATTGGGGTTGGCAAATTTATTTTAAATGTAGAATAACAGTCATATGCCTGCTTGACTTCTTCTATCGTGTCAAATAGGCACATTGCAATGCACATATAAGCAAACTGTGGAGTCTCGTATATCTTACCCGTGGTTCTATTCTTTACTAGATATTTATCTATTAGCTGCTGAAGCCCTGCATATGTAAACATATTATCTCTATCATGATTGACATATTTTTCAAATACTCTAACATCTTCTTCGGACCACTTTTCAAGAATGAATGGATCATATATAGCATTATCAACATTCCTTTTCAGGAAAAGCAAGAAGTTGGTAGGCTTGTCTCCATAGCCCCATACCGCTTTTCGTAGTTGCATATTAAGAAGTCTTGCTGCAACATATTGATAATTGGGTGAAGATTTTGAAATTAGATCATTTGCGGACTTAATAAGAATTTGATGTATTTCTTCACTTGATATGCCATCATAAAGAGATAGATTGGCATTCATTTCAATATCTGAAAATGACACTCCATTGATACCATTTGTAGCCCACTCCACAACCTTGTGTATTTTCTCTACTGAAAAGTCCTCTTTGTTCCCATCTCTTTTTGTTACTTTCATATTTTTAACCCCTAACCAAATAATGATAAAAAATACCAGCAGATGTAGAATCCTGCTGGTAATTGCATATTTCTATTGTAGTCTAGAATCGGAAAAAATCAAGTAGCGACTTGAAGAATTTTTCACTTATCTTCAAGCATTTCTATGATTGTTGAAGACTTTTGATAGCCAGTAACCCTGGCGTATTCTTGACCTTGAGAATCAAGAAAAACAAATAGTGGAATATATTTGCTAGACTTTTTCCACTTGCCATAAAATTCTACATTTTTATCTATGTCATATATCTCAATAGAAATGTTTTTCAATTTAGGCAGTTCGTTTTTCTTGAAGGATTGACATGGACCACACCAAGAGGCGGTGAAAAAATATACCTTGTTTTTTTCTTCTATCTTTTCTGTTTTTTGCTCAGTCTGAACTACCTCTTGATTAGCCTTCATGAAAGAAAAATCTATATTAACATCTTGTCCCTTTACATAAACTGAACTAATTCCTAGAGTAAACATAGTCAGTATTATGAAGGCTTTTTTCATTTTATGCTCCGTTGAAATAGTTATCAAGGAATTTTTTAACAACCCAGCTAATTACGGCGGGAAGTACAAAGTATATAAGAACGAATGCTAGTATGCCAGATCTCGCCTCTATGTCGCCAGATCTAATCATATTTTCTTTTACGAAGTTTTCGCAATCGGTTATTAGCTTTTTTTTATTTTCTCTTGTATATTCAATATTATTCTGATTGACTAAATCTGCCCACTGTCTTGCATATTTCAATGCAACTCTGGCTATTCTTCTTCTTTCGCTATCTTTATATTCATTGTCTATATCTTGGATAAAAAGATTATTGTTAAAGGTAGATTTATTATGGGAACCAAATCTAGGCTCAGAAGTGATTCCATCGGCGTATGTAAAATTAAAATCTGGAAAATGCTTTAACTTTATAGATCCGCCATCTTCAGATATTGTTACGCCTTCAACGTAGACACTAAATGGTATAAATAGCTTTTTAGTCTTTACGCTTGGAAGATTGCCCTTGAAGTCTAAATGTAAGATTTCATCAACTTTCTTTACAGATATTCCTAATTCTTTAGGGAAGGTGAAAGTGAAATTAGCAATTTTGTATCCAGAATCTGAGAATACACCCTCTAGTATTTCTTTTATCTGAGTAAAGTCCATGTTTATCTCTCTATTAGTGCCCAGGAAAGTCCCATGAATAATTTCTTTAACTGTGTCTTTTCTTCATTTGTGACAGCATGATTATCATCAGTAACTATAGACTTGAAAAGGCTTTCAATAGATGATGCAAAGTTATCATATTTTCCCTTCATTGAATCTCCAAAAAATTCTTTACCGGCAATAACATAAACGTCGTTTAACTGCTGAACATCAGTGTTGTACTTTTCTAGACGGTTGGCGAATTCATAATTAAATAGTGCTACTTTTGCTTTATCCTCTACGCCAGTTATAATTTTCGCAATAGGTCTTACGAATGCTATTATTTCTTCGGATGGCTTTTCAACATCTATTATAGCCTGAACTTCATCAATTTCATCTGGCGTAGGATTAATGTCTATTGCATCTGGAATAGATCCAAAAAATACAAAAAATAGAAGACCAAATGATATTGCAATTTTTAACATCTTAAACATCATCATCCTCCTCTAAATTATCATTTAAGAGGGGGAAAACGTCGTCCATCTTTTTTGATGCTTCTTTTAGCCCGGCATCATCACATTGTTTCTTTAGAAGATACCATAACTCAAGAGTTTTCAGGAACTTACTATCTTCATTAACTTTAACTACGGTTCTATTGTTTACCTTAACGGTATCATTTTTAACAGAGACTTTTGCTAATATATAGGAAAAATCAATGCTAGATAAAAGCAATCCTATTGCTACTAATAAGGCGACTCCCTTTAGTATGAATTCCATGTCAAACATTATTGTTTCTCCATTATATTACATTGACAGTCTTCGCAATTACATTCTGTTGGTGATGATTTACTATGAAATGGACATGGTGTAGTATGTCCATCGCCATGAACTACAACTCCAGTTCCTCTGCATGGACACTTGGATGGATCTTCATTTGGGCCAATGGGAACAACAATAGGTTCTATATTATATACTTGTTTTTCTGCCTTATCAAAGGCATCAACAACCTCTTGTTTCCATTGATCTATAAATCCATAGTACATAGTCATAATCTCATCCTGAACCGCACCATAGACTGTAGAAGATGTAAATAGGATTAATGCATATATGATTATTTTTTGTTTCATTAAAATACCTCGTCTAAAGTCCAGTCTATTTTTCTAGCAGGAAATCCATCTACATCACTGAATGCCCATGCCCCACCACCACTAAGCATACCAATAGCATCCTTTTCTCTAATCCAAAAAGATCCGTCTGGTTGATCAAATCTTTTAGGACCGCCATTCCAGGCTCCCCAAGAATTTTGGACCAAGAATAATGTTTCATTATAAATCTCATGAGAATCATCCATAGCCACCCAGGCCATTGCATGGTTCCATCCGCCAGAACGTTTTGCTATGCCGTGTTTATCTCTTCGTGATGAAAATCCATAGCCAGAACATACACTTAAAGCGTATCCGCTTGCTATAGCATCTCTAGCTTCGTCAAGCGTTTTGACTAGAGATATTGTTTTTACTTGATGTTTTTTACCTTCTTGAACTATCTCGGATGGAACACCTCTTCTTCCCCATCCAGCACCAAGCATACCATTATACTTTGATAAGTCAATATCGCCATATTTTTTGCGAAGTAAAACGCCTCCATTCTGGTGAACAAATCTAGCAGCACCAGAACAAGACATTCCTTGACCACCGTGCCCCCTTGATCCATAGATAGCTTCAGTTGCACTCCTTGCTACCCACTCTTCGCGTTCACCACCTATTATTTCTGTACTACGTGTAACGTCTATCGCGCCGCGAGTTGAGTGTGAAACACAATCGCCCGTAACTTGTCTTTCTGATGGACCAAACCCAGTATCAAACCTTTGCACATTCTTGTATAATAATACGGTTTTACCTTTACCATTACCATACAACTTATATGCAGCGGCACCAAATAGAGGATGTGGCAATTCGCCAAGTAGTTTATCTACATCTTTTGGATCACATACTGAGCCTACAAAACCATTTTTGTAGGCATTGAGTAATTCTTTTGGTGAATTAAAATCAGACATTTTTTTCCTTCTTTGTGTTATCTTTAATCCACTTGACAAAGGTATCAATTGCTACTGATACTACTGGAACAAGCATGATTCCTGCTGTTCCAAGGTCTACGTCGCTAATGTTTTCACCAACGTAGGTTAGCACGGCAGCTAGACCAACAAGTGCTGCGTTTTTGCCAAGATTAACTAAATCTGATGTGTTTAATGTAAATTTCTTTGATTCTTCATTCATTATTATTCTCCTAATCTAAACCAAGTACAAATATCTTATAAGTTACGCCAGAGCCAAGATCATCTAGATATACATATCTTTGACTAGTTGAAACTACGAATCCATCGTATGGGTCATTGTATGTAAATCCAGAATAAGGTTTAACTAAGAGATTACCACTTCCTCCATTGAATAGATTTGTACATGC
>ERZ891134.981-NODE-981-length-21139-cov-7.465898_pt1 | contig 21139 bp, 19 predicted proteins | sample MGYA00520888_ERZ891134 | MGnify/ENA primary metagenome ERZ891134 (study PRJEB32303, sample SAMEA104408692) | aquatic metagenome | biome: Brackish water; feature: Coastal; material: water | place: Baltic Sea | collected 2014-10-23 | depth 10 m ... | reverse complement strand
CGTCACTGATCATCGCCAACACCCCCCGGTCACTCGTGGTCTGCCTGCCAAATCATGCCGCAAGCTCACCTCTTTGAACCCGTGGGCCCGGAAAATTTCACAAACATCACTCGCCTGATCATAGCCGTGCTCAATCAAAAGCCAACCGTCTTTAGTCAGGTACTGTGGTGCCTGAGTGATAATACGTCGAATATCACTGAGCCCATCGCCCCCATCAGTTAATGCAATCGTCGGCTCAAAACGAACATCGCCTTGCAACAGATGCTCATCTGTCCGCGCCACGTAGGGCGGGTTCGCAACAATGATTGACCATGATCGATCGCCAAAGGCGGAAAACCAATTTGAAACGGTCAATTCAACGAGCAAATCGAGTTTTGTGGCGTTTTTTTTCGCAACGGCAAGTGCCGGCTCACTGACATCACAAGCCGTCACCTGCAATTTTGGTTTCGCCGCCTTGCACGCCAATGCGATTGCGCCACTCCCAGTCCCCAAATCAAGCAGTGAAGGGGCTGCAGACGCCTCGACTCGCTCAATGGCCCACTCGACTAAGTGTTCAGTTTCGGGCCGCGGAATAAGTACGTCGGACGTTACCGCAAGTTCAAGCGACCAAAATTCTCGATACCCCATCACGTAGGCCATTGGAACACCTTGTTCACGCTCTCGACAGAGCGCGGAGTACTGCTTTAAGTCTTCGACAGCCAGATCGTCCGTATCGTGCGCGAAGAGCCAGGCGCGATCAGTGCGACCCAAACAGTGAAGCAACAGGGTTTCAGCATCACGCTTGGCAATATTAAACGCAGTTAACGCGTCGCTGACTTTCACTCGTCACCTAGCGCGGCCAGTAGATCCGCCTGATGCTCCTGTCTGAGCGGCTGTATGACCGAATCAAGACTGCCTTCCACCACCTCGTCTAATTTGTACAAGGTGAGGTTAATTCGGTGGTCTGTCACCCGGCCTTGCGGGTAATTGTAAGTCCGGATACGGTCAGATCGATCACCAGTCCCCACCAGATTACGGCGTTCTTCGGCTTGCTCTGCCGCCAACTGCTGCTCAGAGGCCGACGCGAGTTTAGCCTGTAAAAGCGACATCGCCCGGGCGCGATTCTTGTGTTGCGAGCGCTCATCTTGGCACTCCACGACAATGCCCGTTGGGATGTGTGTCAAGCGGACCGCGGAGTCCGTGGTGTTGACGTGCTGCCCTCCGGCCCCTGAGGAGCGGTAGGTATCGACGCGGAGGTCCTCTTTGCGAATCGCGACTTCCTCGACTTCATCGGGCTCAGCCATAACGGCAACGGTGCAGGCAGACGTATGGATTCGTCCTTGTGACTCGGTTTCAGGAACCCGCTGAACACGGTGTGCACCCGACTCAAATTTCAAGTGAGCGTAGACAGAATCACCCACTACACGGGCAATCAATTCTTTATAACCGCCATGATCGCTCGCCCGTTCTGAGACGACTTCAATAGACCACCGCTTACTCTCCGCGTAGCGTGAGTACATTCGGAACAGGTCGCCTGAAAAAATAGCCGCCTCGTCGCCCCCCGTACCGGCTCGAATCTCCAAAAATACGTTACTCGAATCTTTAGGATCCTTGGGTAACATCAGCACCTGAAGCTCAGCTTCAGACGCCACCATATGCTGCTCTGCGACCGCAATTTCCTCCTCGGCCATCTCTCTAAGTTCAACGTCGGCGTCTTGCAGCATGACTTGTGCCTCTACCAAATCGTCTTGCGCGCGCCGATAGCCCTCATAAACTTTGACGACTTCGTCAAGCTGCGAATATTCCTGAGAAAGGCTTCGAAATTTATTAGGGTCGGAGGCTGTCTCCGCATCAGAGAGCAGTGCAGAGACTTCCTCATGTCGGTCGCACAGCGACTCGAGCTTCGTAACCAGCGAAGATTTCACAAATAACTGCCTTTATTGACCTACTGTAGTGTGGACGAGCCGTCCGAGGGTAACGACGATGGCACGCCCAGCAACTCTGCCGCCCGGGAAACATTAACACGATCGCCTTCCTTTGCGATCTGCTTTAATCCCGCGGTTGGGGCATGAATTAACTTATTGGTGAGATCCCGTGACAGTCGTGTAATGACTTCTTCGGGTGACTTTCCGCTCTCTAGCGCCTTCATCGCGCGTTCGAGCTCAGTGTTTTGGATTGCCATTGCCGACTCACGATAATTTCTGACAACGTCTGCCGATGCGCGTTGCAGCCAGTTGGCCTCAACCTCAACGACCCCTTCGTCGACAATCTTATCGGCCTTGTTGGCCTCGTGGCTGCGAAGGCGCACATTCTCTTCAACGACACCCCGAAGGTCGTCAACGGTGTAAAGGTAGACGTCAGACAGCGAAGCTACTTGCGGCTCGATGTCTCGGGGAACCGCCAAATCGATCAACAGTGCGGGTCTAAACCGACGCGCTTTGATCGCCTCCTCAACCGCTCCCTTACCCAAAATCGGTAGTTGACTGGCTGTGGAGCTGATCACAATATCGGCGCTGGGTAGACGATCTGTCACGTCTGCAAGAAGAATCGCTTCCGCACCGAACTGTTCCGCGAGCGTCTCGGCGCGCTTTAGCGTCCGATTGGCCACGATCAACTTTCCAAGGCCTGCTTCGTTGAGGTGTCGCGCAACCAACTCAATCGTTTCGCCCGCGCCGAGCAGAAGCGCCGTGCGATTGGAAAGATCCGAGAAAATGCGTCCGGCTAAATCCACGGCTGCGTAGGCCACGGAAACGGGGTTTTCCCCAATAGCGGTATCGGTACGGACACGCTTGGCGAGACGGAACGCCTCCGGAAACAGCTTCCCTAGCGAATCCCCGATACCACCACTCTCTTGTGACACCGCGAATGCGGATTTGATTTGACCAAAGATTTGAGGTTCGCCCAGCACCATTGAGTTCAAGCCAGCAGCGACCTTTACCAAGTGCGTCAATCCATCCAAACCATGGCTTCTGTAGGTGCACGTCGACAAATCGCCCATGGCGACAGAGTGATACGCCGACAACCACTTAACAACGTCGTCGCCCACGACCGCAGCCTCACACGCTTCGCCGAACCAACCATAAATTTCAGTGCGATTGCAGGTACTCAAAATCACACCCTCACTCAATCCGGTGTGCGCGATAAGCTCCGAAATCGCCTCCGGAACACACTCAGGCGCGAACGCCACGCGCTCTCGAACCGAGACGGGTGCTGAGTCGTGATTTATTCCTATGACAACCAAATTTGACGGCATCACTGTCAATCAGTAGCTACACTTGCCCGAATAATAACAGAGAATTGAGCTGACACGAGGGCGTGTGCCGATTTCGTTTGGTGTGGCATGATTACACCCATGCGAAACATCAAATATTCCATTGCCGTTTTGGCCGTATTTTTATCGGGCTGCACAACCACTCCAGTGGTTGACACCCCGAAGGGCGAGATGACTACTGACGTCACCAACACCGTCACACCAGCAGTCGCCGTCCACCCTTACGCCGACATTCCCAGCGATCAGCTGTCAGTGCTGCTTGAAGCGGAGTTCGCGATCAGGGCGCGAGATCTACCACTGGGGCTGCGCAGACTGACAGCGGCCAGTCTGCTGATACCTGACCCAGCAATCGCACGACGAGCGCTGCAACTTGCGCAGTTCATGCGCGATACAGACGCCACTCTGAGCATGGCAAAGCGTGTCTCTGACCTTGAACCAACTGACGGTGAGGCCGCGACACTTGCTGCGGCGATTTTAATCGACCGCAACGACGTGGCTGAGGCTCTGCGTTATTCCCAGCGGGCCTTCGCATCGGACTCAGAGATCAACCCAGCTGCGCTGCTCAATGACTACGCCGCACAGCCTGACGAGACAAAGGCGCGCATCCAGAAGCTACTCACCCAACTCGCAGCAAATTACCCAGACGACCCTCGCAGCCTCTTTGCGATGGCGCTCCTTGAATGGCGAAAAGGCAACATTGATGCGGCCAAAGAAGGGTTAAAGGCACTTTTTACCGTCGATCCGTACCATGAAAGAGGCACACTACTGATCACGGAAATCCGCTTACAGGCGGATGACCCGAGTACTTTTGAGGCATTGCTCACTGCAATAGAAGTCACTAACAGTGCACTGCTGCGATATCAGTACGCGCGTTATTTACTGGGTCGGCAGGAACTCGAAAATGCGAAGGCACAGTTTGATATTTTAGTGCGAGAGCCTCAGCCCAGTGCCGATCACCTCATCAGTGCCGCATTGGTGGATATTGAACTCTCACAGCCCGCGTCAGCACTCGTGCATTTGGATCGGGTGCTTTCTGGGCGTCAACGCATCAATGACGCGTATTTTTTCCGTGGTCTGGCGCTTATACAGGTTCAGGACACGGCGCAAGCACTCGATGCATTTGCTCGTGTCGCACCCTCGACTAATTACACGCGCGCTCTGTCAGAAGCCGCAAATTTACTCATCAGCGACGGCGACATTAACGCCACCAATGGGTTTTTCGAGCGGCAACGTGTGGCACATCCGCAAGGCCGCGAAATCAGCTTTAACTTACATGCAGAGGCGTTGGAGGCGCTCGGTTCAGACGAGGCCCGCAATGTACTGACAACCGCCCTCTCGGAATTCCCACAGTCAACGAGGCTCTTGTTCGCCCGGGCAACCCTCCTTGAGCGACTCGGTGTTTTTAATCAAGCCGAGGCAGACTATCGACAAATTCTAAGCCTGGCGCCGGGTGACGCAGGCGCTCTTAACGCACTGGGCTACGCCCTCACTAACAACACCAATCGATTCTCTGAGGCTGCTGACTTGCTCGAAGAAGCCATCACAAAAGACCCTCGAAACCCAGCCATTATTGACAGCCTTGGTTGGGTCTACTTTAAGCTTGGGAAGAAAAAGCAGGCTGAACTACTCCTGAAAGAAGCCTACAAGCAGTATCCAGATCCAGAGGTTGCCGCCCACCTCATTGAATTACTCTGGTCGCAAGGTCGCACGCTCGAAGCCAAGGACCTAATTGCCACTCAGTTGCGGTCATCGCCCGAGAACCAATACCTTCTTGAGACGGCGAATCGACTCGCCATTCCACTACCGGAGTAACGCGTGGCGATGAGGCTATGGTTATTGGCTTCCCTCCTGATTGTGGTGACAGGATGTGCTCAGTTGCACCTCGAGCCCGACACCGGGGGTAAGATCTCTGGGCGACTTCCCGAGTCGATATCCTGGCGGGCCAGCGGTAAAATGCTCGTCACCTCGGACAGCAACAAGCAAACGCTGCGCTTTTCGTGGACGCACTCCGCAAACATCGCCGATCGCGTCGTCGTGAGTGACAGTCTAGGGCTTCGCAGTGTGGTGCTACTCCATAACAAAAATGGCTTCTTTACGGTCGACAGTGACAACCGCCTTACGCCCCTGAGCAACACCATGGCAGCCCGTCATTTAGCGCTACTAGAGACCACCACCCCTGAGAATTGGACGGCTCTGCTGACCGGTACCGAACTGGACAGCGAGACGGTCGTTGCGCAGGTACTGGATTGGTCTGCACTAGACGCCTATCGAGTCCCTAGACGACTTCGCATCGAAGCGAACGACGATTTACTTCGCGTCGTTATTAACAAGTGGGAAGTCATCAACGATGAATGAACAGGTGATCGAAACGCTAAGTCCAGCGAAGTTGAATCTCTTCCTCCATATCCTGGGTCAGCGAACGGATGGCTATCACGAACTGCAAACAGTGTTCCAACTCCTAGACTGGGGCGACGTCATGCGATTTGAAGTGACCGACACGCCGGGTTTGCAGTTAACAGGCGACGTTTCTGGGGTTCCCTACAGTGACAATTTGATCGTCAGAGCCGCCAACCTTCTCGATCTTGATCCAAGCCTCGGCGTCTCTATCAACATTGAGAAAGTAGTCCCCATGGGCGGCGGGTTGGGAGGCGGCAGCTCGAATGCCGCCACAACGCTTTGCGCGTTGAATTCATTGTTTAAACTCGGACACTCCGCTCAGGTACTGGCGAGCCTGGGCGCAACCTTAGGGGCAGACGTTCCCGTCTTTGTTCGGGGCGAATCGGCCTGGGCCGAAGGGATTGGGGAAAAACTCACACCGATCATCTTGCCCAGACGCTGGTTTGTTATTATTTACCCCAATTGCCACGTGTCTACACAGGAAATCTTCGGGGCTCCAGAATTGACACGCAATACTCCGCCAATTACAGTGTCGGCGCTTTTCGAGGGGTCGGTACGCAATGACCTGCAGCCCGTAGTGGAACGCAGGTATGAGCAAGTTAAGGTGGCACGAGAGTGGCTGTCTCAACACGGTCTCGCAGCAATGACTGGAAGTGGCGCGTGTGTCTTCGCAGCCTTTGACTCGAGGGATGAGGCGACGCAAGTCGCCGCTCTCGCCGAAAATAAATTCCACGTCATTGTTGCACAAGGAATTAATCGCTACACAATGGTGTAGCACAAATGAATATTGGGGCGTCGCCAAGCGGCAAGGCAGCGGGTTTTGATCCCGCCATTCGGAGGTTCGAATCCTCCCGCCCCAGCCATTTCCTACTCGCAGGACGCCTCGCATGTCTTCGAAAATGATGGTTTTTACCGGCAACTCAAACACCGATCTCGCAAGAAAGGTGGCGAGCCGGCTATACCTTGAAATCGGTAGTGCAAAAGTCGGTAAGTTCTCAGACGGAGAAGTCGCGGTCGAGCTCAACGAAAACGTTCGCGGTAAAGACGTTTTTGTCCTGCAGAGCACGTGTGAGCCCACAAACGACAACCTCATGGAGTTGTTGCTCATTATCGACGCGTTGCGTCGCGCGTCTGCCAGTCGAATCACCGCCGTGGTGCCCTACTTTGGCTACGCGCGTCAGGACCGACGAGTACGATCCTCGCGCGTACCGATTTCGTCCAAAGTGGTCGCTGACATGATGGTCAGCGTGGGCGTTGATCGCGTATTAACCGTGGATTTACACGCCGAACAAATTCAAGGCTTTTTCACCTGCCCGGTAGACAATGTCTACGCCTCACCCATACTCAACGATGACATTGTCGCCAGTAAGTATGAAAACGTTGTCGTTGTGTCGCCCGACATTGGCGGTGTGGTTCGCGCTCGCGCCATTGCCAAGCAGCTCGACGAGGCGGAACTCGCAATCATTGACAAGCGTCGTCCTCGTGCAAATGAGTCCGAGGTCATGAACTTGATCGGAGACGTCCAAGGGCGGACTGCCATCATGGTTGACGACATGGTCGATACAGCCGGAACGCTGTGTTCTGCCGCTAATGCGCTCAAGGAGCGTGGTGCCACCAAAGTCGTAGCCTACTGCACGCATGCGGTCCTGTCGGGAAAGGCGCTTGAAAATGTTCGTAACTCTGAACTCGATGAGTTGGTTGTCACGGATACTATCCCTCTGAGCGCCGAGGCAAAAACCATTTCAAAAATCCGCCAACTCACCATTGCAGACCTCTTAGCGGAGTCAATTCGCAGAGTGAGTAATGAAGAATCTATTAGCGCGCTGTTTGATTCATAATTCAGCGTAAACCCACACACTCTAGGACCGGTCGCAAGTCTTTGAGTGTTTTTCCAAAGGAGACAGACCATGTCTGACACTTTTGTAGTTGAAGCCGAGCTTCGTAGCGATGAAGGGAAAGGTGCGAGCCGCCGCCTTCGCCGACTCGAAGCGAAAGTCCCCGCCATTATTTATGGGGGCGATAACGCACCCGTAAGTCTCTCGCTTATTCGAAAGGATTTCGAGAAGCACCTCGAGACCGAAGCGTTTTACTCCGCGATTCTCGAAATTGCATACGATGGCAAGAAAGAAAAAGCTATTCTCAAGGCGCTACAACGTCACCCTGCAAAGGATTATCCAATGCACGCTGACTTCTTCCGCGTTGAGGCAAACAAAGCGCTTAAAGTCTCTATTGCACTGCACTTCATCAACGAAGAGTCTTGCGTGGGCGTAAAGCTCGGTGGTGGCCGCATCCAACACACATTGAACGAAATCGAAGTCAGCGCACTACCGGCCGACCTCCCCGAGTTCATTGAAGTGGATATGGCGGACGTTGACCTTGGTGACGTGATTCATTTGTCTGACCTAACGCTCCCGTCAGGGGTCACTTCCACTGCACTTGCACTGGGTGGTGATCGCGATATGGCCGTCGCTGCTGTACTGGCGCCTAAGGGTGCCAAAGGCGACTCCGATGAGGGCACAGCTGAAGCAGCCGGTGATGAGACAGGCGAAGAAGACGGCGCAGAGAGCTAACGGTGAAACCCAGCATTCGACTCATTGTCGGTCTGGGTAATCCTGGCGAAAAATACATCGGCACTCGCCATAATGCGGGTGCCGATTTCGTTTCAGCGCTAGCAACCCAAAACAGCATAGACCTCAAGGCGGAGAAGAAACTCTCTGCGCGAGTGGGTCGCGGCTCTATCGCCGGACACGACGTCCGACTGTTGATCCCCGAGACGTACATGAATCACAGTGGCAGGGCCGTGGCGCTGGCGGTGAACTACTTCCAGATTCCAGCCGAACAACTGCTGATCGTGCACGATGAACTCGACATGACGCCCGGGGCCAGCCGTTTTAAATTCGACGGGGGTCACGGGGGACATAATGGTCTCAGAGACATTATTCCTGCGATTGGCGGCACCAGAGCGTTTTGGCGCCTGCGGGTGGGCATTGGTCATCCCGGGCAGGCCAATAAAGTATCCGGCTGGGTACTCAGTAAAGCGTCAAAGACCGAACAAGCGCTGATCGCATCGTCCATTGACGAAGCGTTGGCGGCACTACCGCTGTTACTCGACGGGGAGGACGTCAAAGCAATGACGCGTCTTCACAGCAGTGACAAGACCAAAGAAGATTTGTAAGGAGGCTAAGTATGGGCATTAAGTGTGGCATCGTCGGGCTTCCCAACGTGGGCAAGTCGACGCTATTTAACGCACTCACCAAGGCGGGAATCGACGCGGAAAACTTCCCGTTTTGTACAATCGAACCCAACGCGGGTGTCGTATCGGTACCCGACCCCCGGCAAGACGCGATTCAAGCGTTGGTCAAACCCGAGCGTGCCATTCCTGCAACGATGGAGTTTGTTGATATCGCAGGGCTTGTTGCTGGCGCGTCGAAGGGAGAGGGGCTTGGCAACCAGTTCCTTGCCAATATTCGGGAGACCGACGCGATTGCCCATGTCGTGCGGTGTTTTGAAGACCCAAACGTCATTCACGTCGCCAATCAGATTAATCCTCTGGCTGATATCGAAACCATTAATACGGAACTGGCTTTGGCCGATCTTGAAAGTTGTGAGAAGCAACTTCAGCGCGTCGTGCGCACGGCCAAAGGGGGCGACAAAGTTGCCATAGCAACGAAAGCGCTCCTTGAGGAAAAGCTGCTTCCGCACCTTAACGAAGCCCTCCCCGTGAGAGCACTGCTGCTAGACGAGACGGAGCAGGAACTTGTCAGAACCATGCACCTGCTCACAATCAAGCCCACCATGTACATTGCCAACGTGGCCGAAGACGGCTTTGAAGATAACCCACACCTCGACGTGGTTAGCAAATACGCTGACTCAGAAGGCGCCAGTGTGGTGGCTATTTGCAACAAGCTTGAATCTGAAATCTCCGAGTTAGAAGACGATGAGAAAATGGAGTTTCTCGCCGAAATGGGCATGGAAGAGTCAGGACTTGATCGAACCATTCGAGCGGGCTATGCGCTTCTCGATCTGCAAACTTACTTTACCGCAGGCCCCAAAGAAGTCCGCGCTTGGACCGTGAAAGTGGGGGCTACCGCTCCAGAGGCTGCGGGCGTAATTCACACCGACTTTCAGAAAGGATTTATTCGCGCCGAAGTTGTAGGGTACGACGACTTTGTGGCGCTCAAAGGCGAGTCAGGCGCAAAAGAGGCCGGTAAATGGCGCCTAGAGGGAAAAGACTACGTTGTCTCTGACGGCGACGTCATTCACTTTCGTTTCAATGTGTAATCGCAAATTTAAGGCTTGGAAAAGTCTTTTGCACCAAGCCGCTTAAAAAGCGGGGAAATCGCGTCAGGGGCAATTGACCTTAGCGCTGTTTCTCGACAAAATACGCGCCCTTTGTGGCTACGTAGCTCAGCTGGTTAGAGCACAGCATTCATAATGCTGGGGTCGGTGGTTCAAGTCCACCCGTAGCTACCACTTCTCCCCTGTGTACAATAATCGTGGAACATCTGGCGATGTGCCTCAGCGGGGTACCGAGTAAACCCGACTTCAATAGTCGTTAACTTTGCCCCGATTCTTTTTAACAGAACCCTGCTTCTTCTTGCCCTCGAGACGCTTGCGCACCGACGACCTTGAGGGACGAGTTTGCCTTCTCGGCGTCTCAACATGCTGGGACTTTTGAAGTAACTCATCGAGTCGCACCAAGCTCTCTAATCGGTTTTTTTCCTGACTCCTGAACTTCTGCGCCTTAATGACGATCACGCCCTCAGTACTGATTCGGGTATCGCGCATCCGGAGTATTTTCACCTTTACGGCGTCGGGCAAACTCGAGGATCTGACGTCAAATCTCAAATGAATAGCCGATGAGACCTTGTTGACGTTCTGACCACCCGGACCACTGGCTCGGATCGCCGAAAACTCGATCTGACTCTCGGGAATGTCTGACACGCGAATCACCCGTTAAGCATCCGGAGCGCGGCATTGTTTGTCTTCACCTTGATGCGTCTGCCCTCATCTCTACATTTAGGCTCGTAAACGATAAGGCACAGTAATAGCATTTATAGTGTTCCCACCAAAGATGACGCGCTACCTAGAAACAACGACAATAGCGGAAATCAAGAACGTGATCGACCAGGCTCGCTTATTTTCGATCGCTGCGAAATCAATCCAAATAAGGAGTTAAGTCGGATGTCCGTTTATATCATTGCTCGATTTAAGATTCATAATCGTAGCGAGTACGACGCCTACTCAGCGAGCTTCGCCGACGTTTTTAAAAAGTTCGACGGCAAAATGCTGAGTATTGATGAGGACCCCACAGTCCTCGCGGGGTCGTGGGACGACACGCGATCAGTCATTATTGAATTTCCATCCAAAGAATCTGCGTTGGCTTGGATGACATCTGATGACTACCAGGCCATCGCGAAACACCGCGATGCGGGCAGCACCGCAAACTCCATCTTAGTAAAGGGGTTAGAGGTCTAGGTATTCCTCCGCCCGTCGCAACAAGACGCCTCTGCGCCGGCGACGGCCACCAAACGATATTTGACCCAACACCATCAGAATGACTGGCCTACGTTGTCACTGGGCAGGGGGAAGACCGGTAGCAGATGTATTGGTGCGTCAACGGGACTTATTCGTCACTGGCCTTGCGCAGGCCGCCCAAACCACCCGAGCTCACCGAACCAAGTTCCAGGCGCGCTCGTGGCCGTAATAAATAAAGAACTTGATGACGAATTCGGTGCCGCCAATCATCGCGGCGGCGCCGATTTCCCCTGTTACTACGAAGGCAATGCACACGGTCGTGAGTGTGGCTGTTATCCGCCAGGTGAATGCTTTGGCGAGCGCGCGGACCCGAGAGTCTGAGCTTTTCAAGTCGGTTACGAGTGACATAAAACATCCTTTAAAAGCACGCTAGCGTCTCCGGGCATACTTATTGATCCTGGGCACGTGTCGATATGAGTTCGACCAGTTCTTTTGCCGATTCTTCCACTGTCCGTCCGTCTGTCGTCAGGACCAAGCTGGGATTTTTAGGCGGCTGATATTCGCTGTCTATGCCTGTGAAATTAGGTAACTCGCCGCTCCGCGCTTTTTTATACAGACCCTTAGGGTCGCGCTCTTCGGCAACAGCAAGGGGCGTATCAACAAAGACCTCAAGGAAATCGTCGGGCTCAAATAAACTCTTTGCCATGTCTCGCTCGTCACGAAATGGCGAAATAAAGGCCGTGAGTACGATCACGCCTGCATCCAACATGAGCTTCGCAACCTCAGCGATTCTCCTGATGTTTTCCACTCTGTCGGCCACCGTAAACCCGAGGTCTTTTGATAGCCCATGGCGCACGTTGTCGCCGTCTAAAATATAGGTCCGATAACCTTGCTCATGGAGGATTTTCTCTGCCGCGTTAGCGATCGTAGACTTTCCCGAACCTGACAGACCGGTGAGCCATGCCACTCTGCCGCGGTGTCCCGATAATTTTTCACGGGCGGCTCGGTCCACCGAAAGCGCCTGCCTGTGCACATTAGAGGATCGGCGCAGTGCAAAACGAATCATTCCTGCGGCAACGGTTGCATTGGTGTAGCGGTCGATCAAAACAAAGGCGCCCAATCCCGGGCAAGTGGTATAGGCCTCAAATGGGATTTCAGCATCTAAGGTAATTTGCACATTGGCGATCTCGTTGAAGGAAAGCTCCCTGCCCGATAATTGCTCGAAGGTATTCACGTCATACTTAAACTTAATATCGGTGAGGCTCGCATTCGCTTGGCTCGTGCCGAGCTGGAAACTGTAGCGTCGTCCAACATAGCCCGGTTCGTTGTCCATCCACACCAGCTCCGCCTCAAATTGATCCGACACTTCACAAGGTGCATCCGCGGCGACAATCAAGTCCCCGCGCGACAGGTCAATTTCACGATCGAGCGTCAAGGTCACTGCCTGATCAGTCACTGCCTGGTCGAGGTCATTGCTTGACAGTACGATCCGATCAATCGCCGCCATTTGACCCGAGGGTAGTGCGCGAATTTCATCACCGGGCTTAATACTGCCGGCGACCACGGTCCCTGAGAAACCCCGAAAATCAGCATTGGGCCGATTCACCCATTGCACCGGGAATCTGAATGCGTGTTGGTTAAGCCGGTCTCTGATGTCAACGGTTTCCAAGAAACCCAAGAGCGTGGGCCCTTGATACCAATCCATTGTGCCAGAGCGCTCGATAACGTTATCGCCCTTGAGCGCAGAGAGCGGAATAGGCGTAATGGATTTAAATGCCAGGTGCTTACGCAGGACCTCATACTCTTCACAGATCGCATTAAAACGGTCTTGAGAATACCCAACGAGGTCCATTTTATTGACCGCTAACACCACGTGCTCGATGCCCAGCAGTGACGCAATGAAGGAGTGACGTCGGGTTTGGGTCAGCACGCCCTGACTGGCGTCAATGAGGATAATCGCCACGTCTGCGGTCGAGGCGCCCGTCACCATGTTGCGGGTATATTGCTCATGCCCTGGCGTGTCGGCGACGATGAATTTACGTCGATCGGTGTTGAAGAAGCGATAGGCGACATCAATCGTAATGCCTTGTTCGCGCTCTGCAGCCAGACCATCAACCAGCAACGCAAAGTCGATGTCTGCGCCCTGCGTGCCGACCTTTTTTGAGTCCGATTGCAGCGTGGTGACTTGATCTTCAAAAATCATTTGAGCTTCGTAAAGCATGCGTCCTATCAGTGTGCTTTTACCGTCATCCACTGACCCGCAAGTGATAAAGCGCAAGAGGTCGAGCTTAGATTGAGTGCCAACGTAGTCGTCCACTCGCGCTTGCATGTCTGTTTGGTTCTGCGGATTTGGCATCAAAAATAGCCCTCTTGCTTTTTCTTCTCCATCGACGCACTGCCATCCGAGTCAATGGCTCGTCCCTGACGTTCGCTGGTACGACTCTGCAGCAACTCGAGAACAATTTGAGATAAATCGGTAGCAGATGACTCGACGGCGCCCGTTAAGGGGTAGCACCCCAACGTCCGAAAGCGCACGGTTTTCATCTCAATAGACTCGCCGGGAAGCAACTTCATTCGGTCATCGTCGACCATGATGAGCATGCCATTGCGTTTGACGATGGGTCGCTCAGCTGCAAAATAGAGCGGCACAATAGGTACATTTTCTCGATAGATGTACTGCCAAATATCCAACTCCGTCCAGTTTGACAGAGGGAAGACTCGTACGCTTTCTCCCGGCGCTTTTCGGCAGTTATAGAGGTTCCACAGTTCCGGCCTTTGGTTCTTTGGATCCCAACGATGGCTTTTGTTGCGAAAGGAGAAAATACGCTCTTTTGCCCTACTCTTTTCTTCATCTCGCCGCGCACCACCAAAGGCCACATCAAACTGGTGCAGGTCCAACGCTTGCTTCAAACCTTGAGTTTTCATGACGTCGGTATGCAACGCACTGCCGTGATCAAACGGGTTGATGTCCTTTTCAATGCCCTCTGGGTTGGTATGAACGATAAGCTCCATATTCGAAGCCTCCGCCATAGCATCGCGAAAATCGTACATGGCTTGGAACTTCCACTGCGTATCCACATGCATCAGGGGAAACGGCGGCGGACTGGGGTAAAAGGCTTTGCGCGCTAAGTGCAGCATGACGGCCGAGTCTTTACCGACCGAGTAGAGCATCACGGGGTTCTCTGCCTGGGCCATCACTTCTCGAATAATATAAAGGCTTTCGGCTTCGAGCCGGTCCAAATGAGACAATCTCTCGGATTGTGTTTTGGGCATCGTTTTAAGCTTCCTTACGTCATGATCACTGGCCGCGGGGGGCTCACGAAAATGCCCAATGGCGATATCAATGGTTGGCGCCAGCTTCGGCACCTGATCCTCGAATCGTCGACAAGCCGCAACCATCGATCCCGAGGGGAAAAATATGGTGCCCTTGCCTGCAGATAAACGCGTCAGTCCCTCGACCAAGGATGAAATCTGCGCGTCGCGTACTAGGCACCAGCGCTTAGCGCCCTTGCCGTCTTCTGCAACCAGGACCTTGTAGCCCAAGGTCTTCTGATCATCATTGTCGACCGGAAGATCATGCAGTTGCACAAACAAAGCGGCCTTGCGTTTCTTTCGAGTCCCACTGACGAGGGTATTAAGCACCAGTTGAATGGCGGGTCGGTTTAACTCGTCCACCTGATCCTTAGAATGGTGCGAGCTCTCAAGCCAAGGAATCGTTGATATCCAGCGTTCTACTGTGCGCTTAGCAGGGGCCTCACCAGTACCGTCCATCGAGAGTCGTAGGTCTTCGAGGCTCCAGGTCTTGTCGTACCCACCCGCCACGAGCGCTTGTTTATGGTGCAGTCCCACGTTTTCTTTGCTCATAGTTTGTCGCAAAATGCTTTTATAGAAAAACAATATAACAAAATAGTCTAATTTTGTTATAAATTATTAAAATATGAACGGGAAAGCATTTTGCGACATTAATTATTCCCTTTGATCCGCCAGATACTCTTGGGCGGACGGCGCCAGAACCGTCCCGCAAGCGCAGTCACTGCGACGTGAGGGAAGATCGATTTTTTGCCGACGTCTCATTTATAGTACTTTCGACAGATCGCAGCGCGGCAGATCAATCTGTCGAACCGATTGCCGGTGTCGAGTCGCCCTAAGTAGAGGGCGATTACTCGTACCGAGAAGTCGATATGGATGCGTGTTGGGTGAGGTAAGGCGTGAGACAATCATGACTCATTGGAATGAGTTCGCGGATGCACGGGTAAACGGAGTCGTAACAATGCAACATACGCAAAGCCAAATTCTCGATGGCCGCGAACTGCGAGGTGGTGGGAATGCGAGACTTGAAATCGACGGAGTGCCGTTCGTCAATTTTTCAGGCTGTAACTACCTCGCGTTAACCGACAGGCCGGAGCTTCGGTCTGCCGCGCTGAATGTTTTGCAAGACGGCGCCGGGTTCTCTCGATATTTGGTAGACGCCTACGGCGGCTATGACCCCTACTTTCGTGCGGCCGAGGAAGAGGCCGCTAAGTTCTTTGGGACCGAGGCCGCAGTCTACTTACCGTCTGGCTACCTCATAGGGGCGGCAGGATTTGCCGCGGCAGAACCTGACTACGATGTTATTTTATTAGACGAGAATGCCCACTGGTGTCTTGTAGATGCCGCCAAGCTAACAGCTAAGCCTATTCGGTATTTTGCGCATCGTTCCACAGAATCACTGGAAGCAGAAATCGACAGGCTCGCACCGGGCCAGCGCCCATTAGTTGTCACCGATGGCGCCTTTGCGACGTCAGGCACACTGCCGCCCTTGGACGAATACGCCGATCGCTTAGCGACCGTCGATGGCCGGTTATTAGTTGATGAGTCTCACTCTGGAGGCGTTGTAGGGGAAACAGGGCGGGGCTCTGTCCAGCACTTTGGTGTTGAACACATCGCCTATGTCGGCGTAACGCTCAGCAAGGCGTTTTGTGGACAAGGCGCTGTATTTGTAGGCTCAAAAGCAGAGGTCGCCCGTGCTGTCGCATCGACGCCGGTCAGAGGATCGAATTCAGGCTCACCAATATCGGCAAGCGTCTGTGCCGCCGCGCTAAAACTGGTTAGAAATGATCCGAGCATCGCTAAAAGAGCTAACGACTCGGCAAAATACCTACGCAGCAACCTAAGCGCATTGGGCCTTTCGGTGCCGGATACGCCGGCGCCGGTAGTCTCGTTCAGTCACGGTACTTTTTCAGAGATGCGCAATATCCAACAACGCGTGTTTGACGAGGGCATGTACGTCTTACACTCAAACTACATTGCGTCAGGACCTGGCGGCATTATCCGCCTCAGCCTATTTGCCGATCACTCGATTGAAGACTTAGACCGAGTTACAAAAGCAATCGGCGACGCCCTCTAGTGGCGTAAGTGGCGAGAGTGGCGAGAGTGGCGAGAGTGCAGACAGTGGCGTCAAAGTCAGTGACTGCATGAGCAACTGACGACGAGGGAACCAGAGCCTCTCAGGCTTATTGCCGCCCCCCATCCTGCCTCAATGGTACAACCCGTCCCCCCCTATTTAGACCGACCTCAGTTCGACCCGTGGACGACGGATTCACGTGTATCTTTGAGTCACCGAATTGCACTAAACAGTACTTTGCGATTCGTGCCCACCAAAATTCCATCACGACGGCTTCGTGGCCCAACTTCCTCATGTCTTGGGGTAAAGCAGTCAAAACGCCCGCGGACTGAGGCGGCGGCTCAAGCTGTCTAGTCAAAGCCCCTAAAGATCTCGGCAAACATCGCGGTATCAAACGGTATACGGGCACTCAGCACGTGAAGAGTAGCAAAGTGAATAAAGGGGTTGGCGGTGACGACCGTAAACGTAGCCTTCCCCATACCCACGAGCATTTGCGTCATGACAATGTAGGTCACGCTCAGCACTGACATTTCGGTCGTACTGTAGTCCACACCCGGGTCAAAGAGGCTAAACACTGCGTAAAAGAGACCGGCAATGGCGATGACAGTGAGTTTGCTTTCATACATCAGCATGAGTCTCGGAATGACGACAACATGCATCAAAATAACGACCGGCAGTCCGGCACCAAAGGTGTTCACCAAAACACTCGCCGGTACGCCGACTGCATACTGCTGCGCCGTCAGCGAAAAAAACGGGAGGCCGCCGATGATGGGTCCAAAAAAATCGAGTGCCCAAAACGCAGCTAAAATCCAAATATTTCTGCGCCATTGTAACGAGGCCAAGAATTCAGCGAGATTAAAGCCCTGAGCCCTCAACCAATGAAACGGTAGCACTACGTAAACAACCGTATTGGCAAGCATCCAGAGAACGACATCGATCCAATCGAAAACTCCCGATTCGAAGACAAACGGTCCGGGAAAGTGAAGCCCAATTGACAATACAGCACCGAGGAAAAGCTGCGTGACTAAGACATAAGCAAATGCAATTAGGACCTCTTTGGCCGCTCGGTCACGATTCACCCGGTACAGAGACGCCCAATCAAACGACTCTCTTCGGCGAGTGAGAAACAACAGAAGAAATACAGTCAGCACCAAGACGGGGAAGTACATCAGAAGGAGACTGGAGGCGGCTTCCATGGCGATGGGCGGGGTGGCTACTGCAGCACTCTCTGTCATAAAAAAGAGCCCCGCGACCAACAGCCAGACCACCGCTAAAATCAAGAGCCCCTTATACCCTTTGGTCATACTGTCCTGCCTCGTGTCGATCATTTATCCAGTGGCTCGTACGGAAAAAAGTAACGCCTCTGAACGTGATGTGTAGCGCAACACCCTACAGACTTTCGAGCAGTAAAGGTGAAAGCGTGCGGCGGACAGTAAGCGCAATCTGCTGCAAAACGCTTTATGATTTGCGTTAAATCTCTACTCGCAGGATCAAGCCATGCACCGCACTCTCTACTCATTTACAGCGCTAACGTGCATCGGGCTACTGTCCTCGTGCGGTGAAAACGCACCGACTGAATCGAAGCCACCCCTACTGATCGAGGGCATCAGAGCGACCGCATCAGGCGTGCAAATTACCGCTGACTGCGAAACAGCGCTCAATGAGGGCAAGGCCGCATTTGACGTGTTAGAGGCGCAAACCGGCGAAGCCACCGTTGAGAGCGTATTTGGTCAATACGAAACCATGGCGGATGCGCTCACCGGTATCGGTGACGTGTGGCACTTACGTTCAGTTCACCCCGACGCTGATGTTCGAGAAGCGGCCAACGCCTGTAGCGAGCAACAATCAGACTTCCTCTCGCAAATTGGCTTATCGCGTCCCTACTTTGATCGTATCGCCGCGATAGACACTACCCAGCTTACAGCCGTCGAGCGACACATGGTGGAAGAAGCGCTCGAGGGATTTCGCCGCTCGGGTGTTGACCGTGACGCGGCAACACGCCAAAAAATTCGTACGCTCCAAAGCGACATTACGGCGCTGGGGAATGAGTTTGACAAAAATATTCGAGAAGACGTCCGTTCTGTCCAAGTGGACGCAAGCGAACTGGCGGGATTGCCGCAAGATTATATTGACGCACATCCGGCAGACGACACTGGGTTGGTCACGATTACGACCGACTACCCTGACCTTTATCCTGTCATGACCTATGCAAAAAGTGACGACCTGAGAAAGGCCCTGCGAATTAAGGCCCGGTCACGAGGCTACCCGGCTAACAAACGCCTTTTAGAGCAGCTGATCACGAAACGCCACGAGCTTGCCGGTATTTTGAGCTTCCCGTCGCACGCGGCACTGTCCATGGACAGCCAAATGATCGAGTCGCCCCAGAATGCCCAAGCGTTTCTTGACAGTATTGGGGAGGCATTGAAGGTACCCGTCCAAGAAGAGTTGGCAGTCATGCTCTCTCGTCTTCAACAAGACCAGCCAGGTGCTGAATCGGTTGAAGTGTGGCAGTCCGGCTACATACAGAATCTGCTCCGCCTGGAAGACTACAAACTGGACGCCCAAGAAGTGCGAACGTACTTTCAATACGAACGCGTTCGAGATGGGATTTTTCAGCTCACTGAAGACTTATTTGGCGTCGAAATTACGCCATGGGATACCCCAACTTGGCATGAAGACGTTGAGACTTATGAAATAACAGAGAACGGCGCTTTGCTCGGTCGGTTTTACATGGACAATCATCCTCGTCCCTTTAAGTACCAGCATGCTGCACATTGGACGCTGAGAACAGGCATTAAAGACAAACAGATCCCCATGTCAGGTCTGGCCCAAAACTTCCCAAAAGGCCTGATGGAACACAGTCAAGTCGAGACTTTCTTGCACGAGTTTGGTCATCTGCTGCACAACATGTTTTCCAGCACACAAACATGGTCACCGGTAGCTGGAATGTCGATGGAGCGCGACTTTGTAGAAGCACCGTCACAAATGCTCGAAGAGTGGATCTGGGATTTCGACACCTTGAGTAAGTTTGCAATCAACGAGCAGGGGGAAACCATTCCGCGTACGCTCGTCGATAAAATGCTCAGGGCTCGCCACTTTGGACGAGCGATTGGAACAGCGACGCAAGTCTACTACGCCAACCTGTCACTCAACGCGTATAACCGGGAGCCAAGCTCTTTTGACCTCGACGATTTGACTCGTGAACTCGAATCGAAGTACGCCGCTTACCCGCACCTCCCAGGCACACATTTTTACGCAAACTTCGGGCACTTAAACGGCTATAGCTCAAACTACTATACGTACCAATGGTCACTCGCCATTGCGACCGATCTTTTTTCAAAGTTCGAAGAAGGTGGTCTGCGCAACACCTCGGTCGCCAATGACTACCGCCGCAAAGTGTTAGAGGCGGCCGGCAGTAAGCCTGCGACTGAGTTTGTAGCTGATTTTTTGGGTCGCGAATTTAGTACCAAGGCCTACATCAAATCACTACAAGAGGGGGACTAAGTTACTCGGTACTCGAGGCGGTCAGTCGCTGTGTACGCGTACAGAACAGCGCCAAGGCACAAACGTCGCAAGCGCCATGCAGTGTTGCTAAAACCAACCGGCATAGACTGCAAAAGACTGAAAAGTGATCCACAGGCGAGGCCCACGCTAAGGGTTGCAAGGACCTGCCACCGTTCAGCAGCGACGAGCTCACCCTTGGTACTTAAAACGACGCAAGCTCGCCCATCAGGTGCATACCGCGCTTTATATTGACATAGTTAGTGCCAATATGTGAGTCTCACAGGCTAAGAGGCGCTCCATCAGGCAGGTGCGGCGACGTGTGCCATGGCCAAAACGAGGCTCGGAGAGTGGCGCCTTTGGCCACCGACGGAGCTGACCGCACCAGGGGTGCATTCAGCATGAGGAGATACGCATGTCCGCTCGCTTTAAAATTTGGCTTTTCCCAGTACTGCTCTACGGCCTTTTTACAGTCTGGTACACCGATTTTAGCGGTCCATTGAGCGACGCCGAAGTCAGTGACTTTATGGCAGCCATGCAGGCCAACCAGAGCGAACCAGAGGTGATTGCGTTTATTGAGGAGTTCGCTCGGGCTGATACTGGCAGGCAATTCATCATGCTCAACGCAATCGACTATAACGATAATCCGGGATTTGTCGCAGGTGCTGAACCGGGCGAGGATGCCGAAGCGCTCATGGGACGTTACATGGCGCATATGATCCCAGCCCTGCTGATACGGGCCTCCCACCCCCTATTCATGGGGCCCGCCGTCTATCCAGCAATAGATGTGGTCGGCATAGAAGGTGCGGAAAACTGGAACGCGGGGGCGCTAATGCGCTATCGAAGTCGTCGGGACTTCCTGGAAATCGTCACCAACCCCGCCTTCAAAGGCAAACACCACTTCAAGGCGGCCGCACTCGAAAAAACGATCGCGTACCCAATCGAGCCTGACTTGCAACTGGGTGATCCCAGACTGCTCCTTGGACTTTTGCTCCTAGCACTCACGGCACTAACAGATCTCGTTCGCCTCTCCAGGTAGTAAAGCCCGCAGTAAAGCCGGCAAATAAGGCCGGGCATCAAAGATCCTCTAAAACAACTCATTCAACAGGCAGCATGGTTGTGACGACATG
>ERZ891134.980-NODE-980-length-21159-cov-22.377132_pt1 | contig 21159 bp, 26 predicted proteins | sample MGYA00520888_ERZ891134 | MGnify/ENA primary metagenome ERZ891134 (study PRJEB32303, sample SAMEA104408692) | aquatic metagenome | biome: Brackish water; feature: Coastal; material: water | place: Baltic Sea | collected 2014-10-23 | depth 10 m ... | reverse complement strand
GACTGACGTGCTGTCCACTCCGTGTTGGTCAGCATCCCGGTCACACGGTTGCGAATGTCGTTGCGATCAGTCCGTAAAACGGTGAGTTGGGTGCTGTTTTCGGGGATGCCCGCATCTTGCAGAAAAGCGAGCGTCCGCTTCAAATCAGGTTGCAGATTTTGATAGGCCTGCTGCTGGCTTAGACCGTTGCCACTCACCGTCACGGTCCAATCTGCGTAATCGCTACGAAGCCTTTCGGTGCTGGCACCGGTCACGGTCACGGTGTCTGTTGCGGTTCGAATCCCTTTCACGGCAACAGCTCCAGCCACAACAAGACCGCAGCTCAGCACCAGCATCGGCAACACCAGAGGAGGCGTTCGACGCCATAGTGAAAGCCGGTTCGGACCTGGGGACGATTGTTCTGGCACGGACTTTGGACTTTTAACCATTCCAACCGATCTGTGGATTGGGATGTGTTTTTCGCGATCACAACTGTGACTGGCTATGACCCAAATCAAGACCCATAAGTCATTGATGCCAAAAAGCACTGAGGTGATCGTGATCGGCAGTGGGATTGGCGGCTTGTGCTGTGCCGGACTCACTGCTCGAGCTGGTAAGGAGGTTTTGGTTCTTGAAGCTCATAGTCAGCCAGGCGGGGCTGCTCATGGCTTTGAACGCCAGGGCTATCGCTTCGAATCTGGTCCATCCCTATGGAGTGGGTTGTCGCGTTGGCCAAGCAGTAACCCGCTCGCCCAGATCCTGCGTGCCTTGGATCAGCCCTTGGATGTGGTGAGTTACAAGGATTGGGATGTCTTGTTTCCGGAAGGCCATCTCCGTGTTGGGGTGGGAGGCGATGGCTTTGAACGCGTGGTGCAAAGGCTGCGTGGACCTGAGGCTGTGGCTGAGTGGCAGCGGTTTACAGAGGTGCTGCAGCCGATCGCAGCCGCCGCAGATGCCTTGCCGTTGCTGGCATTGCCAGCATCCGTTGATGGGATTGGTCCTCTGTTGAGACGGAGTGGACGCCTGGTGCAGCATCTTCCAGCCATCCGCCATTTAAGTGGTGCATTCGGACCTCTAGTGGACCGTCACTTGCAGGATCCATTCCTGCGTCACTGGGTGGATTTGCTCTGTTTTTTGATCAGCGGTATGCCGATGGCTGATACCAACGCAGCCGCGATGGCCACCTTGTTTGGTGAGTGGTTTGACCCTCAATCTTGCCTTGATTTTCCGAAAGGAGGCAGTGCGGCCGTGGTTGATGCACTCGTGCGTGGCCTTGAGGCTCATGGCGGCAGCTTGAGGCTTGGCGCAAGGGTTCGTCAGGTGTTACTCGATGGTGACCGGGCCATTGGCGTGGAACTCAGCAATGGCGAGACGCTTTATGCCGACGTTGTGGTGAGCAATGCGGATGCCTGGGGTACAGCGGCTCTTTTGCCAGAGACGGCTGCGAAGGCTTGGAGACAGGACAGGCTGTCTACTCCTCGTTGTCGTTCTTTTTTGCATCTTCATCTGGGATTTGATGCGAGTGGTCTTGAGGACCTACCGATTCATACCGTTTGGGTCGGAGACTGGGAACGTGGGATCGACGCTGATCGCAATGCTGTGGTGGTGTCGATTCCATCTGTGCTCGATCCCTCGATGGCACCGGAGGGACATCATGTGCTCCACGCCTATACCCCGGCCAATGAGCCCTGGTCAGAATGGGCGGATCTCCAGCGGGGAACTGCGGCCTATCGGGAGAAACGTGGACAACGCTGTCAGGTGTTTTGGGATGTGTTGGAGCAACGCATTCCCGATCTGCGCAGTCGTTGCCAAGTGGTGATGGAGGGGACCCCTATCACTCACCGTCATTACCTATCCACGGATCAGGGGAGCTATGGCCCTGCAATGTCAGCAGCCAAGGGGCTGTTTCCTGGGGTCACCACTCCCGTTCAGGGATTGCTGCAATGTGGATCGAGTTGTTTTCCTGGAATTGGTATTCCACCCGTTGCTGCGAGTGGTGCTATGGCAGCGCATGCGATCACAGGTCGCAGGGCTCAGAAGGACTTGCTTCGCTCACTAGATCTTTAGGGAGTTAGTTGATAGAAAACTCAGAAAGATTAATTTTTAACGGTAAAAATACTTGTATGTGTCAGGAAAGGAAATGCATAAATGGCTTAATCCTTGATTACATAAGATTGTAGCTGTTGGCTCTTCAATTATGCTTTTAATGTCTAATCATGGGGCAAATATCAAAAACCTTATTTAATTCCAGTGCTGTCTTTATGCGCAAAGTTAATTAATTATTGATTTCTCTTGAGTTGGTGGTTTAAATGATAATTAACCGATACTTTTGCGCGCAACAACTGCAAAAAATGGATCACCTTTCCCGCCAACTATTCCCATCAAACCAGCGGCTTTTGTTTCTTCCGCAAACACGCGTACGTCAGACCAACCATTGGCTTGCAGCACTGTGCCCACGTAGTCGAGATGCTGTTTGTCGTCGTTATCTGTCCAAACCTGTGGTGCTTTCGTAAAAAACATCCGATTCGAGAATGCAACGATTGCTGTTCCATTGGGTCTCGTGACTCGGAGCATCTCTGACGCGACATTTTCTGGTTGTGTCCAGTACTGCCAAGCAGCAACGGCCAGGCAGACATCAACGGATGCATCCTTTAGGGGGATCGTGGGCTCCAGATTCATGTCTTGAACGTAGTGGCTGTCGAGTCTTGGGTTGGCCACGAGTTCTGCCTCGTTCATGCCATGGCCGATTACGCGCTCGTAATGAATGTCTTCTGGTAGGTGACTCACCCAAGACGATCCCAGATCAAGCACAACAGCTCCAGATGGAATGTGCTCTCTGTAAAAGCTGGTGAGACGTGTCCTAAAGCCTTCATCTAAATGCTGGACGAAGCGTGGTTCTGAATAAAAAACGCGATCAGGCTCGCGGTCGAGCTTGTATCGCTGGTCTTCAGTGAGAATTTGAACTGCCATCGATGTATTTTGGCGAGTTTGTTGGCTGCCCTGCGAGTTCGAAGCCCTCACTCGTCTGGTGGAAGCTGTTGCCAACCGCTGGTCCAAAGCTCTTGGTTCTTGAGTTCGTTCCAGTGGATGCGTAGACGAACGCTTGAATCAAGCACTGCTTCTAATTCCACCCATCGGGATTGTCCTTTCCCTCCCTGAAGGATTAGGCGAAAATGGCGGAAGCCCTTCTGGGGCGTAACGCTTGTCCAGGATTTAGCAACAGTCCAGCTCATGGTTGAGGCCTAGCGATTTGTTTTTAAAAAGTTTTGATTCTGGCTCATCAATTGTGAGTTTTCAGCGTTGGTGACTTATCAAACTATTTTGACTCTTAAGAGTATAAGTCGTGAGATTCCGCTGTGAAAATAAATTGTTTCGATTGTAAGACAGTCAATGCTCTGGGGAGTCTGTTTGAGTCTACAATCAAGTGAATTGAATCGGTACATTGGCCAAGCTAGCAGAAACTGGAGTTAAAAGTCTTCAGCAATTCAATACAGCAGGAAATGGCCGAATTGTTGCATTTCATAAGTCTATTTTGAATGGATTAATTAGAAAGTTTGGCCTCTCAACGTATCAACTCTTATGGCTTTCCTTTCTAAAGGGAATCGTTCTTACAATGGTTGCAATCTGTCTTTACTATGAACTTCATTGAAACTGTATATTAGTTTAATATGCTCTTTTGATCTAGTCTTTTCGGTTAATAATTTTAACCCTTGCTTGCGGGCGGAAAAAGATTTGTATTATTAGTCTATGGAATCTATAATTATAGTTTTTCTCAATTCTGAACGGTTAACTTATCGATCCCAGTGGCTTTTACCCACGCGGCAATCGCTTCAAGGTCATTGCGACTAGGAATGCATAAGCATCCACTACCTGGGTTGCAATGATGGATACCGAGTCCGCTTCGGTCTGTTTTGAATTGCGGCTGTAGGTTCAACCAGATGTCTGCTCCCCATGGCTCGGGCTGCCCCAGTAGATAATCTCCAATTGGTAGAGCTGCTCCATTCCCTGGACTCCAGCGTCGATCAGCCGTTGGCTTCGTGTTGTATCCGCTGATGGCAGGCCAGCGGGCAAGGCGTTCGCTTCCTTGAAATAATTCGACCAGCCATTGGCCATTGTTGTTTGAGCCTGTGCTGGATAGACGCCTTGCTTTGAGCGAAAAGCTATCGCGATGACCCTGAAGAAGGGCTGGATTTGGACCTGTTTGGCCAGAATCAAGATTGTTTGGTTTTTGCGTATTGCTTCGTTTGATTTCATCTTTGCTTGTGGACTGCTTTGCGGAAATTCCTGGCTCGCAGCTCATGATTAACAGCAAGGGAGCTGCTAAGAACAGTCCTTTGATGACGTGAAGTGTTGCTTTGAAATGCATGGCTTTGCTGTTAGTTTCTCTGTGCTTTGGCCTAAAAAACTTTTTATTGTTAGGCTTTTGCGCTTGTTTGTTAGTAAATTTTGATGATTCACTCCTTTGTAAGCCATGCATTGCCTTTTGAGACTTTTTAGGACTAGCTGTTTTGAACCTAAGTATTGCATGATCACTTGCTAAATAATCGGTTTCGGTTCATGCCGGTTTTTTGGCTATGAACGAGAGGTCTTGCTACCAAGAAGTGGTGTTCTTTTTTAGTGATATGAAGCATTTGGTTCGTGTTGGTGTTGTGGTGTCTGGGGTAGCCACGATTTCATCCCTGCAATTGTTTGCGGGTCCTGCAATGGTCTCTGCAAAAACGATTGCTCGTGCACAGGGTGTGTGCCGATTGATGAGTGGTGGTGCTGTTGCCTTTCAGGGGCATTGCGTAAGTCAACAAAAGGTCAATGCTGGCAACACTGTGTTGGTGATCAAGCTTGACAATGGCTCCACCTATCGCTTTCGCGGACCTTCCAAGGAGGCTCTGCAAATTGAAACATCCTCTGGCTTGCACAACGCGCAATTTCGTGATGGCGGCAATAGCAATGTTTTTGCATGGAACGACAGAGGTCAACCGCAACGCCTTGCTGTTCGTCTAGAAACCGCGCATGATCCGAGTCCTCGCTATGACAATTCTTCTTCAACGAGTACGGGGTCTGCAATTGGAGCGTTTGCTGGAGCTTTGATCGGAAGTTTGATTCAAGGTCACTCTGGTCATGGCGGGGGAAATCAGCGCCAGCATGCAGAGTCAACCTGTCTTCGCGCGGTATCGAATCAGGTTGGGCGAAGGCGTGATTCCCTCCAGATCGTTGGGACTGAATCGTATAAGGGAGGATTTTCAGTACGCGTCAATGTTCCTCGTACAAAGGCGCCCTGGCTGTGCCGTGTGAATGGCGACGGTCATGTGGTGGACGTGGAGCACACCCATCCCAATGGGTTCCTTTGATCCTGATTTGTGTCTTTGTATCGAAGTGAACGACGATCTAGTTGACCAATCACTATGTTTGTGCTGTAGCAATTGCTACGCATTGCATCGTTCACCTCGTTTTCGCGAGGCGCAGACCAACCCAAGCCAAGGAACGGGGACTTGGGCTTTCTCGGAGAACATCATGAGCACTCTTCTTTACAGAGGTCAGTCCTACGCAGCACATCAGCCCTCTGCGGCTAAATCCTGTGTGGAGCTCACCTATCGCCACGAGCATTACAACACTTGCCGTGAACAGATCAGAGCTGAAATGCAGCAGCATCCAGTTTTGAGCTACCGAGGTATTCGTTACTCCAAGTAACTAAGCCCCATCTCCACCATTTTCGGCGAATGAGTTTGTTGCCCGGTTGCTTAAATGCAATCGGGCTTTTATTTTGAGTATTCAGAATGACCTTAACCTTACCTTATTTGTCCCAGACACTCTTGCAGTTTGCTTTTTTATATTGTGCTTTTGCTTTGCGATAGCTTTTGTTTTGTTCTGATAGCTCATCGCTAGCTTTTTTTGCGGCTTCACTATCTCCCTTGCTAGAAATGATGTAGCGATTGATGCTCATTCTTGAGCCAAGGCTATTCATGATTCTTGTGAGTAGCTCGCATTCTGTTGTCGCTTGGCTTTTGCCTGCTTGCAAGCTCATAAGGGCCAGAATTGCTGCAGCTATTGAGATTCTCATGGTTTGATGCGTCAGTTTTGACGTTGATGTTGATGCGTTGCTGTGCGCTTTACCTTAGATCTCCCTTATCATCAATTTTAGAATTATTGCAATAACACCTTCTCATGAGTCAGCGAACAATTGCGATTACTGGAGCCTCTGGAAAAACAGGGTTTCGGATTGCTGAGGAGTTGATGGCTTATGGAGACTGTCCGCGTTTGTTGCTGAGGTCTGAGTCGGTGATTCCCGAAACCCTTAGCAAGGCTGAGCAAGTTCGGATCAGCTTGCAAGACCCAAGCGCTTTGGATGCAGCCTTAAAGGGTGTGGATGCCTTAGTGATTGCAACGGGTGCCAGGCCTTCGATTGATTTGTTAGGTCCGATGCGAGTTGACGCTTGGGGAGTGCGTTCTCAAGTGGAGAGTTGTTTGAGAGTTGGAGTGTCTAGGGTGATTCTCGTGAGTTCTTTATGTGCGGGGCGGTGGCGTCACCCCCTGAACTTGTTTGGTCTGATTCTTGTCTGGAAACGAATTGGGGAGCAGGCTCTGGAGAACAGCGGGCTGGATTGGACGGTCATTAGGCCAGGTGGTCTCAGTGAAAGAGAGCAATCACTGGAGGAAGAGGGGGTGTATTGGACAGGTCCTAATCAGCAGGAGAAGGATTCCATTCCAAGGCGTCTTGTTGCCCGTTGCTGCGTGGAGGCATTGAATACTCCGGCTTCGATCGGGAAGATTCTTGAAGTGACAAGCAGTGCCTCTCGCCCACTGATCGCTCTTCCCGAAGCATTATTGAGTATTGATTCCTAGAGACCAGGTCCTCTATACATGCGATAAATCAGTGATCAGAGTTTGACTTCTGATCATTGCAATCAAGTTGAGAAGATGGGCCGCCACCCATCTTTTTTAATGCCCCATGGTTGTTGTTGTTGCTTTTTAATTTAATCAAGCTCCTACAATGCTTTTGCTGTTGATAAATTCATGGATACCAAGTTTACCCAGTTCTCTGCCATAGCCACTGTCTTTAATCCCTCCGAAGGGAACCCGAGGATCACTTCTTACAAAATCATTGATTGCCACGCATCCTGCTTCAATGTCTTCGACTGCGATTCGCTTGGCATTGGCGGTGTTTGCTGAAAAAATGGCTGCTCCCAATCCAAAGCGAGTTTCGGAGGCAAGTTCAATCGCATGCTTGTCATTTTCTGCACGGACAAGGCTAAGCACTGGCCCAAAAATTTCATCATCAAATGCGGGCATCCCCGGTGTGACATCTTCGAGGACTGTGATGGGATACCACCAGCCTTGTTGTTCTGGTATTCTCCCACCTTTGCGAAGAGTGGCTCCCTGTTTAATGCTTTTTTCAACCTGCAGATGAATTTTTTGACGGAGATCTAATCTTGCTATTGGTCCAATATTAAATGCGGGATTCATTGGGTCTCCCATCACGTAAGAATTCAGTTTTTCCTGCAGAAGGTTGAAGAATTGATCGTAGACATCATTGACAATAATCAGGCGTTTTGCTGCAATGCAAACTTGTCCTGAGCAAAGCATCCGACTTGCTGCACAACGATCTGCTGCTAAATCAAGATCTGCATCGTGAAGGATTAGATAGGGATCTTGTCCCCCTAGCTCTAAAACACATTTTTTTAGATTGGCGCCTGCAATTGATGCCACAGCACGACCGGCCTCCTCGCTCCCTGTAAGGGTGACAGCGCGTACTTTTGGATGCGCAATGACGAGTTGTGCATCTGTTGATCGAATGGGCAAATTCGTGAAGACCCCTTGAGGGATGTCGCAGCTGTCAAAGATTTTTTGAATGGCCTTGCTGCATCCCGGCACATTGGATGCACCTTTTAGAAGGAGCGTATTTCCTGCCATTAAGGCAGGGGCAATTGCTCTGAAGGCTTGCCATAGAGGGAAATTCCAGGGCATCACTGCAAAAAGAATTCCGAGCGGTTGCGCCGTTACGACGGCCTTCTTCTCACCCAGATCGATCATTTCGTCAGCAAGGTGCTGTTGACCATTCGCTGCGAAATACTCGCAGACCCAGGCACATTTTTCTACCTCCGCTAATGATTGCTGAATAGGCTTTCCCATTTCTTGGGTGATACATTCTGCCAAGGCAATATTGTTTGCTTTTAATGCCTGTGAGGCCTGAGTAAGAGCTTTTGCTCTTACGCTAAAAGCAGAGGTTTTCCATTGTTGGTATCCAGAATGCGCCTGCTCTATGGCTTGAATGATCTGAACTTGATCCATTAATGGATACGTGTTAATGATTTCTCCGGTGGCAGGATTAACCGCTTTAAGGCCTTTTGCTTGTGTCATTTTTTCTTATGTTTTGCCCTAACGAATGAGGGCTTGTGACCTTGATTTTAACTATTTTACGTCCATCGAACAGGGTCTTTGGAGAAATGATGGAGGCATGAATCGGTTTCATTCCCTAGTAAGTCGCGGCTAATCGTGAGACAGATTGCATTGAGAGGCAATGCAAATGTGCTTCCATCTCCATCGAATGGACCTTCAACGTAGGCACCAATGCGTTCGGCCATTAAAAAGCCAAGGAACAACACGATCCCGGTGATGCTACCGACTACAGATGTCCCATCTGTTTTGAAGTTCAACAGGAGCTGAAACCCGAAGATCCAGCTCAACATGCGAACAAAAACGTCGTAACTTGCAGGCAATGGCGTATTTCTAATTCTCTCAAGGCCACCGATTGCGTCAACGGTGGCATTGGCAATGTTCATTAATTGTTCTCTACCACGAGCATTGATGCTTTTGTTTTCATATAGTTTGCGAACTGCAATGGCTCTAGCCTGCCCTAATTGTCTTAGTGTTGTTGTTGGTTTCATCTCTAGATTCTCCAAGAGGTAGTCTTGGAAGCGCCTTAGATCTTGATGGTAAAAATTTCTTAACTGAAAATTGAGCTGCCAAACCATTGCAACTTGATAACGCACTAGGTTGCGTCCATCTGCACTCGCTAAGTGATCTTCTGGAAGCAGACTTGTTAAAATGTCGGTCCAATTGCGGCTGTGGTTAACGATTGCTCCCCATAATTGCCGTGCTTCCCACCAACGGCCAATCGCCTGAGTATTTCTAAAACCTATAAAGATCGATACCGTAATTCCCATAATTGAGACCACGCTGCCGCTTTGTTGCCAATTGGTGGGCACTGTGTCACTCAAGATCAGAGTGCCAACCACCGCCAACAGCAAGAGGTCGTAGCGCATACGCCACAGCAACAGCAACAAAACAACGAAATAGTCCCGTCGAGCTGTACGCGGTGGATCGCCGTAGGTCCCAGACTTAATTGGCATGGCGTTCCCCATGATTCGCTTTGACATAATCCCGCGGCCATTGGCGCTTTATGACCCTATTAGCTGACTCTCCGCATTCAGATTTTGATCTTGCTGTGATCGGAGCTGGTCTGGCCGGCACTGGTCTTGCTGCTTCGCTTCGTCAAGCCGGTTTTGACGGCACCATTTTGCTCTTAGAAGCTGGTCGAGGTCCTGGTGGTCGAGCCGCGTCGCGGCGCCGACGCGACGATTTGCTCTGGCGGCTCGACCATGGTGCGCCTTGTTTCAGCTTCAGCCAACCACCGAAGGGTCGTCTCGCTGAATTGTGGAATCCTCTTCTGGAGAAGGGGATTGTCCAGCCTGATCGAGGACTTGTTGTTGGGTTAAATGAGACGGGTTGCCTCGTTGACCCACCGGATCACCCACTGCTGCAGGGCCCTCGTTTTCGTGGTGTGCCAACCATGGCATCGGTGCCAGAAGCTTTGCTGCAGGCTGCAGGCTCAAAAACGCACGGGGTGTTTGGAGAACGAATCAGTGGCTTGAGTAGGGAAAATGGATGGTGGTGCTTCTCCGGTCAGCACCGTGCGCGTTCTTTAGTGGTCACTGGAAATCTTTTGGCGCATCCCCGCTCCCTGGCGATGTTGGGGTGGCGCGATGTGCCTTTGCGTTCGGCAGTTCCGTTGAATGTGGATCCCTCCCTGGACGCTGCACTCGAGCAAATTGCTGAGATGCGTGCATCGGTGCGCTGGAATTTGATGCTCGAATTCCCTCGATGTGCCGACCATCTCCCTAGGCAAATTTGGTTGACGTCTGAAGCTCAAGAAACATTTGGCATTGAACGAATCGTTCTTCATCGTCAGCAGGATCAAAAGCTGGGCTTAGTGGTCCATGGATTAGATGACGGGTCCCCGATCACGCCAGACAGCCAGCCTGGTTTGTTGGTGTCGCAGGAATTACGTCAACGAAAGGCTCTCACTGAGCTGTTGCTGCCTTGGCCAGAGTTGGCTCAGGCACTTCCTCTGGCGCGTTCTTTAGGGGTCATGCGTTGGGGAGCATCTCAGCCCCTGGATTACCCGCTCCCAACGTCCCTTCAATGGTGCGGGCCCAGTGCTGTTGGCTTTTGTGGGGACTGGATTGCCGGCCCTGGTTTTGGCATGGCTGAAGGGGCTCTCCAAAGTGCGGTTGATCTCGCTGCCCAACTGACCGAATAAAGATGGGTCGCGGATGCATTGATAACAACAATTTCAGAATGGATTGCCAGACCTGGTGAGCGGTTCATTGATGCGTCAAAACAGTTCAAAGCGGATCACACATGCGCCCGAGTTATCGCCCTGTTCAGCTCCATGCCAGCGTGCATGATGATGACCCTTGTATGTGTTTGAGCTGCACTGATTTACGTGGACGCTTAACGTTAAATGCGACACGATCTCATTCACTCTTGATTGGACAAGGCAGCTTCCAAGCTTCGAAGACGTTGTTCGTTGACCCCAAGATCTGATTCTCCAAGTCTTGAAACTGAGCGTGCCTGGAGTACAGATCGTTCTGAATCCGCGTAGAGCTCTAAATCATCAACGAAGCCGAAAATCTGACTGCTTGCGGTGGCATGGAGATAATCCGCTCGCTGTTCGACGATCTCGGATCGAGGGGTTTGTTGGATGACTTCGGCGAGTTCCCTTAGGCTTTCGACTGGATCGTTTCGCTCCCACTCGAGTCGTGCGCAGTGAGCGGGTGATTCGCACGAACTGAGTTGACCTTGATGGATGCCCAGATCGGTGGGCATCGGCCCGACGAAGTGAAACAGAGCTAGAAGGATTGAAAAAACGGTCAAAACCATAGGGAAGCTGTCTCAGCGTTGTTCAAGTGAGTTTGGGAGCCGATGGCCATCGAGCTGAACGTTCAATCTGCTCGGTACGGCGTACAGCCTCACGATACGGATCAAGATCCGACGATCATGGTGTCAGTCGTGAAGCAACCATGCACCCCAGCTGGAGTGAACAGTGGTGGCCCGTGGCCTATACGCGCGATCTTGACCCAACCCGTCCCCAGCGATTCACGCTTCTTGATCAAGATTTGGTGCTGTGGTGGGATGCTCCTGGCGACAGCTGGAGAGCCTTTAAAGATGTCTGCCCTCACCGACTTGTTCCATTGAGTGAAGGCCGGATCAATGAGGCCGGTCAATTGGAATGTCCATATCACGGTTGGAGTTTTGACGGGGAGGGTACGTGTCGGGCGATTCCTCAAATGGGGGAAGGAGCTCGCTCGCAAGCCCAGCGAACGGAATGTGGGAGCTTGCCCACTGCGATAGGCCAGGGATTGTTGTTTGTCTGGAGCGGCACGGCTTCAGCTGCTGATCCTGCAGCGCTTCCCTTGGTTCCAGTTTTGAAGGAGCAGGGAGATGGTTGGGCGGATGGCTGGATTGTGCAAGACACATTCCGCGATTTGCCGATGGATGCTCTCACCCTCCTTGAGAATGTTTTGGATGTGAGTCATGTTCCCTTCACGCATCACCGCACCGTGGGCAAAAGGGAGAATGCCTCTCCAGTGGAGGCAGTGATCACCCGCGAGGACTCCCAAGGGTTTGAAGCGTTTTGGCAGGAGGGTCCTCGAAAGGGAAAGCTCGGTTCACAGGACACACATTTTCGAGCTCCCCAGTTGATGTGGCATGACCTCACGGCTAAGGGGTTTGCGCGCATTTTGACGGTGGTTTATGCCGTACCGATCAGCCGAGGGAAATGTCGTTTGTTTGCTCGGTTCCCCTTCCAGTTCAAGGCTGTTGCTCCTCGCGTCTTGGTGGGGTTGCGGCCTCGCTGGTTGCAGCACATCGGCAACCACAAGGTCTTAGAGGACGATCAGGTCTTTCTGCACTGGCAAGAAAGGGTCCTTGAAGCCGCTGGTGGCAGTGCTTCCGCTGAACAGGCTTTTGTCCTTCCCACATCAGCTGATGTGTATGTCAAGGCGCTACATCGCTGGGTCAACCGCCAAGGAGGTGGCCCCTTCGCTGGCCGGCCGCTGCCGCCGCGTCAGGATGTAGAGGTTTTAATGGATCGATATCACAGTCATACCAAGCACTGTCGCAGCTGCTCGGTTGCTCTGCGACGGATTCGTTCACTACGGCCTTGGCTCTGGGGTTCGCTGTGGCTGTCTGCCGTGTTGATCGGAGCGGGTCAGTTGAGTTGGCTGCTTTGGTTGGGTGTAACTCTCGCTGCACTGAGTGGTGTCTCGCTCCGCCAAACGTCTCGTTGGCAGCGGGGATTGCTCGTTGGGGATGGTCAGGCGCCCCGAAATCAGCGAATCTGAGAAGCTCTGTTCAATTACCACGATGATCAGTGTCACATCGCCTTGTCCCGAGAGCACGATCCTGGCTCTTGGTTTACGAGATTGGCCGATTTGGGGCTGCGACATCAGCAGATTCCCTTGGACCTATGACCAGCGCGAAACTTGCTTGTTGCTTGACGGGGATGTGACGGTGACTCCGGATGGCGGCGAGCCCGTGAGATTTGGGGCGGGAGATCTTGTTGTGTTTCCGAAGGGGATGAGCTGCACTTGGGAAGTTCACCAACCTGTGCGTAAGCATTACCAATTCGGTTAGGTGCAGCGAAACAGGCATTCCTAATCAAGCGTTGATGGTGATGGAGGTGGCTCAAATGTCTGAGTCTGAGCTCCACTGTGGGCCGCAGGGCCTCCAGCCAACGCGTACGAGCTCGCGCCAAAGTTGATCAGCTGTTTGCTGGCTTAAATGCACACGCGTCTTCAACAGGGGAGGGTCACCTGAAAGAGGTCGCCCTGAATCCACGAAGACGTGTGGATCACGGCTCCAACTTTTTTCATCGGGGTGGAAACGTTTCGTGTCCGTGGAGTTTGGATCCTGGATCCAGTCCTGGTGTGGCATGTCTTTCGAGGGCTGATGACAGAGTCATGCATCCACGCTTCAGCCTGGAAAGGGGCGTAGGGCGAACACGGAGCCAAGAATCTGTCGCTGGTACAGATGTTCTAGTTGAGTTCTGCGCGTGCGTCAACGCACTTTTTGTTTTTCTGGCTAAGGCTGAATCAGGCTGGCTGGATTCATCGTGGATATAGATGTCTGGGAAGCTGAGAGTGCATCGGCGCCTCTGCAAAAGGTCAAGAGAGTCCTGCTTGAGCCGGGTGCTGACGAACTTGTTTTAGAGGTCCTTCACTGCGGTCTTTGCCATAGCGACCTGTCGATGATCGACAACAGCTGGGGCATCAGCCAGTACCCGCTAGTCCCTGGCCATGAAGTTGTGGGCAGGGTGGTGTCTGTTGGCGCTGGCGTGGACTCAAGCGTGATCGGGCAGATTCGTGGCTTGGGCTGGATCAGTGGCAGTTGTTTTCGCTGCGATCAATGTTTGGCTGGAACCAGCAATCTTTGTCCGTCCCTGGAGGCGACGATTGTGGGCCGCCAGGGCGGGCTTGCCAGCCATGTCAAAGCCCACCAGGACTGGACAATTGTTCTGCCAAAAGGGATGGATCCTGCCGTGGCAGGACCGTTGTTCTGCGGTGGCATCACAGTTTTTGCTCCGCTTCTGGATGAGCAGGTGTCGCCTATGGCCCATGTGGCGGTTGTGGGGATTGGTGGACTAGGTCATATGGCGCTGCAGTTCGCTAAGGCCTGGGGGTGTGAGGTCACCGCTCTCACCACCGACCTCACCAAGGCTCATGAGGCCAGGGGGTTTGGGGCTCACAATGTGATGCTCTTAGAAGAGCTCCCCGCATTGGCTGGACGCTTCGATCTCGTGATTAACACCGCGAATCAACCGCTCGACTGGTCTGCCGTGATGGGATCTCTGGCCCCACGGGGTCGCTTGCATCAGCTGGGAGCCGTCTTGCAGCCCATACAAGTTGGTGCTTTCGATTTGATTTCCTTTCGTCGGTCGATCACGGGTAGTCCCACGTCGTCGCCTGGGAGTCTTCGAAAAATGATGGAGTTCTGCGTGAGGCATGCCATCAAACCTCAGGTGGAGCATCTTCCGTTCGATCAGGTCAATCAAGCGATTGAACGCTTGCATCGTGGTGATGTGCGTTACCGCTTCGTGCTCGATCAGACAGACGGCCTAATGGATGGCTGAGTCTGCGCTTGGTTGTCTGGTTGGTCTTGCAGAATCCATCATTCAGCACAACCAGAGGAGAGGAGTTCAGTCTCTAATTTCTCTCGCTTGGCCTGCCAAGTCGCAGCTTCGTTAGACCACTTGTTTTTGAACTCTTCACTATTCCGTGCGCTGAGTTTGCAATTTAGATATTCAAATCGTCTGGAACCTGCTGCTCCTCCAATCCAAGATTGACTTTGAGATCCGCATTTCTTTTTGACGTGCTTTTTTCGTGCTTTTTTCAAGGACTCTTTCTCTTCAGCATTGATCCTGCTCAGCTTGGTTGAAAGGGTGTCGCAACTGGCATGAACTGAGCTGGATACTCCCAGCGCAAGCAGCAGCATCGGAAGGCAAAGATGTTGGGTTTTCATGCTGAATGCTGCATTCATAGATGGATCATCATCGCTCTATGGCTCTCGAATCTCAGGCCTGGATTTCTGATCGCGATGGCTTGGGATCGTGGTAGCGGTAGGGAGAGGCCATCCACTGTTGATGTGCTCCCCAAGACAAACCCTTGTGACTTCCTACCTGGTCCGATCAGATTTGATTTGTTGATGGAGACCTCTCGTTGATCGTCACCTCTAAAAAGATGGTTGATCCCAGCCAGTACCTTGTGACTGATGGTCACATTTACAAACGCATTGACATGCCAAATGCTCCCTCCAAGCAGTGGCGGCTTGAAGAATTAAATATTGAAGAAGCGATCCGGTCGATGATCTCGGATTTTGGAGGTCGCAGTGATGAGCCTTAATCACGTTGTGGAGACCCATACCGATTGAGCAAAGGCGACGTGATCGCGCAAAGAAGACTCAGCTCGAATGTGGCCAAACCTGGAAGCAATCTTTGGTGTTTGCCTAATCTTGTTGGATTGTTGTTAGTGGCTCAATCATGGATCGATGGGGGTTCGCCCTACCTCTCCCAGCACTGAGCTGGTGCATGAATTTGTAGGTCAGGTCATTGGATCAGATTTTGATTAAGGTTTGGATCTTCAGCATCGAATTGCGCTGATAGGGCTCGATCCAACATGAAAGCACCAGAAGCCTTACTCGCTTATCTCCAACAAACCCCTGGCATGGAATCAGGTTCCAAGCGTTTGGTGTTGCTGTTCACTCAGCTGGGTGATTTCGACTCAATGGAATATGCCCAAGCCCTCGTGCCTGCTCTCTCTCATTTGGAGCAGGTAGGAATCCAGACTTTGGGCATCGCGATCGGGGATCAAGCCGGTGCTGATCGTTTTTGCGTTTTTACCGGATTCCCAAGATCTCAGCTTCGGGTGGTTCCTGATGCGGAGCTGCATCGCAGTGTTGGCCTCTCACCCGGTCTTCAGGCTGCGGGCGGTCCTTGGCCATCCCTCTTGCTGATGTGTGCAGGGATTGGCTCGCCAGGCACTCTTGCTGAAGTGCTGAGGGGATATACGGGGGACCGCAGTGCACCAGCCCGTTTTGATGACTCTTCCCTGTTTCGCCTGGCTGGGGGCAGCGGATTCCAACGGCCATTTGAGCTGGCCACGGTTCGTCTTCGCAACATGAATGAAGTGCTCTCGAAGTGGGGGACTTATGTCCCCAACAACGCCTACATCACGCAGCGAGGCGGCACATTTCTTTTGGATGAGGATGATTCCGTTCTCTACGTCCACCGCGACAAGGGCATCTTGGGCTTCTCGGAAACAATGAATAAGCCGCTTACTTTCCTTGATCCTTGGCTGGATCGTGAGGACTGAAGGTGAGCACTGAAATGGATGCAGAGCAGCCGCTCCCTCCTTGGAGACCGCTCTTAACTGCGGCGCGTAAGCGAGAAGGTCGCTTACCGGGTGGTCGCTGGTTGCAGCTTGCAACTCTTTCCGTGGATGGTTACCCGAGGGTGCGCACGCTCGTGTTCCGCGATTGGAGTGCTGCGGCGACGCTAGATCTGCTCACGGACGCCCGAAGTGAGAAGTGCTTAGAGATTGAAAGAACGCCTGAGGTGGAGTTGTGCTGGTTGTTTCGTAAGGCCCGTGAGCAGTTTCGCCTTCGTGGAACGGCAACGCTGATCTCTCCCACAGGGGATTCTGTGGATTTGGATCAGCACTGGAAGCGGCTCCCAGCTTCTGGCCGATCTGTCTGGGCTTGGCCTCCTCCCGGTGATCCGTTTGATCCTCAAGGCCCATGGCCGCAGGAGGTGTCAGATGATTCAGCTACGCCAGAGCATTTGCGCCTGCTTCGGATTTCGTTGCACCTCGTTGAGCAGCTCGATCTCAAGCCACACCCGCATTTGCGACGGTTGTGGACCTCTTCCAGGCAATGGCAAGAACAAAGGATTAATCCTTGAGTACCCAGAGTGCGAGTCCGCCTCCCCGTCCACGGGCCGCCATCCAGCCATCAGGGTTGCGTTCGATAAGAGCAAAAAAAGGCATACGTTTTTGATCTGGCGTGGGCAATACTTTTTTGAGCAAGACAATGCCACCAATGCGCAGCGCCAGCGAGTCGAAGTGAAAGATTAGTAGTGGGCGCTTTCCTTTCAAGAAACCTGGGCCTTGGAATTTGAGTTCAAGAGGTCCAAAGTTGACGGCGTTAGAAAGACGTAATTCACTGCTTTGCCCCTCGAAATCTGCTTCGATCTCCAGGCGGGCATCCAGGCTTCTCAGCATCCAGCTGCTGAATGGATTGGCGTTCTGGTCTCCCTTCGACCAAACCGTTTGTAAGTGCCAGCATCCCAACAGATCGCTGCTCTTGAGACCAGTGCCTGTCAGGCGGACGGCCTTTTCCCTGACATTCAGAATGGCGAAGTTCATGAGAGCGGGGAGGGAGCAAGGAGTCGTCGCATTGAAAAAATCTAAAGATGCTTCTGTTTTGGTGTTGAGTTAGACAACTCTTAAGAGGTTTTCAAGGGATGTTTTAACGATCGTGAATGGAATTCTTGAATGGGTGAATGTTGCTATCGGAATGATTCGTCAAAAATGTTAATCCTCAAATGTATTGGCGAGAGTCAATTTTTTTGTGAAAAAGTTTTGATGCCATCTGAGGTGTACTTGTTTGAGGCGCCCGATGAGGCTCGCCTTGAATTCTGGTTGTTGAATGGCGGCGAGCCCATGCTGCACACCACGGCCGAGGCTAAGGACTATGCCCTCCTGAGCCACCACAGGCTGGGTGATCCTTGATCATGCATAGATCTGAATGTGGGCTATGGCCGATTTGCTCGCTGATTCTGTTGCCCTGAGTTGGGAGCAGCTAAAAGCTTTGGCTCCTGCTCCTGCGGAGCGTTGTGAAGGCCCAGCGAATGCCCAAGCCACATTGCGCTTGTTTGGACAGCCTGAGTCTCAGGTGCGAGTCACGTTGTTTCGTGATCATCATGCTTGGTGCCCCTATTGCCAGAAGGTATGGCTATGGCTGGAGTTTCGTCGAGTCCCCTATCGGATTCGAAAAGTCACCATGCGCTGCTACGGGCCGAAGGAGCCCTGGTTTACCGCCAAGGTGCCGTCAGGAATGCTTCCGGCCCTTGAGTTAGATGGACGGCTCCTCACAGAAAGTGATCGCATCCTGGAAGCGTTGGAGCATGCCTTTGGCGCTTTAGGCGCAGGGATGCATGACCAACGGGTGCGCCGGTTGCGCGATCTCGAGCGTCTTTTGTTTCGTGCTTGGTGCATGTGGCTTTGCACCCCCAGGCTGAACAATCGGCAGGAGGTTCAAGCGCGTGATCAGTTTCAGACTGTGGCTCGTCAAATGGAGGCGGCTCTCATGGCGGGAGGTGGCCATTGGCTTGATCCTGATTGTCCGGGTGGAGCTCACCCCGGAACGGCAGATCTGGTGTTCGTTCCTTACGTGGAGCGGATGAATGCCTCCTTGGCTTACTTCAAGGGCTTTGCACTTCGGCAAGAGCATCCAGGCATCGATCGATGGTTCAAGGCTTTGGAGCAGCTTTCGACCTATCGCGGTACCCAGAGTGATGTCCATACGCATGCCCACGACTTGCCCCCACAAATGGGTGGTTGTTGGAGTAATGGACGTCCTGAACAGCAAGCGATGGCGCGTGCGGTGGATCAAGGTGCTGGTCTCGCTGAACTCGAAACAAGCTGGTCAGCGCAGATCGATGACGACGGTGTGATGTCTTCTTACAGGGCACTAGAGAGAGTGTTGCGCCATCGTTCTGCGCTGATGGATCGCAACCCTCTTGGTGCTGCTTTTGATCAGCCTCTGCGGGCTGCACTGACCTCTTTAGTGTCGGGTGATCTTTGTCAGCCAAATGCTGACACTGCAAGCGGTCTGCGTTACTTGAGAGATCGAATTTCGGTGCCGAGAGATATGCCTCTGCAGAGTGCTCGGTTATTGAGAGCGGCCCTTGAAGCAACAGCAGCTCTTGATGGTGAGGCTCAATCAGCCCCACCGCCCTTTGAGCATCGTTTTGATCAAGACCCAAGGCCATTTTTGTCCCTGTGAGGGTTTGCGTTTGTTCCGGTGATCGCGATCCGGCAGGCTGGTTTCATATGTGAGATCACTATGTCGAGCGCTCAAGAGGCTCAAGCGGGCTCTGGTTTCGGAACCGGTAACGCTGGCGGGAGCAAGCGCAACAGAAAGAGCAAGCGCAAACCTGGTCACTCCAACCATGGCCGCGAGCGGCAGCCCTTAGGTAGGGATCCTGATTATGAAGCGATTTGCGCGAGGCAGACCCTGGGCTTGGCTCTCTCGGGTCGGTTAACAGAACAGCTGGTGAAGAGGGTGCACAAAGCTCTCGCTGTGCAGCATCACCCAGATAAGGGTGGCGATCCCGAAACGATGACGCGTTTGAACAACGCCCGCGACGTGTTGCTCCAGCCTGAGATGTCAGACATCGTTGCGCCGTGACATCGAGGTTGACTTAAATACAGACTCTGGATGCTTTACGAATGCAGGTACTTCAGTCTGTTTCTATGGTTTGTTTAATTTTTTTTGGCAGTTGATTATTGAGAGTAGGAAAAGTCATGGATCCTAATTAGCCGTTCGTGTTTTTTATGCAGCAATGCTTGGTGGTGCAAGAGCGATTGACCTGGATAGTCGGATTGGTAATTTTTGAAATGGAAGGAGGCCGATTTCGTCTCTTTTGACGCGCATGCTGGTCAAATGCCAACCGGAATTGATGATATGGAATTAATGTTTCGTGTTTTAGGATGTGGAGATAATTGCAGTATGCCTGAAGCTTGGACTTCTGCACAATGATGCTGTTAAGGCAATTTTAAGGGAGATTAAGTAATGGTTTCGATGCTTACTGGAGAGGAGTTTACGTATACATTTAAGAGCGAAATTTCCATGCTTCAGCTCGATGGCTATAAGGCGCTTCAGGAGAAAATTAATCATGTTGCCATGAAGTTTGAGGGTTATCTTGGGCAGGATCTTGGCTTCTCCCCACTTCCATCAAGTAGTGGATACCTTTGTACTGCAAGAGTAACGTTTGTCAGTCTTCAGCTTTGCTTGGCTTGGTTGGATAGTACTGAGCGTCGTCAGATCTTAAATGAGGCAGAGGCTTCACTTGGTTATAAGTATTATTCGTTGTTAGAGCCTCATTCTTTTGATCAGTGGCTCAACTGTCGAAAAGGTATGCAAACACCTATTTGGAAAATTAATTTATTAGTTTGGTTGGCGCTTTATCCTTCAGTGATGATTCTGATTGTGATTGGTCAGAATACCTTGGATGTTCTGCCCTTGCCGCTAAATATGTTAATCAGTAATGCCATTACTGTTGCAGTAACGGGTTGGTGGCTTGTGCCATGGTTGAGCCAGCGTTATAGCGGTTGGTTGCAGACTAATAGTAAACGCTTGAATTTGATCTATTCTTCTTCTGTACTTGGCTTTCTTCTTTTGTTTTTGTTGCTTTTTAGCGCCTTGTGGAATGGCTAAAAGTAGACATATGACCTACTTGTGGCCAATGTTCCTACGTCTTTAATTGTTGCCTATTCTGGCAATCAATCAAGATTGTATTTTTCCTCCTTTCGCATGCGTCTAGGGTGATAAGCATGACAATCTCTCTGTCACCTAATGATTGCTTTAAGGCTTTAGGCAAAGGTAAATATTATCTCTGTGATTAGGTTGATACAAGTAAGTGAAGTAATAATTTATCCCTGTCTTTAGGGCGGTCAATTACTATCGTTTTAAGCTAAAGCGTGAGGGTGACCATCAAGCTTTCTGTTGAAATAGATTTTTTGTTGGCTGGTTTTGGTTTCTGCATGCGAATAATTTTTGTGAGCAGAATTTTTGCAATCTATTGTTGCTGATAAAGCTTAAGTGAAATGTAAAAGATGTTTTTGTGATGAGATTTATAGAGATAAATACCAGCGGATCACATCTGCAACTTGGCCTGCAGGTCCATGACCACTAATCAGTTCTCCGATGATGGCAGCCATAAAACCCAACATCGCCACTCTTCCGTTGAGTCGTTCAACAAAGCCCAAGGATCCTTGATTCCAGGGGCGTTTCGTCGTTAGGCCTTCACCGAAAGCTTCTAAAGGTTCGTACTGAAAATTTTGGGGTGACAAATCGTCTCCATCAAATCTCTGTTGACTGTATGCAGAGATCCAGCTTCTTTTCATAAGCTTGGGACACCCTTAGGCCCGAACCCATGGACTCTGTTCGTTTAAAAGCACTTTTTACTAAACCCTATGGACAGTCGGCACCCACGGAGTCTCAATGGAGAGAGTTGTATGACGATCAGGTTCGCTTTCAGGATCCAACTCAGGAGCGTCAAGGCATTGATGCCTACATTGCTGCTCAAGATGGTTTGATGAAGCGGTGCGACGACATTTATCTTGT
>ERZ891134.978-NODE-978-length-21198-cov-6.951804_pt1 | contig 21198 bp, 3 predicted proteins | sample MGYA00520888_ERZ891134 | MGnify/ENA primary metagenome ERZ891134 (study PRJEB32303, sample SAMEA104408692) | aquatic metagenome | biome: Brackish water; feature: Coastal; material: water | place: Baltic Sea | collected 2014-10-23 | depth 10 m ... | reverse complement strand
TGGAGACCGCCTGCGAGGAGGCCGCGCGGCTGGTGGTCGCCCTGCGGGGGCGGGTCGATGCGGTGATGGGTGAGGTGCCCTGCTCAGAGTGCGGCGGCAGCCGGCTGGAGGAGGTGGCCACCGCCGTCACCCTCTTTGACCGCACGCTCGACGTCTGGTGCCGGATGCCGCTGGGGCGGCTGGCCGAGGAGCTCGCCGCGATCAGCCTCACCGAGCAGGAGCGGACGATCGCCACCGACCTGTTGCGGGAGCTCCGCAGCCGCGTCGAGTTTCTCGTCGATGTTGGGCTCGACTACCTCGACCTGGCCCGGCCTGCCGGCAGCCTCTCCGGTGGCGAGATGCAGCGGATCCGGCTGGCAGCACAGGTTGGCAGCGGGCTCACCGGCGTGCTCTATGTGCTCGACGAGCCGACGATCGGCCTGCATCCCCGCGACACCCACCGGCTGATCCGGGCGATGGGCAAACTCCGCGATCTCGGCAACACCCTCGTGGTCGTCGAGCACGACCGCGATGTGGTGAACGCCGCCGACACGGCGATCGACTTCGGCCCCGGCAGCGGCCGCGAAGGAGGCACGGTCGTCGCCCAGGCCGCTCCGGCGACGCTGGCCCGCAATCCGCAGAGCATCACCGGGCCGTTTCTCGCCGCGCAACGGGCCCATGCCCAGGCGATGGCCGCCAAAAACCACACCCGCCGCGAGCCGGCTGGCTGGCTGACGGTGGAGGGCATCCGGCACCGCACGCTCCGCGACCTCAACGTCTCCTTTCCGCTCGGCGTCTTTGCCGCCGTCACCGGCCCGAGCGGCTCGGGAAAGACCTCGCTCGTGCTCGATGTGCTCGCCAAGGCCCTCGCCCGCCGGCTGCATGCGGCCCGCGAGCAGCCCGGGGCCCACCAGGCGATCCGCGGCCTCGAAAATGTCGACAAGGTGATCCTCGTCGATCAGCAGGCAATCGGAAACACACCCGGCTCCACGCCCGCCACCTACACTGGTGTCTTCGATCCGATCCGGCAGCTGTTTGCCAAGGTTCCCGAGGCCCGCAAGCGTGGCCTCACGCCGCGAGACTTCAGCTTCAATGTCGCTGGTGGCCGCTGCGAACACTGCGACGGCCTCGGCCAGCGGCGGGTGGAGATGCACTTCCTGCCCGATGTGTGGGTGGAGTGCGAGTCGTGCAAAGGCCGCCGCTACGCTTCAGAAACGCTGGCGGCCACCTGGCATGGGAAGTCGATTGCCGACGTTTTGGAGATGAGCGCGGCGGATGCGGCCGCCTTCTTCTCCACCGCACCGCAGATTGCTCGCATCCTCGACACGCTCGTCGACGTCGGCCTGGGCTACGTGCGGCTCGGCCAGCCGGCCCCGCAGCTCTCCGGCGGTGAGGCTCAGCGGGTCAAGCTCTCTCGCGAGCTTGCCAAGCCGGGCACCGGCAACACGCTCTACATCCTCGACGAGCCGACCACCGGCCTGCACTTCTCCGACATCGAGAAGCTGCTGGCGGTGCTTGAGCGACTCGTGAATGCCGGCAACACGGTGCTTGTCGTCGAGCACAACCTCGAGGTGATCGCCGCCGCCGACTGGGTGATCGACATGGGCCCAGAGGCAGGCGACGGCGGTGGCCGCGTGGTCGTGGAAGGTCCGCCAGAAGATGTCGTGATCCACGCTCAGCGGTGGCGGCAGGACAGCAGTCTCCTGCGAAGCCACACCGGCGAGGCCCTCGATGCGTTCGGGCTGGAGGTCGACGCGGCCATTGTCAGGGCTGCCGTTGCAGCAGCCGAGCCAGGGCCGACTTGAACCCGTCGACCCATCCTGCGGGCGTGTGAATCGCCTCCGCCTCGGAGACCCGGTCGGTGATCAGCGCGGGCTCCGCCAGATCGACAGCTGCGTCTGGCTCACGCGGTTCGGCTGCCTCGCTGGCAGGCTGCATCGCTGCGGCCGGCAGCAGGGCAGGCTTGGCAGCGGTCCGCGGGCGGAAACGAATCACGCCAGTGATGGACGGATCGTCTGGCCCCATCGGCCCCTCAAGCGTGCTGTGGACCAGCCCCTCAGCGAGCAGGCGGTCGTCGATCACGACGTCATCGACGAGGGCATCGTGGGTGTCGGTCGCCAGATGCACATGCCCGCTTTCCACCTGCGAGAACGGCTCCGCCTTGCTGGCCTGCACCACAATCCCCGGCGTGCTCGCCCCCAGGGCATCGTCGAACGAGCCGCCCTGGGCAAGCCCCGCTCCCGGCCCCGCCCATGGCGACGCTGCCAGCATGACAGACCCCGTCACAACCTTGGTCAGCTGCTTGATGCTCATGGCCTTTTCCCCCTCGTCGCGTCGTGCGAACTCCGTCTCGCTCGGTCCCGGCGACCCCATCTGGCCGCCGGGAGCTTCCGTGCTGCCTACCAGCGGGCCTCGATGCCGGTCGTCACGCCCTGCAGCAACACGCTGCCTTCAGTGTTGATGCTCGACGTGGCCGGCGACACCGAGATGTCGACCAGCGAGAGCTGCTCGGCCGGTGTGGCCACGCCTGAGAGCCAGAACAAGGAGTAGCCCACTCGCCAGGCAAGGCAGTCGGTGATCCACCAGGCCCCATTGATGCCCAGCTCGCCAAAGAAGGCCGTCTGATCCGCGGCAGACCGGGCCGCTCCCGCGTAGGGCGGCTGGGTCGACACCGAGCCGGTCGTGCTCTGATACGCCGTGTTGTAGAAGACGCCGCCCTTGCCGACCGTGTTGAGCTGCAGGCCGCGGGGCCCCTGCCAGAGGAGCACGTCAGCGCCCAGCTGGCCACCGTAGAGGTCGTTGCCCGTAGCGACACCGATCAGGTCTTGGCCAAGCACGCTGGTGGACCGCACGTTGAGATCGCCGTTCCACTCCACCCAACGGAAGCCGGCCAGCCAGGTGACGAGCCCTGTGTGGCGTCGCCAGTTGAGTTCTGCCGACTTGATTTCGCCGCTGGAGATCGCCTGCACGCCGTCGACGACATAGGGAAGCGGGCTGGCAAGATTGACCGCTGCATAGCCGTCGGTCGCGTAGGGAGTCTGATACTCTCCGTTGAACGACTGCACGTTGAAGTAGTTGCCCTCGATCGAGTGGCAGTTGTCGATGTGGTAGAAGAGCCCGAATCGGGGGCCGACAGAGGTCGGCGTCTGCAGCTGATTGGCGTCAACCGCCGTGGCGAACGGCGATGTCGTCGAGATGAACAGCGGCCGGCTGGCAATGTTGTTCTGCCAGAGCATCATCGCGTCTACGCTGGCGGTCCAGCGCACGCCGCAGCCAAGGTGGTCGTTGAGGATGCCCGAGGGCGGGCAGTCGTAGCACTCCGGGCCGCAGGCGGCCTGGTGTCTGTGGTGGCCGAAGACGAAACCGACCAGATCAATGCCTCCGCTGGCTCCCTCGCCGTCCACGTCATCGACGCCGGCATCGCTCCGTGGATCGATCCACGAAGGAATCTGCCAGGCCTTGCCGAAGGCGAGCGGGCCGGCCTCAGCCGCCAGCGGGGCCTCGTGAACATCCGCGGCCGCGATCTCGTGCCGCAGAGGCTCCGACTCCACCGCCGCCCCCCCCCATTCGGCGGCCACACCGCCGGCAGCTGAGCAGCCGAGCAGCAGGCAGGCCAACCATCCGGCACAGTCGTTGACATCGATCCACACGTTCTTCACGGCATTTCCCTCCCTTTAGGAACCGTCCCCGCCATCGTTTCGGCAGCCGGTCGTGCCGGCGGTGACTGACATCCGGCAGATACCGGTCAGCAAAAAACCGCAAATCTCGTAGACTGCGGGTTTTGGGAGAGGATCGGGCTGGCGTCAAACTCAGGGGCGAGGGGCCCGCGAGCCGATGAAGGCTGCGGGAAGCAGAGGCGAGGGCGGCAGAAATCCGTCTTTTTGTGCGGTTTTTTGCAGCAACCGATTCTTTGACGCCGCGAACGTTCGTAGTTAGTTTCGAAACGTGACTGGGGCAGGGTCGTTTTTATGCCTGTTTTCAGGGAGGAATCCCGCGTCGAGGAACGAGTTTCTCGATGAGGCGACTCTCCACATAGCGCAGGTTGCTTCAGTCGGTGGCTCTTTTTTGATTGAGTTCCTGTTGCCTCATTGCGGGGTCTTTTTTATCCGAGTGTAAGACGACCGGTGCGGCCCGACAGGCTGCTGCAAAGGCTTCGTGCTGTGCCTTTTCGCAGCGGTGCTTGGTGCCTCCGGCAGAGTGGCTCGGAGAACGTGTCTGACCGTTGCCTGCGGGTGCCTCCACCCGCTGCCATCGTGTCCTAACCTTAGGATCAGATCGCGATGATCTTTTCGCCTTTTGCATGGCGTCACCACGACCGTCCGACTTCTTCGCGGCAGCTCTCGAGTCGGAAGAAGCGGCGGCCAACGGACAGTTCAACAACGGCAGCAAAGGCGCCCGAACAGCTTGAGCAGCGGAAGATGCTCGCGTTCGACTTTGTCGCCGCGTTTGCCGACAGCACGACACCCTTCTATGTGTCCGGCGTCAACGATGGCACCGCAGAGCTCAACGAAAGCCCGCAGCAGCTGACCCTGCGGTTCAGCCCAGGCACGGTCATTGATGCCTCAACGCTCAGCGACATCACCTTCACGCGTACAGGACGCGTGGGCGATCCGTTCGGGAACGGTGGGGCGTTCCCCGACGTCACCATCACCCCCGGCAGCATCTCCGTTGGGGATGCGCCAAACGAAAACGAGGTCGTGCTGCGGTTCGCGGAAGACCTCGTCGATGATGTCTACCGCGTCTCGATTGGCGGTGACCTCCGCTCGATCACCGGCGAGCAGGTCACCCCCTCGAGCTTCGACATCCGGCTCGACCTGGGTGCCTTTGTCACCTCGGTGGTGCCCCAGCCCATCATCCGTGAGAAGTCGATCGATCTCGCCTCCGTGCCTGAGGACGGCGATCTTCTTGAAGTCACCGTTCGCGGGGCAGGCCTGCTGTTCACCTTCGACAGCGATCCGGCTGCTCTTGATGGCGCGATCGACCCGGCAACGGCCGCAATGACGATCGGCACCAATGGCCGCACGGCCGACGATGTCGCAGACGTCCTACGCACCATCCTCGCCCCTGGCGGCAGTCCAACGGCCGAGTTTGCTGGGGGAATGGCGTCGGTCAGCGGCACAGGGGGAACGATTTCGCTCACGGGCACAGCCTTCACGCCCGTGGTCTCGTTCCACCGGATGATCAGCAGCCAGACAATTGAGTTTGCTGAGGTCCCGGCAAACGGCAGCACGCTCGACGTCTCGATCCTCGGCGGTGGCCTGCAGATCCTCTTCGACAGCGATCCTGATGCCGTCACCGGCACGATTGATGCCGACACATCGGCCACGATCGTGGCCACCGATGGTGAAACGGCTCGCTCCGTCGCCATCGCGGTCCAGCGGATTCTCGCGCCCTTCGGCCAGCCTGCGCTTGCCTTTGGTGGCCAGATGGAATCGATCGTCCGCACAGGCAGCGTTATCTCGCTCGTGGGTCGCAGCACAACACCCGACGCCTCGTTTGCCGGTGATGCGGTGCTTGATGCCGACGACTTGCCCGTGCTTCCAGTGCTGGTCACGCAGAGCACCCCCTACTCGATCGTGCCCGGCGGCATCGCCGCAGTCAGCGACGGTGCGCTCGCCCAACTCCGCGATACGATCGTTGTGTATTTCAACGTCGATGATCCGCTCGATGAAACATCAGCGGAGAATGTCCTGAACTATCTCGTCTTCGAGACCGATCCGAGCACGGGCGGCGAAACGGCAGGGCCGGTACCGGCGAGCGTGTCGTACCACGCCACGAGCGCGACCGCTGTGCTTACCTTTGCCGATGGCGACCTCGCCGACGGCAAGCTCTACCGACTGCAGGTGGGCAACGCGGCCGCTGATCCCGGCGTGGTGATCGACACCACGGAGATCGACGACGAGAACTCAAGCTTTGCGACAGCGACAGGCCTCGGCGTGCTCGCGGCCGCGGGCGGATCCGTCTCGGGCGAGATCAACGTCCGCCCGTTCGTCCCGTCCCCCGTCGGCGCTCTGCCCTATCCATCGCAGATCGGCCCGATTGCTGGACCTGGTCACCGCGACGTGATCATGCTCCCGGTCGAGCAGCATGGCGACCCCGTCCCCACCGTCGGCCCTGCCGCCAACATCGCCGAACAGGCCTACAACTTCCAGAGCGTTTATGGGGCCGACCCGCAGGGCAACACGCTTTTCAACGCGATTACGGAGACGCAGAAGCAGCGGGCCCGTGAGATCTTCGAGATCTACAGCCGCTACACCGGCATCCGCTTTGTCGAGACCGCCGACCAGGGGATCACGATCGTCACCGGCGACATGCGGGCCCTGGATCCCACCATCAACACAGCTCCGACAGGACTGGCGTCCGAAGGGTTCATGGCCATCATGGACTCCACCGAAGACTGGGGTGAGAGCGAATACGGCGGCTACTGGTTCCGTGTTGCTTTGCACGAGATTGGCCACACCCTCGGCCTGCCGCACAGCTACGATCTCAACTCCAACATGGGGAGTGGCATCGATGGCGAGCCCGTCTTCTCCGGCGACTACGACCTCGAACACCTCCTGCAGCTGTTTCCAAAGACCGGCTCGGATATCGATGTCTACTCCTTCACGCTGGCCACCTCCGGCCGGCTCTCCGCCGAGACCGTCGTCGCCCGTCCCGGCACCGAGGTGACCAGCACGCTCGACTCGGTCCTCACGCTCTACCGCGAGGACGCCAGCGGCGTCCGCGAGATGATCGCCCGCAACGACGACTACTACGGTCGCGATTCCTTCCTCTCGCTCGACCTCGACGCTGCCGATGATGAAGGCAACGTCTACACCTACTTCATCGCGGTGACGAGCACCGGCAACACGGCCTTCGATCCCGCGATCGACAACAGCGGCTATGGCGGTCGCTCCGACGGGGCGTATGAGCTGCAGCTGCAGCTCGATCCCGTCCGGGAAACGTCCGACACGCTGTTCGACGTCTCCGGCACCAAGCTCGATGGCGACCGCGATGGCGAGGCTGGTGGCGAGTTCAGCTTCTGGTTCAAGACGGCGGCGGAAAGTGCCACCATCTACGTCGACAAGGCAGCCTCCACGACCGGTGCCGACGGAAGTCTTGCTGCGCCCTACACCACGATTAGTCAGGCGCTGACTGCGGCGAAAAACACCAACTTCACCGCGCCCGGCACCTTCTCCGTCATCCGGATCGTGGGCAACAGCGGCAACGCCGCCACCACAGACGACGAGCTCGCCTACCTCGTCGGCAAGGCTCCTCAGGGCAATCCACTCGCCGACGGCGCCACCTTCAACGTCCCCAAGGACGTGACGGTGATGATCGACGCCGACGCCCTCTTCAAGATGCGGGCAACGGTGATCGACGTCGGCAGCTCGTCGCCACTGCCCTCGGTGTCGCGAGCCGGTGCTGCCCTGCAGGTCCTCGGCACGCCTGGCCACTCAGTGCGGTTCACCTCGTATCACGACGACAGCCTCGGCGGCGACAGCGATGGTGCGGGCCCCGTGGTCGCTGGCGGCGACTGGGGCGGCATTGTGATGCGGCACGACTCCGATGTGGCCTCCAAGCAGGCCTTCCTCAACTCGATCTCCAACGCCGACATTCAGTACGGCGGTGGCCAGGTGCTGCTCAACTCCCGGCTGCAGTCGTTTGCACCGATTCACCTTGAGAGCACGCGGCCCACGCTGGCCTTCAACCGGATCACCAACAGTTCCGGGGCGGGCATCTCTGCCGACCCGAACAGCTTTGAAGAGTCCAACGGTCGCATTGGGCCGGAGTTGCGCGGCAACTATTTGAACGACAACACCATCAATGGGCTCTTCCTCCGCATTTCGACGGCAGCCGGCGGCACGATCTCGAAGCTCACCGTCCCCGCCCGCCTGACGAGCACTGATATCGTCTATGTGCTTGCCGAAAACCTGATCATCGAGGGCGGTGCTGGCGGCTATGTGCTCAACGGAAATGGAAACCTCGAAGCCCGCGACAGTGGTCGGCTGACGATCGATCCGGGTGTCGTGGTCAAGCTGTCGCAGGCCCGCATCGAGCTTGAGCGGGGCACCTCGCAGCTGATCGCCGAGGGTCAGCCGGGCACGCGCGTGGTGTTCACCAGCTTTGCCGACAACCGCTATGGGGCTGGCGGCACGTTTGACACCAACGGTGCGCTGCCCAACACCTACGCTCCGGGCGACTGGGGTGGCTTCATGCTCAACGCCGGCGCCAAGGCAAGCTTCGACAGTGCCTACGTCGGCTTCGGCGGCGGCACCACCCCGATCGAGGGTGGCTTCGACCAGTTCAACGTCTTCGAGGTCCACCAGGCCGACTTCCGTCTCGCCAACAGCCGGGTTGAAGCCAACGCCGATGGGCTTGCCGACACCACGCGGTTTGGCCGCGGCGACAACGCCCCCGCGACCATCTTTGTGCGTGGCAGCCAGCCGGTGATCGTGGGCAACGACTTCCGCGACAACGCAGCCGCCCTGATCTCGATCAACGCCAACGCCCTCAACGACTCGCTCGTGCCCGATTCTGGCCGCAGCACCGGGGCCATCGATCGGTTCACCGACTACGACGACAACTTTGGGCCCTTGGTCCGCGACAATCGCATCTCCTACTACGTGAGCACGCCGGTGCTCACGCCGCCGCGGCCCACGATCCCACGTCCCTCGTTCCCGCCGTTCGGCTCGAGCGACCTGCAGACCTATTCGATCACCTGGAACGGCGTGACAACCGAAGCCGTCGTCGACAGTTGGGTGATGCGGACAGCTCCCGGAGCCGACTTCGTGCTCTCCGCAGGCTGGACCATCGATTCCCTCGGCAACGGCTTCTACAACCTCGGCACGCCGGGCACGTCGCAGTCCGAGGTGTTTGCCTGGGCCGCCGCACAAACGGGGGTGACCTACGTCGAGCCCAACTTTGTGTTTGACAGCACGGCGACCTACCCCAACGACATCGACTTCGACCAGCTCTGGGGCCTGCACAACACCGGACAGCTCGGCGGCACGCCGGATGCCGACATCGATGCTCCCGAGGCCTGGGATGTCACGACCGGCTCCCGGAGTGTCGTCATCGCCGTGATCGACTCTGGCGTTGACTACACCCACGAAGACCTGGCCAACAACATCTGGGTGAACCCCGGCGAGGTTCCAGGTGACGGCATCGACAACGACGGCAACGGCTACGTCGACGACATCTACGGTTGGGACTTTGCCGCTGGTGATGCCGACCCGATGGACGTCGACGGCCACGGCACGCACGTCGCCGGCACCATTGGTGCCTCGGCCGACAACGGCATCGGCATTTCCGGTGTTGCCTGGGATGTGCAGATCATGGCCCTCAAGGGCCTCAACGACATCGGAACCGGCTCATCCGCCGACCTGCTTGCTGCTGTCAACTACGCCACGATGATGCGGCGAGATCACGGCATCAACGTCGTGGCCACCAACAACAGCTGGGGCAGCGTTGGCGGCTATTCGCAGGCGATGTTTGACGCGATTGAGGCAGCCGGCCGAGAGGGCGTCCTGTTTGTCGCCGCTGCCGGCAACTTCTCGCTCGACAACGACGCAATTCCCTTCTATCCCGCCTCGTACGATTCCGACAACATTATCTCGGTGGCGGCGACAGATCAGTTCAACGATCTGGCGGGCTTCTCTCATGTCGGTGCCACGAGCGTCGACATTGGTGCCCCTGGCGTCGACATCTACTCGACGCTGCCCGGCGACTCCTATGGCTTCCAGCAGGGCACGTCGATGGCGGCCCCACATGTTGCTGGCGTGGCGGCTCTGCTTGCCGCCTACAACCCTGCGGCCTCGGCCCAGGAGATTCGCCAGGCGATCCTCTCCAGCGCCATTCCGAATCCGTCGCTTGCGGGCCAGGTCACGACCGGTGGTGTGCTCAATGCCGCGGCGGCCCTCGATGCCATCCAGCAAAACACCGGCATCAGCGGCATGGTAGTCCGCGGCGGTGAGATCACCGTTGAGAGCGTCTGGGACGATGTCGACATCGTGCACGTGCTCCGCGAAGAAATCATCGTCCACAACTTCCACACCAAGACCGGCGTGCGGCTGCTGAGCCAGTCGAATGCAAGCCTCGTGGTCAAGGCCGCTGGATCGTCCGCCGGCTTCACGGCTGCGGGCTTTGCGCTCGAGATCGACGACCGGATTGGCGGCACCGTGCAGGTGCTTGGCCAGCCGGGCTATCCGGTGGTGATGACGAGCTTCGCCGACGACTCGATCGGCGTGAGCCTCGATGCCCTCGGCCGCGTGGTCCGCGACACCAACGGCGACGGAACCGCCTCCACACCCGCCGCCGGCGACTGGCGAGGCCTGCAGTTCCTCTCCATGTCCAACGATCGCAATGTCTCGATCGTCAAGGAGAGCGAGGTCGCCTACACCGCTGAGTTCCAGGTCAACGGCTCCGTCGAGACCGCTGAGTATCTCGGCATGCTCGCGCCCAACTACGCCACGGTCAACGCCCTCGGCGTGCTCAACTCATGGGAGTCGGCTCAGGAGATGAGTGGCGACGACAACCGCCGCCTCGGCTTTGAGGTGCACGGCTCGATCAGCTACGACGACACCACCGATGCCGACGTCTATAGCTTCTCCGGCTACGCCGGCAGCGAGGTCTGGATCGACGTCGACAACACCGCCACCGCTCTCGACGCGATGGTCGAGCTGCTCGATGCCGATGGCAACGTGCTGGCCCGGTCTGCCGACGCGCTGGGCGACTCCGGGACGGTCCCTCTCGAAATCGTTGGTGAGGGCGTCGGCGGCCAGGCCGTCGTAGACGGTGTCAATCAGGCTGCCACCGGCGTTGCTGCGGTCATCGACGGCCTGGCCGGAATTGTGCAGGGCGAAGAGGAGGCTGTCACCGGCACCGTTGCTCAGGCGACCGGCGTTGCCTCTCTGGTGGCCGGAGCCGACGAAGCGGTCACCGGCACAGCCGCTGTTGCGGATGGTGTTTACGGCAAGGTCGTTGGCGTCACGCAAGACGTCGATGGTGTCGCCAGCGTTGTCGTGGGGCGACGCACAAACGCGATCCGGGTTGCCACCACCGTCGCTGTCGATGTTACCAACCGAGCCACAGTGCAGGTCGACGACATCACCGTTGTCACCGATGGCGTCCAGGTGTTCGACGAGAACGGCGTGCTTCGCGGAATCGTGGTCAGCGTCAACCCGGGCACCAGTTCGTTCACGCTCGACCGGAATGTCACCCTCGGCAACGGCGCCTTGCTTTCCTTCGGGATTCCGGCTGGCACGTCGTTGACATCGACGTTCGTCGCCGTTGCAGATCCAAGCGTCGTTCAGACCGGAGTGCCCGTCACGCTTCCTGACGGCACGGTGGCTGGCACGGTGCTCAGCGTGAACACCGACATTGTCGAAATCAGCGCTCCGGTGACGGTGGCCTTCGGCGATACCCTCGGCTTCGGCTACCGAGCCGCCACGACAACGATTCCTGTCACCGACACGGCGATGATTCAGGTTGGCGCCGCAGTCACGGTTGACGGCGCTGCCACAGGCGTGACGGTTGCGAGCGTCAACCGCACGACGAATCGTGTCACCTTCTCCGCCAACATCGGCGTGGCTCTGGCAGACCTCGGGCTGATCGCGTTTGACCTGCCGGATCCTGCCACGGTGCCCACCAGCCACCTTGTCGTGGCCGACACGACCGCGATTGCCCTCAACGCCCTCGTGACGATTGACGGCGTCCCGACCGGTGCCCGTGTCACCGCGATCGACCCGCTCGGCAACATCGTCACCCTCGACACGGCGGTGACTGTCGACAGCGCATCGGTCGTCGGTTTCGGGGCGACCGCCGTTGATGTCACGATCGACACCAGCGACTTCGATGCCCAGCTTGTCGGCGCTGCGGTGACCATCAACGGTGTTGCTTCGGGCGAGACGGTGGTGGCGATTGCAACCGACGTCGTCACGCTCTCCAATGCTCTGGAAGTGGCCCACGGCGACGTGCTCGGGTTTGCCTTTGCCGGGGCTGCCGTGACCACCGACCAGGTTCGCGTCGACGACGCCTCCGTGGCCACCGTCGGTGCCGCGGTCACGATCAACGGCGTGGATGCCGGCGTGACGGTGGCCGAGATTGTGTCGGGCACCGCCGTTCGGCTCAGTGGCGATGTCAGCGTTTCCGATGGCGACTTCTTCGGCTTCGATTTTGCGGGAGCCCCCATCACCACCACCCGTGTGCGGGTTGCCGACACAACTGGCATCATTGCAGGCACGCTCGTCAATGGCGTCGCGGGCCTCCCCGCGACGCTGCGGGTTTTTGCGGTGGATGCCGCCAGCGGCACGGTCACGTTCGACCAGGCAGCCACGCTCAGCGACGGCGATCTCCTCGGCTTTGGCTTCAACTCAAACACGATCACGCTTGATACCGACTTCGACTCCGATCTCGCGGGCGCAGCGGTGGCGCTCAACGGCGTCGACACCGGCGAGACCGTTGTCTCCACGATTGGCAATCAGCTCACGCTCTCCGGTGGCATCGATGTGGCCAATGGCGATCTGCTCGCCTTTGACTTCGCCGGCAACGCAATCGACACCGAACTGTTCCGTGTAGACGATGCCTCGGTCGCGACCGTCGGCGTGGATGTCACGCTCAACGGGATCGCTACCGGGCTGACTGTCGTGGAGATCCTTCCCAACAACGTGATCCGCCTGTCGGGAGCGGTTGTCGTCGGCGACGGCGACTTCTTCGGCTTCGACTTCGCTGGGGCGGCCATTGCCACCACCCGCGTCAGGGTTGCCGACACGAGCGGCATCACCGTTGGCACGCTGGTCAACGGCGTCGCTGGGCTGCCAGCTGACCTCCGGGTGGCGGCTATCGATGCCCTCAGCGGCACGGTGACGTTCGATCAGTCGGCCACGGTCAGCGATGGCGACCTGCTCGGCTTCGGCTTCAACGGAAGCGTGATCACCCTTGAGAACGACTTCGACTCCGACCTGACCGGCGTCGCCGTCGAGATCAACGGTGTCCCCTCCGGCCAGACTGTGCTCTCGCTGATCGGCAATCAGCTGGTGCTCTCCGGGGTCGTGGACGTGGCTGACGCCGCTCTGCTCGGCTTCGACTTCGTCGACGCAGCCGCCGAGGTCGATACAACGCTCTTCCGCGTCGACGACGCCACTGTTGCCACGGTGGGTGCCGCGGTGACCTTCAACGGTGTCGACACGGGCGAGACGGTCGCTGAGGTCCTCTCCGATTCGATCGTCCGGCTCTCGGGCGCACTGATCGTCTCCGATGGTGATTTCATCGGCTTCGGCTTCACCGGAGCCCCGATCACGACCACCCGCGTGCAGGTCGCCGACACCGCCGGCATCGACGTCGGCGTGCTGGTCAACGGTGTTGCAGGCCTGCCCGCCGACCTGCGGGTGGCTGGCATCGATGAGACCAGTGGCACGGTCACGCTCGATCAGGCGGTCACTGTTTCCGAGAACGACCTGCTCGGCTTCGGCTTCATCGGCGATACCGTGCCGGTCGACGATCTCACGGAAATCGAGGTTGGCTTCGTCGTTGGCGGCGACGGCGTTCCCGCCGGCACGACGATCACCGCTATCGACACCGACACCAGTTCGCTCACCTTCAGCAACGACGTCGACGTCGCCGATGCCGCAGCGCTCTTCTTCGGCACGCGTGCCTTCCAGCTCAACAATGCCAACATTCTTCCGGGCACGCTCCACGGTGTGGTCTACGAAGGCAACACCGCCATTCAGACCTTCACGGTCGATCGTGCTGGCGTGTTTACGTTCGTCGCGATTGGTGACCCAGCCGCTGAGGCGGTTGCTGCCGAGGCCACGCTCGATCGCGACACCGGGCTGATCATGCTGCCCTTCGACGTCGTGCCTGCCGACACCATCCGCGTCGAGGTCGGCTACGACTTCTCCACGCTCTCGCTCTCCACGCTCGGCTTCCGACCCGACGGCACCAACGGCGGGTATCCGTTGGAGAAGGACGCCTTCCGCGATGGCGACATGTATTCCCTCAACCCGCGGGATCCGGGCATGCGGGTGACGCTCCCGGGGGCGGTCGGCGAACTGCAGGAATACTTCGTCCGCGTCCGTAGCCAGCCGCGGTATGACGCAGATGCCACGGTCGCCGAGTACGAAGCTGGGCTCACCAGCTTCGACTTCGCCACCCCAGGCGATCCCGCCAACGGGGCAACCAGCGGCCGCTACGAACTGCGGCTCCGTCTCCGCCAGCAGGACGAGAAGCCGGGCTCGACCGTCCGCTACGGCGAGCTCCGCTACCCCGCCATCGGCATCGATGTCATCGGCCTTCCCCGCAACACCCAGCTCGCAGGCGAGAACGGCGAGAATCCCAACGACGTCAACGATGTCTTCGCGCAGGCCCAGGAGCTGGGCAACCTGCTGGCCACTGACCGCAACACGATCAGTGTCGCCGGCTCCATGCGGGGTGAGAATGATGTCGACTGGTACACCTTCGAGCTCGACTATCAGCAGATCCAGTCGATCGGCGGCGTCAACTCTGGTGGCAAGACCTGGTCGACGCTGTTTGACATCGACTACGCCGACGGCTTCCGCGGCGACCTGACGATGTCGATTTTCGACGAGCAGGGCCGCCTGATCTACATCGGCCGCGATTCCAACATCACCGACGACCAGCCCGGCGCTGACCAGGCCAACGACTTCGACGATCTCTCCCGGGGCTCGCTTGGCAAGCTCGATCCGTTCATCGGTTCGGTCTTCCTGCCGGCCGGAGGCCCGGGCAGCACCACCCGCTACTACGTGGCGATCTCCACGAACGAGCAGCTGCCTGCCGCCATGGATGGCACCTTCGTCGGCACGGCGACCAACCCCACGCTCCGCCTGGAGCCGATCTCGATGCTCGACCGCGTGGTTGAGGACCGCATCGGCACCACCGGCTATCTTGCCAACGGCGTGTTTGGTCCGCGGGTGATCCAGCCTGAGACCGGCGCACTGATCGATATGTCTTCAGCCATCACGCTGGAGACCAATGTGCGGCCGTTTACCCTTGCCGACGTGACGCTGTTTGTCTCCACACGTAGCAGCCTGTTCACTGCCGATGCCTTCACCGGTGGCGTCGAGACTGACATTGCTGTGAATCGCTACACCAATGGGAACGTCGGCGACATCGACATGAGGACGGATGGCCGTCTGTTCCATTACATCGGCACCTTCGGCGATGCCGCCAACAACGGCGTGTTGCAGGAGATCGACACCGCCAACGGCAATGTGCTCTCATCGGCCGGCGACGGCATCAGTAACGATCCTGATGACCCCACCGTCTGGCAGATCACCGGCAACTCCGTTGATGCCCTGGCGATCCGGCGGACTGGTGTCGCCACCTACGACTCCAACAACAACATCTCGATCGTCTACTCGATCCGTGATGGCGGCGACTCCTACCTCTACTGGGCACGCTCAAATGGCAATGCAGCGTCGGTTCAGGGCGAGCCTCAGGGGCGGCGTGGCCAGCTCAGCGGTGGGACCACGGGCGTCGTCGGGAACGTCACGGGCCTTCAGTTCCAGAATGAAACCGGCAACCTGTTCGGCATCAGTCAGAGCGGTCAGTTCCTGAGCGTGAACACCTTTGGCGGATTTGGCGGAGGCGGTCTTGCCACCCCGATTGCCGACTTCTCCAGCGTGCTGGGCTTTGGTGAAACCTTCGAGGGCCTTGCCACCGCTCCGGTCAATCTTGAGGCCGGTCGCTACCAGGGCATGTTCTTTGCGATCACGAGCCAAGGCCGACTTGTCTGCATCGATCCGAACACCAACACGCTGCTGGCCAATGTGTTTGACACCAACGGCGACGGCTACGGCGACAGCCACGTCTCGAACCGCACCGTGGGCGGCGCGACCGGCTTGGCCTTCTCCCCGCTCGACGTCAATCTCTGGCATCCAACCGAGCTGCGGGATTCCGATGCCGGCCACGGCCAGGTCCAGCCGCCAGACAATACCCGAGCCACGGCGACACAGGGCCTCTTCGGGGGCGGAGACAATGTCAGCATGTACTTCGGCCTGGAGCAGTTCCGCACCGGCTCGGGTGGCTACTTCGACACCAGGATCGGTTCCGCCAATCAGTTCGGCACCGTTGGCAACGCAGGCTACAACTGGCAGGAGGATCTCACCGCGGGCAGCGCCATCACCGCCGGCGGCAACAACTACAACCTGCCGGGTGGTGCCTACGGCAGCCTGACCACGAATCCCTTCAGCCTTGCCGGTTACGCCTACACCGACAAGCCGACGCTCTACTTCGACTACTTCCTCGACACCGAAAACGCGTCGAGCAAGACCAACGGCATGCGGGACAGTGCCCGCGTGTTCATCTCCGTTGACAATGGCCTCTCCTGGGAATCGCTGGCGACCAACAACCAGGCACGGTCCAACAACAATACGCAGGATGGCGAGCTTCCCAACACGCTCTCCACGTCGTCTGCGATCGCCACGCCAGATATCACCAACCAGCACACCCAGGAACTCTTTGATTCCACCGGCAGCTGGCGTCAGGCTCGCGTCGACCTCGGCAAGTGGGCAGGGGCGTCGAACATTCGCCTGCGGTTCGACTTCAGCACCGCCGGCGAGATGGACGCCTCAGACAACAGCTCCTTCACGCCCGACTCCGTGCAGACTGTGGCCGCACCCGTCGACAACGTGGCGATCGTGCCCATCAACGCGGTCGAAGGCCTTGAGGTTGGCATGCTCGTCCGGTCGCCGCTCGACACCGACGGGCTTGCCACGCCCGCGGTGCCCTCCGACACCGTGATCACCGCCATCGATGCGGCAACTGGCGAGCTGACGCTCAACAACGCTGTGACGCTCCCCGCGGCCGCAACGCTCGAGTTCTTCCGCGGCACGACCGACCTCCGCAACGACATCGCAGGCCTTGCAGCCACCACGGGTGACTTTGGCCATCCAACCCGCGGGGCGAACAACGCCTTCGAAGGCTTCTACATCGACAACATCATCGTTGGCTTCGCGGAGCGTGGCGAGATGGTCACCAACGCCCAGCCCAACCAGACCGGCTTCTTCAACCTGGGCACGCCAACGACTGGCAACTACTTCGAGCAGGTTCTTGAGGGCGCGTATCAGCTGGAAATCCGTCGCGGCACCGAATACGGCATGCTGACCAGCCCGCTCGGCGGGTCGGTGGCTATCACGCAGACCTTCGACACCAACGACCGGCTGGTGCGACAGGCCGCCGACACGGTGATCACGCTTGAGGAGAATCTCCTCAACGAGGTTGACGGTGAGGTCGTCACCAGCCGTGGCAGTGGCGCGGTGACGCAGGTCACCGACCTGCTGCTCGATCCTGTCGGCCTCGTGCTTGAAGGCCTCGGCACAGGCACCACCGCCCACAACGTGGTCATGTGGCACATCGACCTGGCCAACCAGCCCTCGGCGTTCCTCGAGTTCGACTATGCCACGGGCAGCGGTGAGACGCTCAGTGCCCTCCCGCCGACCTTCACGCTCGATAGCGACAACATGCTGCCCTACGGCGACGGAGTCGCGGTGAGCACCGATGGTGGCACCACGTGGACCACGATCGCCAACTTCACCGCCACCGGCGGCTCGAGCAAGCAGCTCCAGCTCGATCTCGTGTCGTCTCTGGCTGGCCAGCCGCTGACGGCCGACACCGTAATCGGCTTCTTCCAGTCGGGCACCGAGGCGTCGACTATCTTCCCGACATTCACCGGGCCGAGGAACGTTGGTGGCGGAATCATGGTCGCCAACGCCGAGATCATCACCACTCCACGAATCGCCACCAGCGGCCTCGTGGGCGATCAGAACTTCCTGCGGGAACAGGGCCAGTTCCTCATCGAGAGCAACATCATCAGCCATGCCTCGGTGTATGGCATCCGCATCGACGCGGCCGCCCGCACCCCGGGAACCAACGCCCCGCACCCGGGTGTGGCCCGCAACCTGCCGACGATCAATCACGACCGTCTCGTGCCAGGGGCTGTGATTGTCAACAACATCGTGGCATCCAGCGGCCAGGCGGGCATCGTCTTCAGTGGCGACCCCAACAATGGCAACGTGCCCAACGCAGTCGTGCCCTACGGCCGGATCATCAACAACACCATCTACGGTGGCGACGTGGCTGGTGGCACGGGCGTGCAGGTGACCGAAAATGCAGCCCCGACGCTGCTCAACAACCTGTTTAGCAACCTCGACATCGGCGTGGAGGTTGACGGCACAAGCCAGAACCTGACGGTGGTCGGCTTCTCGGCCCACTACAACGTGGCCTCGCCGGTGAGCGGTACCATCGAAAACGACGGCATGGTGCTCACCAGTGATCCGTTCGTCGATGCTTCCACCGAAAACTTCTACCTCACGGAGCTGACGCCGGCGATCGACAGTGCGATCGACGTCTTGCAAGACCGCAACGACTTCGTTGTGGTCAAGAACGCCGTCGGCCTGCCGCCCTCGCCGATCATCGCTCCGTCGCGAGACCTCTACGGCCAGCTGCGGGCTGATGATCCGGCGATTGCCGGCTCTGTGCCGGGCATCGGCTTGAACGTCTTCAAGGACCGCGGTGCTGTTGATCGCGTCGACTTTACCCAGCCGACGATTGCCCTCGCCGTTCCGCTCGACAACTCTCCACTCGATCAGGAGAAGCTCCAGCCCAATATGGTGCGGCTGGAGAAGTCAGCCGCCCGCGGTCGCTCGCGGATGGTGCTGCAGCTCAACGACATCGGCGTCGGCATCGATAAGGCGACGGTCGACAGCTCCGCCTTCCGCATCACCTACTCTCCCTACCCCGGGGCCGACGCCTCGCTTCAGAGGGTGCTCGTTGAGGGTGCTGACTACCTCTACCGCTACCTTGAGTCGAGCAACCAGGTCGTCTTCGAGTCGGCGGCGGTCTATCCGCTGGGCACCTACCGGATTGATGTCACCAGCCGTGAGGCCGGCTTCTTCCTGCCGGCTCTGCTGACCGACCTCGCCGGCCGGCCGCTGCTGCCCAATGCCAACGACGGCTCGATCTCCTTCACGATCTCGCTCTCCGACAAGCCATCGATGCCACAGGTCTCGGGCTCCGCCGACGAGGGCCGGGTGGATCTGGACTGGACGGCCGCTGCCAACGGCCTGGCGATCACCGCCTACGAGGTGGAGCAGAGCCACAACGATGGGGCCTGGACAGCAGTGACGCTTGCCGACCCAACCCAGACGGCTGTCACCGTCTCCGGGCTGATCGACGGCGATTCGTATCGGTATCGTGTGCGGGCCACCAACAACCTCGGCACCAGCGACTGGGGACTGGCCGGTCCGTTCACGCCACTGCAGGTTCCCACGCTGGCACTCGCCAACGACACCGGTCCCTACGGCGACGACGGCATCACCAACGACGGCCTGATTGATGTCTCCAATCTGCTCACGGGGGCCGACTGGGAATACAGCACCAACAGTGGCATCACCTGGAGAACCGGCACTGGAAGCTCCTTCACGCTGCTGCCACGAACCTACGCCGCCGGAAGCGTGCAGGTGCGGCAGACCTTTGGCGGGGCCACCAGTTCGCCTGGTACCAACGCCATCGATCTCGTGGTTGATGTCACCGCACCCTTTGCTCCGTCGATCACGGCTGTCGATGACAATGCCGGCCTGATCAACGGCATCGTGCGAAATGGCAGCATCACCGACGACGCCACGCCCACGCTCTACGGCACTGCCGAGGGTGGCAGCGAGGTGACCGTCTACGACGGAAGTGATGTGCTCGGCACCGCCTGGGCCGATCCCGCTGGCATCTGGAGCTTCACGCCTGCAACAGATCTTGAGAACCGCTCACACGCGTTTGCAGCGCTCGCCCGTGATCTCGCTGGCAACACTGGCCCCCAGTCGCCGCTCTACACGGTGACGGTCGACACCCAGGCTCCCGAGGTCTCGATCGACGCGGTCAACGACGACCTCGATCCGTTCACCGGACGTGTGGACAACGGTGGCCGCACGAACGATCAGACGCTGACGCTCGTCGGCCGGTCTTCACCATCGACGACGGTGATCATCAAGAACGGCAGCACGGAGATCGGCCGGGCCGTTACCAACACCCAGGGTGACTGGACCCTCGAAACCAAGTCGCTGGCTGCAGGTGTCTACGACTTCGTGGCGAGCGTCACAGACCCGCTCGGCCGCACCGGCATGTCGTCGGTCTACAGCGTGACGATCGACCGCACGCCCCCCGCCACGCCGGTGATCACCACCATCACCGACAACGTCGGCTCCGTGCAAGGGGCGATCACCAACGGTGGCACGACCGACGACACCACGCCGACGATTTCTGGCACCGCTGAGCCGAATGCCTACATCAGCATCTTCGTCACGCTGCCCGACGGAACGGCGAGGATCGAGGGTGGCGTCGGCCTGCGGGCCAATGCCTCGGGCAACTGGTCGTACACACCAGCAGCCCTGGCCAACGGCACCTACTCCTTCAAGGTGATCGCCACCGACGCTGCCGGCAACTCCAGTGCCTTCTCGGCGATCCGCACGCTGACAGTGATCAGCGGAACCGTGACACCACCGGTCACGCCGGGTGTCTTGGCGATCACGGGCGTGGTTGACAACGCGGGGAGCGTGCAGGGGGATGTGCCGCACAACGGCCTGACTGACGACACCACGCTCGAGATCACCGGCACCGCCGCAGCTGCCGCAGTCGTGGAGATCCGTGACGGAGCCACGCTGCTGGGCAGCGTGGTGGCTTCGGCCAACGGCACCTGGTCCTACACGACCAAGCCGCTTGCCGGCGGACTCCACAGCATGACCGCCACCGTCGGCGGCGACACCACGCCCGCCCGCAACGTGACGGTGCAGGTTGATGCCTCCACCGGCCTCGACATTGCGGCCACAGGCGTCTGGGGACCTGATCCGGCAGAAGGCTACCGCACTGTGCTGATCGACTTCAATCAGCCGGTCACCGGCGTGACGGTCGACGCCTTCATGATTGAGCACCGCGGCCGCAAGATCCTCGTGCAGGGAGCGACCGTCACCGGCGGCGGCATGAACTACGTGCTCAAGCTGCCCGATCGCTTCCGCAACCTGACCGGCGGCTTCACGATCACGCTCTTCTCGACCGACATCGAGAGCCTGCTCAACCCGGGCAGCCGGATGCGAAACCCGAGCTACTTCAACCTGCCCGATCCTGGGGTCAACAACAACCCTGGCTGAGCCTGACGGCAGGCGGGACAGCACTCTGGGCTACGCGAATACGGCCGCTGCTCACGCTCGAGCAGCGGCCGTTTCGTTTGAACGTGAA
>ERZ891134.977-NODE-977-length-21199-cov-5.688990_pt1 | contig 21199 bp, 26 predicted proteins | sample MGYA00520888_ERZ891134 | MGnify/ENA primary metagenome ERZ891134 (study PRJEB32303, sample SAMEA104408692) | aquatic metagenome | biome: Brackish water; feature: Coastal; material: water | place: Baltic Sea | collected 2014-10-23 | depth 10 m ... | reverse complement strand
CTGGAAGCTTTACAATGAATTCCGTGCAAATATTGGCATATCGTGATTCAGCAAGAACAATTCATGCGGCTTCTTTTCCACAATGGAACGGACCAGTTGCAATGACAAGCTCATATCAAGATCCTTGGGGACCTATTACTTTTCAGTATCCCTCCAATGTCGGCGGAATATTTTTTATGAAAGTTATATTTAATTTAACTTCAAGTGGTCAGCAAGGGTATCAATTAACTTTAACATAAATGGCAAAACTTAGTAATTACAAATCTTATTCCGCGTCTATTAGTGATTTTGCTATTGGATGTGATGAAAGAGGTAGATCTAAAAAAATATCTATTGGAAGCATAGCTAAAATTGTTGATGATACAATAAATAATTTAGATAATTTTAAAATAAGTAATTCAGACAACGGCTATACCTTAGATTGGAAAAATAACACTTTATCTGTAGACGGCCCAAGTATTGAAGATGCGATACTTAGTGTATCAAGTGTTGGTGCTATTAAAAGTGAAACTACAAATAGAAAAACAAATATTAGTCTTGTATATAGCGGTATAAATAATATAATAGAATTATCTAAGCCGTATAAAGGGGAGCTTGGTAATGTAGAGTTTTTTGTACAAGATAAAGTTAATAATATAACCGGTAAATTTGATATAAGTAAACTTCCTTATACCACCAACACAGGCACGGTCGAAAGTATTACTTTTTTAGATGACTTTGGCGCTAAGAATACAATAACGAAAAACGGTGGCATAACAATAAAAGGTGGCAGAGGAGTTGTTACAAAAATAGAAGATTCCGATTTAACTATTGAATACACCGGAAAAATCGGAGGCACATTAAATAAAATTGTTTCTTTAGATGAAACAGTTATAATGACCTCATCTGCTTCAGAAGATACAGTAAATATAAGGCCAGTTAAAATACCTTCGTTAAAAGCGGGTAGATATGACTTTGCAAGTGTCACTGTTGATGCATATGGAAGAGTTACTAAAATAGAAGATAAAACAAATATAATTAACGGTTTAATTTCTAGAATTGAAGCGTTAGAATCTAAAATACAAACACAAAATGAGTCAATCACTGATACAAGCAACTGATGCAGTAGCCGTAACACCAAACGACAGTTCGGACCTTGATCACGTAAGTGTTCTTTACGTAGGCGTTGGCGGGCACGTTAAAGTAACAACTAGAGCGGGGCGAGATATTACATTTTATAATTTAAACAACGGACAGTTTGTACCAGTGCAAGTTAGGAAGGTGTTTTCAACAGGCACAACAGCGACAAACTTGGTAGCAATGCCAGTTAAAGGGTATCTAAGATAATATGGCTATTCATAATCAAATGGGAATAATTATTGACCAAGATCTTTATGATCATGGCAATCAAAATTCCTTAGAAATGATTACCGAAATTGGCACGGCAGATCCGCCAATTGAGATTATAGCAGAAGAAGGGTCGTGGCCTCCGGGCGACCGCTATCCAACAATGATAACAGAAGGGTACAATGATTACCTACATTATACAAATAGACAATAATGGCAATAAAGTTTTCACAGTTTAATTTAAGAACCGACCACACGTCAGGCATGTATCTAGTTGGGTACGATGGTAACCAAAATATACACATTACGGTTGACAACCTATTTAATGACTTTATAAACGGTACAGAAAATACCATTGCAATGTTTGGTACAGACGGCACCATGCTGGCTGATTCCATATTGTCACAAGATGCTGGCGCTACTACACTGACAGTAGCGGGTCAATTAAATGTAGATGCAGCCGCAACTTTTGATACTAGTATTACAGTCACCGGTGATAGCACATTAAATGGAAACATTACATTAGGCGATGCCAGTACTGACTTAATAACGCAAACAGGTACATTATATTTAAACGGCCCTATAAAAGATACGACTAATACTTTAGGGATAGATGAGCAAATATTAGTTTCAGATGCAATTGGTGAACTTACGTTTAGAGATTTAGATGATATTACTATAGGACAGGCGGAAGCTGTGGTACAAAGAATAAAGTGCAATGAAGCTTTATCAAAAGGAGACCCTGTATATATAGTAGGGTTTCAACCTGGACAAAATACAAATATTGTAGCAAAGGCCGATGCTAGTAACCCCGCAAAAATGCCAGCCACCGGTGTAGCAGATGAAGACTATGCCGCTCAAGCCTTCGGTACTATGACGGCTTTTGGAAGCTTTAACGGTGATTTTGATACAACTGGCGGTACAGAAAATTGGTCTGTAGGCGACATATTATATGTAAAACCAGGGGGAGGGCTTACAAATATAAAGCCTACTGGGGCTAATTTAATACAGAATATTGCTATAGTTTCTAGAGCACAATCTCAAACAGGCGAGCTAGAAGTTATAGCACTCGGAAGAACAAACGATATACCCAACCTTACACAGGGTAAAATATGGGTTGGATCTACAGGTAACACAATTGAATCAAGCTCAATTACATTTACAGAAGCAACAGGGGCTGTTCAGTTAAATCAATATGGCTCTGGCACAATAACCGGTACAGCTGTGCGCAATTTATCTATTGATTCAAGCGGTAATGTAATTGAAACAGCCGCAGTTCCAGCTAATATAGTAGAGACTATTACAACCACAGACGGCACTTATATAAATCTTACACCAAACTCTCCTACCGATGGTGCGGTAACAGTAACTGCGGATCTTTCAGCAACAGGCACGGCTGATGCAACTAAATATTTAAGAGGTGATAATACTTGGTCACCTATTAGCGGTATATATGATTGGAATATATCAGATGGTACAAACAGTGAAACTATAGCTAGCGGTGATACAGTTATTTTTTCAGGTGACACATATATAACAACATCATACGCGGCTGGCACAAATACGCTATCTATAGACCACGACGCAACCAACCGAACAGATACGACTTCCGCAGATACTCCAGGTTACGGTGGTACATTCACAGTTGTTGATTCGGTAACAACTAATGCAACCGGTCACTTAGAAGCTATAAATGTTAAAACTGTTACAATGCCATCCACCGATGACACCAATACTACTTATGATCTAAGCGGATATGGAACATTTAATGGGTCAGCAGGAGTTCAATTAGTTGGAAGCGATGCCACTACCGATCAAGTAGCTATAACCGGTGCAGGTACCACAACTGTAACACATTCTGGCAACACGATTACCGTTACTTCAAATGATCAATATACCGGTACAGTAACTGGGTCCGGAACGGCTAGCGCAACAGGTGGACAAATTCCTTATTGGAACGCAACAACAAATATAACAGGAACTTCTGAACTTAATTACTCAACTGTCGCTGGCGGTTCTATCGGTGTGGTTGGTATTGGCAATAACTCTACTGCTTTTGGCAACTCTAGACTAGTTGTAGGTAGCGGCAGCGGAGGCTCGCTAGTAACACTGTACGGCGGAGGCAGCAACACTAATACAATTGCTTTTGCAAATGGTACTAGTGGCAATGCGCAATATAGAGGTCAAGTTAGATATAATCTTCAAAACGATAATTTAGAGTTTTTAACAAATGGAGAAACTTTTTCTAGGGTATATGTAGATTCAGCTTTTGATCTTAATTTAGTAGAAAGAAGTTTAAACTTTAGGAACAGTTGGCCGTATGCAGTAGGTGCTTATATAGATATACCTTCTAACAATCAATTAAGCATAGGGACAAACGGATCAGAAAAAATGCGCATTGATTCAAGTGGCAACGTCGGAATTGGAACGACTGCGCCAAGTGAAAAATTAGAAGTTGTTGGAAATGCTGTTTTAGACAATAGTAACGCAAAACTTAAAATAAAAGCGGGCGCCACCGGAACTGTTGGAAGTATTGATTTTACATTTAACACCGAATCAACACAATACGGTCTTATTGATTTAAATTACGATTCAAGGGCATCACAAGGATTTAGAATTAAATCTTTATACCCAATGACGCTTGATGCGGTTACAGCACAAAAGTTCTTAATTAGTGGTTCGCAAAAAATGGTCATTGATTCGGGCGGGAAAGTTGGAATTGGAACTAACAACCCGGGTGGATTACTTCATGTATCTTCCGGAACAAGTGGAGACGCGGTAGTTATTATAGAATCAGACACTGATAACAGTGATGAAAATGATAATCCGCATGTGGAGTTACGTCAAGACGGGGGAGGAATAAAAGCAAAGTTGGGAATTGAGGGAAATGCTGGTAGCACCTATTCTAACTCAATAGCTAACGCGACATATTTAGGCACTGTATTTGAGCAACCTCTTCAGTTTATTACAGGGAACACTGGAGGTGTTCAAACAGCTAAAATGACTATAGAACCAAATAGCGGCAACGTTGGAATTGGAACGACAGATCCGTCAAGAAAATTAGTCGTTCAAGACGGTGGATCAGCTTATCTTTCAATAGCATCAGGAGCTACTTCAGGTTCTCATTTATTAATGGGAAGTAGTTTTGACGATGATGAAGCATGGATTATGTATAATAACAATACTAATTCGATGAACTTCAAAGTCAACGGCCTATTCGACGTCATTGTACTGAACTCTGATGGTTCAATACAACAAGGTAACTCATCTGCTACAGGACAATACGCCGCTGCGTTTGGTCAAAACAATACAGCTAGCGCTTTAGACTCGTTAGCTACAGGAGAAACAACAACTGCTTCGGGTAGACAATCTTTTTCAGGTGGATTTAATACCACCGCTTCTGGCGATGCTTCGTTTGCAGTAGGCGGAGGCACAACTGCTTCCGGTGAAAACGCTTTTGCCGCGTGCGGAACAACTGTAGCTTCAGGTATATCTTCAGCTGCATTTGGGGCTTTTTCAGAAGCGACAGCTACAAACGCGTTTGCAATAAATGGCGATACTACAGCAAGTGGTGAATCGTCTTTTTCAGCAGGTGTAACTACAAACGCTAGAGGATTAGCTTCTATAGCTACTGGACTAAGTTGCGGTACTTCGGTAAGCGCTAATGGCGCCTTTGCCGGTGGCACTGTTTCAAATGCTAATGCTCAATTTAGCATCGCTTATGGCGATGTGGCTAATGCTTCAGGCAGAGTATCACAAGCTTTAGGATATATAGTAAACGCAACAGGACAATATAGCTTAGCACAGGGTTTTAACAATACAGTTAATGGCACAGCTTCAGCGGTATTTGGCCAACAAAATACTTCTCATGGTACAGCGGCGTGGAGCTTATCAACTGGCTTTTTAAATCAAACAAGAGATTCTGCATCCTTAACTGTAGGTTCATTTAACGGAATGACCGCTTCTACGGTAAGTAGAGAGCAGTTTATGTTAGGGCGATATTTAAATGTACCTAGAGACAATGGCGGAAACCCATCACAAGGTTGTTTGGTTGTAGGAGAGCACAATGCGTATTTAAATAGGCCAAACGTAAAATTTGCAGTTGGCACAGGCGTAGGTGTTGGAGCTGAAGCCGATTCGTTTACTGTGTTAAAAGACGGTAATGTTCTAATGGAACAAGTAGTAAATAAAAATTATTCAAGTGATTCAGCTGCGGCTTCTGGTGGAGTGCCAGTTGGCGGCATATATCATAACTCTGGGGATTTAAAAATAAGACTTACATAAAATGGCAAATACATATAGTTTAGAAATATTAAGATTAGAAGTAAAACTTTTAGAAAATACATTAGAAAATGTAGTTTTTCAAGCACATTGGCGATATACTGCAACATCAGAAGATGGACAATACATAGAGCAGGTTGTAGGCACGGCCAGTATAGGTGCGCCTGATCTAGATAATTTTGTACCATTTGAAGATTTAACAGAAAGTCAAGTTGTATCATGGGCTGAATCTGCTGTAGATTTCGAACCTTTTAAACAAAATTTAGATGCTGCTATTTTAGAAAAGCAACAACCTACAGCAGAAGTTAAAAATGTGCCTTGGTAAAAATCAGTAAAAACCGGTAATATATAACATATACCCTACTCGGGATAGAGTAAACCGATAATTAATTAAAACCAAAACCTATGACACTATATTATAGAACCTATTCTTGGGGAACAACATCTCCAAAAATAACCGAAGAAGAAGTCCAGTTTTTAAATCATTTAGTTGATAAAAAGAATTGGCGAATTGTACAACTACCAAATGGATATTTTCAAACCGAATACCTTAATCCAAGTAAAGATAACGATTGGGTCGACGTAACGCGAAGAGAGACTATCGAAGGTGCAGAAGCAGCGATTGATGCTTCAGTTGAGCACTATAGCAAAAAGCTCGAATTTGCAAAAGGACCTGTAGTTGTAAAAACTTTCGAGTAAGACATTTGTCTAATTTAATTTAATATAATTTAATATGTCTGACGCAATAGTTAAGAACTTAAACTTTGGAAGCGATGCTCGCTCTAAGGTTTACGAAGGTATTGAAAAGCTAACAAAAGCCGTTAGCTCCACACTCGGGGCTAGCGGTCTTAGCGTGATACTTGAAAACGATAAAGGTAAACCGGTAATTACAAAAGACGGTGTAACAGTAGCAAACAATATATTCTTGCGGGATCCTGTTGAAAATATGGGCGCAACACTTTTAAAAGATGCTGCACGAAAAACCGTACAAGAGGCCGGTGATGGAACAACAACTGCAACTGTACTTGCGCATTCAATTCTTAAAAATGCATATAAAGCATTAGAGCAAGATAGCTCACGAACACTAAAAGAAGGTATTGCAAGTGGCGTTGAAAAAGTAATTGCATATTTAGAAAAGATTGCAATACCGGTTGACGGCGATATGATTGACCAAGTAGCTACTATATCTGCAAACAATGATAAAGAGCTTGGTAAGCTTATAAGTGATGCATTTAAGTCTGTAGGTAATACAGGTGTTGTTATCATGCAAACAACAGATGAGCCTGAAACAACAATAGATGTTGTAGATGGCGTACAGTATGATCAGCCGCTTAAGTCTAATCATTTTATAACAAATGAAAATATAAATGCTGCAGAGCTTGAAAACCCGTATATACTGATATCGGAATCGCCGATACCAAATATACGCAGGATTCAATCGGTGCTGGAGCATGTTATAAAAAAGAATAAATCATTATTAGTAATTGCAGACGTTGAGCCACAAGTGCTGAACACTCTTGCAATGAATAAAATGAAGGGCAACATAAAGGTCAACGTAATTGATTTACCAACTTACGGTATAACGCGTAAGGAAGTCATGCAGGACCTTTGTATGCTTACAGGAGCTAAGGTTATTAATGAAGACCTTGGAGATGATATGGACCTCGTAGATATCGAAATGCTGGGTACCTGTGTTAAAGCAGTTACTAATACAGAAGAAACTGTTTTGCAAATTAAAAGCAAGTCAGAAGAGGTCGAAGAAAAAATTAAAGCAATACAAGAAGATCTTGAAAAGCCAATGATGCCAGCTGCAAAAGTTAGGTATGAAAAAAGGCTAGCGAGACTATCTGCAAAAGTTGCCGTGGTAAAAGTCGGTGCTAATTCGGAAGTTGAGTTAAAAGAAAAGCGTGATAGAGTTGAAGACGCTATATGTGCTACAAAAGCCGCGATTAAAGAAGGTATAGTACCAGGTGGTGGAATAGCCCTTTTAAATGCTGCACAGAAAATAAAAGCTGTCAGTAAAGGCGAAGAACTATTTTATAAATCAATTAAAGCGCCTTTCTATACGATACTTAGCAATGCAGGTATTGAAGAATTTGAAGAGCCTACTATTAAAGGCAGAGGGTTAAATGTTGTTACAGGGGGTATGGTGAATATGATTAAATCTGGAATTATCGACCCACTACTTGTTACTAAAAGCGCTCTTCGGAACGCGGCTTCAGTAGCCACAACAATTATATCAACCGATTGTGTAATTAATAATGTTAGAATAGAACAGTTATGAAAGCAATCGGATTATACTTAATAGTAGAAAAAGAAAAGCAGGGTGCACAAAAAACATAAGGCGGTCTGTTAATTGCAGATAATGCCCGTGAAGATATAAGATACGCAAAAGCAAGCGTAATATCAGCGGGCGCCGATATAGTGGGAATAAAGGCTGGCGATGCTATTTATTATGATAGACACGCCGGCCATTCCATTGAATTGGAGGACAAAGTGTACAATGTAATTAAAGCGCAAGATGTAGTCGTTATATTATGAAAACAATAAAGGCTTCAGATTTGCGTGACTCAAACGTATTAAAGCACTACCGTATAGTTAGAAGATGGGTGTGCAGAAACTACGGCGTAAAAGATGCAGATCTGGAGCTTCTTTTATTTTTAGACTGTCAAGGCTTTTTTAGTAAAAAAGATTTTAAACTTGATACATATGCATACAGCTGGGACAACAATAGGTTCTCACGGCTTTTAAAAGAAGGCTGGATAGTATTATGGCGAAGAGGTAATAAATCAGATAGCAAAGGCAGTCTATATAAAGTATCTTTAAAAACAACGCAGCTATTAACGCGTGTTTATAGAATACTTACAGGCGAAGAAGATATTCCGAGTAGCGCAACACAAAATGTAATCAAAAGCAAAGCGTATACAGATAGAATGCTTCAGGTTGCAATCAAAAGAATAAATAACGACAAAGAAAGATAGCTATGGCTTATACAAAAAATCCAATAATGCGTTTGGGCAACCCTCAAATAGATCCTATAACAGGTCAGCCAATGCAAACAACAATGGTGCCGCCTCAAATGGCGCCAATGGGCGGTGGCTTTACGCCGCAAGTTCAGCAGAATATACAGGGTATGACAGGGCCTTCTGAAATGCGACAATATGCAGCGGGCGGTTTGAACGCGCCTTTGTTTATGAAAGACTCACCTTTAAATGGTAATGCCTTTACAGCAGCCCTACAATCAGCGAAGGCATCAGGCGCTAGTACATTTGATGTTGGCGGAAAAACTTATAACGTAAAATAAATAATCATGCACGAAAATAGTAAAAAAATAATTAAAGCACCCTCTTTGCAGGGAGCGGTAGGCGAATCAGCTGTGTGGGACGGACCTTTAGATACCACAGGTTTCCCTATGGGAAAAGGCAGTAGCTCAGGCGCAAACGGTATGCAAATTAAAAAATACCCTTGCAAGTCTTATGACTTAAATCCACCTATTACACAACGCGCAAAACAATAATCATGCCTTACGTTCAACCGGGAAATACACCCCTGCATAAAAAAGGGGATGCTCCATCTAGGAAGAAATCAAAAGGCTACTACGCTGATGTAAAAAAGAGTGGTGGTACTGGTAAAGATGCTGGTGGCGGTATGACTGAAAAAGGTGTTAAAAAATACCGTAGAGATAATCCGGGAAGTAAACTATCAACTGCCGTGACAAAGGATCCGTCAAAGTTAAAAAAAGGAAGTAAAGCGTGGAAACGCAGGAAATCATTTTGTGCAAGATCTAAAGGCTGGAAGTCTGAAAGAGGTAGAGCTGCACGAAGAAAATGGAATTGCTAATATGAAAGATCAACCATTTATAGTTAGACAAAGAGCTAACATTCATTCTTCAACACCGTTTAATCAGAATAAAGATGCAGTAGAACAGGTAAAAACAGCAGGAAAGTTTGTAGCAAAGCAAGGTGTTAAGCAAGCGTTAAAAACATTAGGACAAAAGGCTTTAGCGGGTGCGTTTGGTTTAGGCGGTATGCTGTTAAGTTCTCAAAAAGCTTATGGTGGCGGAGAATTTAAAGGCGGATCATTGAGCCTTAAAGAACAAAAAAAACAGTTTGAATCAATACCAGAAGAAACATCAGAACAATTTTTAGCTCGCACAAAAAAATGAAGGATAGAGGACTTGGTGATACTATAGCGCGTGCTACTAAAGCTACAGGTATAGATAGGTTTGCAGAGCAAGTCGCCAATGGTTTAAATATACCAGGTGGTTGTGGTTGCAAGGAGCGTCAGGCATATTTTAATAAAGTTGTACCATACAGTAAAAAATAAATTATGGCTTTTAAAATGAAATCTGCTCCATTTAAAATGAGTGAAACTCCAGTGTACTATGTAGACATGGAAGAGGGGGTTTTAGGTAAAGCTAATAATAACGGCACAATAATAGTAGACGAAAACTTATCACCGCTAGAAGCAAAAGATGTTATTAAGCATGAAAGAGTGCATATAGACCAAATGCGCAGAGGCGATCTTGATTACGACGATAAAAATGTATACTGGAAAGGTCGTATAATTCCTAGATCTAGTATTAAAGAAGGTGCTAAAAACTTGCCTTGGGAAAAAGAAGCTTATAAAAAAGAAAAAAAAAACAAAAAACAGGTAATAATAATAATAATTAAAAACAAACAAAATGGCATACAAACAATCGCCCGCAAACGTAATGAAAGGGCAAATGACAAATAAAGCGGCCGGACTTGCGCATGGTGATTCAATGGCTATGATGGGCTTTACAAAAAACGAAGACCAAAAGAAAAAGCCTCAGATCAGTACTGGTAGAAAAATCCTTAATACTGCAGGACAACTAGTAAAAGATGTAGGCTACCAAGCGTTAGACATGATTGCTCCTGACCCTAAAAGAATTTCAGCCGCAACATCAAGAAAAGACAGACTTAACATGCAGTTAATAAAGCAGGCTGAGCAAAAAAATTACGATATCTCCAGAGACCGTGCGAAAAAAGGCGAAACATATTTTAGTGCGGCCAGCTCTTTTGACGACTCTGGTTATGGTAATATATTTGGAATAGGTAAAAAATCTAAAAGAGGCGAAAGTGGTTCGAGCAAGCCTGGATCTTTAAAAGATAAAAATATTCAAAAACCTACATTTTTACGCTAATTAATTTTAAACAATGAAAAAAGCAACCATTTTAATTTTATTTATATTTATTATATGCAGCGTTATTTTAAATTTATTTAACACTGGGTTATTTTACATGAGCCAAAATCATTATGATATAATGGCTTATGTTTTAGGTTTTAGTACTATTTTTTTATTTTTTGGCTGGAGTTATAAGCTGGCTTCAAAATTGTTTACTAAAAAAATTATTTAATGAAAAAACTTTTAAGTCTTTTATCAGGCGGTATAATTAAAGACGTAGGTAATGTAATTGATAAACTTACAACTACAGACGAGGAAAGATTAGCTGCTAAACAAAAGATTCAAGAGTTATTGGAAAAAGCAGATCAAGACGCACAGACACAGGTGACCGAAAGATGGAAAATGGATATGCAATCAGATTCATTTTTATCTAAAAATATTCGGCCACTTGTGCTGGTGTATCTTACATCTATATTTACTATTCTAGCATTTGCTGATGGTAATGTAGGCGGTTTTGAAGTTGCACAAGAATATATTCCAATATTTCAATCATTATTAATAACAGTCTACGGTGCGTATTTTGTTGGGCGCACATGGGAAAAATCAAAGAAATCCAACAATAACAATTAAATTAAATCAAATGTCGAAAATTACAGATGAGCAGTTGGAAAAATTGCATAAGCAACAAACTGCATTAAATTCATTACTAAACAAGATTGGTATTACTGAAGCTAATAAGCATGCGCTTTTGCATGAACTAGCCGGAGTAAATAAAGAAATTGAAGAGTTTAAGGTTGAACTCGAAAAAGAATATGGCCCTGTTAATATTAATTTAGAAACCGGTGAATATTCTGAAATTGAAAAAGATGAAGCTAATAAGGAAGATTAGTATTGGGTCAGACTATAAAAATGACGCAATGCATTATTCCGTAGGTCAACAAGTATACGGTGGTCATGAAATATCTGCCATACTGTTTGAAGACGAGGACGCTTCGTACAATATCTATATTAAGAAAAACTCAGAGGTATTGCCATGGAAGAAATTTAACTCTAACATGGCAATTTCTGTTGAGTACGATCTTGAATACTAATGAAATCATTATACCAATTTATAGTTAAACCCAAAGGCGAACGTTACAATAACACTAAAAAGATAGGTGACGCTAGCCTGTTACTAAATACAAGTATAGAAAGCTTTCGTCACATAAACAAAGAAGCTATAGTAGTTTCTACTCCAGCGGCGTTTAATACCAATATAAATATAGGCGATACTGTTTTAATACATCACAATATATTTAGAAGATGGTATGATGTTAAAGGTAAAGAAAGAAACGGAAGCATGTTTTTTAAAGATAATATGTACTTCGTTAATGTAGATCAGGTTTATGGTTATAAAAAAAATAACGATTGGGTAATGGTTAACAACAGATGCTTTGTAAAACCAATTAAAGAAACAAGCTCATATTCAACCGAAAAAGAGCAAAAGCATATTGGTATACTAAAGTATGGTAATAACGCGTTAGAAGCACTCCATATTAACCCAGGGGATCTAGTTGGCTTTACGCCTAGTAGTGAATGGGAATTTATTATAGACGACGAGCGTCTTTATTGTATGAAATCAAATGATATAGCTATTAAGTATGAACGTAAAGGACACGAAGAGGAATATAATCCGAGCTGGGCAAAAAGCGGTTGATGAATTAATTCGCGTTGCTGAAGAAAAGATTATAACAGACACTGAAGACGACCTTTCAGCAGATAGACTTAAAAATGCCGCGGCTACTAAAAAGTTAGCAATCTTTGATGCGTTTGAAATACTAACACGCATAGACGAAGAAAGATCATTATTAGAAGGAGAAAATCAAGCGGCTAAAGCTAAATCATTTAAAGGCTTTGCAGAAGGTAGATCAAAATGAATTATACGCAGACATTATTTGAAGTTCTGCCCGATTATATAAGCAAGAAAGTTCTTAATAAAAAGAATAGGTATAAGCAATGGAAATACGGTTACGACAAAGAAAGCGATGTTGTAGTGATAAGTAAGACCGGTGAGATTGGAGATGTGTATAGCATACAAAATCTTAAAATAGCTTTGCCAAAAACATCTGATCCATATAAATTTAAGAAAGATATGTGGAGTCAAATGGATTACCCTAAAGAACTTGAAAAAATAAAAAGTGTATTTGAGTGGAATCAAATGCCTGAATACTTTAAAGAAAAATACTATGACTATATTGACGAAGAGTTTAAACGCCGTGATGAAGGCTTTTCGTTCGTTAACAAAGGTAATCCTACTTATATTACTGGTACTCATTACATGTACTTGCAGTGGTCTAAAATTGACGTGGGGGCAGCCGACTTTAGGGAGTCAAACAGATTGTTTTTTATTTTCTGGGAAGCATGCAAAGCCGATTCGCGGAGTTATGGAATGTGCTATCTCAAAAACAGACGCTCTGGTTTTTCTTTCATGGCATCAGGAGAGTTGGTTAATCAAGCGACGATATCTTCCGATTCACGGTTTGGAATATTGTCCAAATCTGGAGCCGACGCTAAAAAAATGTTCACAGATAAAGTTGTACCAATATCCGTCAACTATCCGTTTTTCTTTAAACCAATACAAGACGGAATGGACCGGCCAAAAACAGAATTGGCATACAGAGTACCAGCGTCAAAGCTCACGCGGCGAAAACTTGATCAAGGCCAGGGGCCGGAGGAGCTCGAAGGGCTCGACACAACAATCGACTGGAAAAACACGGGAGACAACTCGTACGACGGGGAGAAATTAAAATTGCTAGCTCACGACGAAAGTGGCAAATGGGAAAGACCTGACAATATATTAAACAACTGGCGAGTTACAAAAACAACGCTTAGACTAGGATCTAGAATTGTGGGTAAGTGTATGATGGGCTCGACCTCAAACGCATTAGATAAAGGTGGAGCAAATTTCAAAAAACTATACGAGGATTCAGACGTTACTAAACGAAACCGCAATGGACAGACTAGCTCGGGATTATATTCTTTGTTCATACCTATGGAATGGAACTACGAGGGGTTCATTGATTCTTATGGAAACCCTGTCTTTGATACACCGGAAGAACAAGTTGAAGGCCCATATGGAGAAATTATTGACCAAGGGGTAATAGAGCATTGGCAAAATGAAGTTGACGGTCTTAAAAACGATCAAGACGGTTTAAATGAATACTATCGGCAGTTTCCACGCACGGAACAACACGCTTTTAGAGATGAAGCAAAAGAATCTTTATTTAATCTAACTAAGATTTACGAACAGATAGATTATAACGAGGAGGTTCAAAACGGAATGCAAGTTACGCAAGGTAACTTTCAATGGGAAAACGGACAGCAGGATAGCAGTGTAATATTTGCACCAAATATAAACGGAAGGTTTAAAGTATCTTGGGTCCCCCCTAAAAATTTACAAAATCGTGTAATAGTAAAGAATGGTGTTAAATACCCAGGTAATGAGCACGTTGGCGCATTTGGGTGTGACTCATATGATATATCAGGTACAGTTGATAAAAGAGGTTCTAAAGGATCTTTGCATGGTCTAACAAAGTTTAGCATGGAAGACGCACCCCCAAATATGTTTTTTTTAGAATATATTGCCAGACCTCAAACAGCTGAAATATTTTTTGAAGATGTACTTATGGCATTAGTATTTTACGGAATGCCGTTACTCGCGGAAAATAACAAACCTCGATTATTATATTATTTAAAACGAAGAGGTTATAGAGGTTTTTCAATGAACCGGCCGGATAAGCTTTGGAATAAGCTTTCTGTTACAGAAAAAGATATAGGCGGTATACCAAACTCGTCTGAAGATATTAAACAAGCGCATGCCGCTGCAATTGAAAGTTATATAGAAAATTATGTGGGTCAAGTTACAGAAGGTGTATACGGAGATATATACTTTCAAAAAACATTAGAAGACTGGGCTGGATTTAATATAAACAATAGAACAAAGTTTGATGCAACAATTAGTTCCGGTTTAGCTATTATGGCTTGCAATAAAAACAGATATAGACCGTCTGCGGAAAGAGTTTTAAAATCTGTTCCGCTTGGGTTTAAAAAATATAACAATAAAGGATATAGTTCAAAAATAATACAATAAATGGTTAATACTAATTACAACAGCTCATTTCCCGATCAGGTGGTACCTAATGAGGAAAAGCAAACTTTAGAGTATGGCTTACAGGTTGCTAGAGCTATTGAAGGTGAATGGTTTAGAAATAACCGCGGCGTTGATAGATTTACCGCAAATTTTCAACAATACCATACAAGAAGACTATATGCTAGAGGCGAGCAATCTATACAAAAATATAAAGATGAATTATCTATTAATGGGGATTTATCTTACCTTAATTTAGACTGGAAGCCTGTGCCTGTTATACCAAAGTTTGTTGACATCGTTGTTAACGGTATGACAAATAAAGGTTATTCTTTGAATGCATATGCACAAGACCCTTATTCTACTCAAAAAAGAACACAGTATACGCAAAACATTTTAACCGATATGTTTAGCGCAAACGAAATATTAGAAGCTAATAATGATTTTAATTCTAATTTCTTTTCTTCAGGTATGAATCAAGACACTCTTCCCTCTAACAAAGAAGAGGTAGAGTTACATATGCAACTTAGCTATAAAGATGCCGTAGAAATTGCGCAAGAGGAAGTTATAAATAATGTATTAGATAATAATAAATACAGCTATATAGAAAAAAGAATTGTTGAAGATTTAGTTGTATTAGGAATTGGTGCTTCAAAAACTTCTTTTAATAAATCAGAAGGTGTAAAAATAGAATATGTTGACCCAGCTAATTTAGTTTATTCTTATACGGAAGACCCTAATTTTGATGATCTGTATTATGTTGGTGAGGTAAAGCAAATTTTATTATCTGATTTAGCAAAACAATTCCCTTATCTTACTGAATCTGATTTAGCAGAAATACAAAAGTACCCTGGTAATAGTGATTATTTAAGAAACTATTACGGGCAAAATGATAACAATACAATAAGTGTGTTGTATTTTGAATACAAAACTTTTAATAAACAGGTTTTTAAAATAAAAGAAACAGATCAAGGTTTACAAAAAGCTTTAGAAAAACCTGATACATTTAATCCGCCTGCAAACGATAACTTTGAAAGAGTTGAAAGAACAATAGAAGTTTTATATAGTGGCGCTAAAATATTAGGCAAAGAAAAAATGCTATCGTGGCAAATGGCTGAAAACATGACGCGCCCTGTATCAAATACAGCTAAAGTTAAAATGAACTATAGCATTGTAGCACCTAAAATTTATAAAGGTAAAATAAATTCATTAGTCAGCAGAATGATAGGTTTTGCTGATATGATACAAATTACGCATTTAAAGCTGCAGCAGGTAATGTCGCGAATTGTTCCAGACGGAGTTTATGTGGATGTTGACGGACTTGCTGAAGTAGATTTAGGTAACGGAACAAATTACAATCCAGCGGAGGCATTAAACATGTATTTCCAAACGGGTAGCATAGTCGGGCGGTCATTTACGCAAGATGGCGATATGAATCCTGGTAAAGTACCTATTCAGGAATTGCAAACTTCAAACGGACAGGCTAAAATTAATTCATTAATAAATACGTATCAATACTATTTACAAATGATAAGAGATGCTACCGGACTAAATGAAGCTCGTGACGGTAGTCAACCTGATAAAGATGCTTTGGTAGGTTTGCAAAAATTAGCAGCTGCAAATAGCAACACTGCAACTAGACATATTTTAAGATCAATGATGGCTATAACATTAGATACTTGCGAAAAAATATCTTTACGAGTTGGTGATGCTTTACAGTTTCCGTTAACTAAGCAGGCTTTAATAGATTCTATATCTATATATAATGTTGCTACTTTAGCAGAGCTAGCTGATAAAAATATTTTTGATTTTGGTATATTTATGGAAATGGAGCCAGATGAAGAAGATAAGCAAGTGCTAGAAAAAAATATTCAAATAGCCATGCAGGCTAATCAATTATATTTAGAAGACGCTATTGAAATACGTGATATTAAAAATATAAAATTAGCAAACAAGCTATTAAAACAAAAGCGTAAACAAAAACAAGAGCAAGATCAAAAAGCCCAGCAGGCAAATATACAAGCTCAAGCGCAAGCAAATGCTCAAACAGCAGAAAAAGCTGCACTAGCAGAAGCTCAAAAACAACAAGTAATAGCTGAAACTAAAATTCAAATTGAAAACAGCAAATCGCAGTTAGAAATACAAAAGCTTAGAGAAGAAGCTGCTATTAAAAAAGAATTAATGGCGGAAGAGTTTATGTATAATATTAAATTAGCACAAGCGCAATCTAAAACTCAAAAAAATAAAGAGGCTTACAAAGAAGACAGAAAAGACGAGCGTACTAAAATACAAGCAACGCAACAATCAGAATTAATTGATCAGCGTAAAAACGATACACTGCCAAAAAACTTTGAATCTGCTGGATTTGATGTACTAGGCGGTTTTGACTTAGGGCAATTTGAGCCTAAGTAATTTTTATTAATTTTATAATATTTTATCATGGCAGAAACAGTTACACAAGAGGGCGAATTTAAAGTTAAACCTCGAAAAATGAAAAAGCTTTCTGAGACACCTAAAACTATTAAAGTAGATTTGTCTCAAAAGCCGGAAGAAACTCAAGAAACAGGTGATACCATTAAGGTAGACCTCACCGAAAAACCAGAACAAGAAGATGCCGTTCAAGTCAGTACAGCAGATGAGAGCGATGCTCCTGTCGAAAAATCCGAAGACTCGCCAAGCAGCGAAGAAGTGGTTGAAGAAGTACGGGCCACCGAAGAAAAAGTAGAGGAAGCGCCTGTAATACAAGAAATAACAGAAGAAGAGGTTCAAGAGCAAACTGAAACTTTGCAAGAGCAAGTTGAAGAAGCTGTGCAGGAGTCACAAGACACTGCGAATCCATTGCCAGAAAATATTCAAAAAGTTGTTGACTTTATGAATGAGACTGGTGGAACATTAGAAGATTATGTAAGATTAAACGCGGATTATTCTAATGTAGACAACAATACACTTTTGCGGGAATATTACCGCCAAAGCAAACCTCATTTAGATTCCGAAGATGTAAGTATTCTTTTAGAGGACTTTACATGGGATGAGGAACTAGATGACCAAAAAGATATACGTAAGAAAAAAATTGCGTATAAAGAAGAAGTTGCAAAAGCCAAAGGCTTTTTAGAAGGGCTGAAGAATACATATTACGACGAAATCAAGTTGAGACCCGGCGTAACTCAGGAACAACAAAAAGCAGTTGACTTTTTCAATCGATACAATGAAAATCAGCAAATTATGGAGCAACGCACTGAAGATTTTCAAAATCGTACAAAAACTTATTTTAACGACGATTTCAAAGGTTTTGATTTCAAACTCGGTGAAAAAAAGTTTAGATACGGGTTAAAAGATAATTCTTCAGTAGCAAACCAACAATCAGATATAAGTAACTTTATCAAGAAGTTCTTGAATGACAAAGGTGAAGTGTCAGATTTAAGTGGATATCATAAAGCTTTATATGTAGCTAATAACCCTGACCAAATTATAAATCATTTTTATGAGCAAGGCAAGGCAGATGCAATAAAAAATATGGCGGCAAAAACTAAAAATATTAGTAATGAGCCAAGGCAATCTCAATCTGGCGATGTTTTTATTAATGGCTTAAGAGTTAAGGCTGTTAGTGGTGCAGATTCTTCAAGACTTAAAATTAAAACAAAACGTTAAAACTTAAAATTAAAACAAAATGGCATTATCACCTTTGTTTGGCTCGTTGGTCCCAACAGCCAAAAAACAAACCGGTACCGCTAACTATCTTGATTTTACAAGTGGTGCTGGTAATGACTTTTCTCAGCAATATCTACCTGAGATTTATGAAGCTGAAGTAGAGCGATATGGTAACCGTACGCTTTCTGGCTTCCTTCAAATGGTAGGAGCTGAGATGCCAATGACTTCTGATCAAGTTATTTGGAGCGAGCAAAACCGCTTGCATATCTCTTATAATGAATGTACAATTGCCTCTAGAACTGCTGGAACTATCGTTATCCAAGATAATGATGGAACTGGAAGTATTGTTGGTGGAACTGGAAAACATCACGCTATTCGTAAAAATGCATTGATTGTTGTTCTTAACCCTGCTACTGGAACTGAAGCAAAAGCATTTGTTAGTGGTACTACAGGAACAGAAGTTACCGCACACCCTTTTGGATTAACTCAATGGCCAGCTGATTTTGTTACAGACACGCCAAATCTAAAAGTATTTGTGTTTGGTTCTGAATTTGGGAAAGGAACTAACGGGATGGAAGGTTCTGTAGAACCTGAGTTTACTCAATTTAACAACTCGCCTATTATCATTAAAGATCATTACAGTATTAATGGTTCTGACACTGCTCAGATTGGATGGGTTGAAGTTGCTACAGAAGACGGAACATCCGGATATCTATGGTACCTAAAAGCTGAGTCTGAAACAAGACTACGTTATCAAGATTACTTAGAAATGACTATGGTTGAAGCTGAAAAAGCTGACACTACACTAGCTGGCATCTCTGCAAACTCGCAGGGTGTTAAGGGTACACAAGGTCTTTTCTCTGCAATTACTGAGCGCGGAAATGTTTATGGAGGCTTCCCAGCAACTCTAGATTCTTTTGATGAAATTCTTAAAAATCTAGACGGGCAAGGCGCTATTGAAGAAAACATGCTTTTCTTAGATCGCACTACTAACCTAGCTTTCGACGATATGCTTGCTGATCTTTCTCTAGGTACTGCTGGAGGTACTGCTTATGGACTATTTGAAAACTCTGCTGAAATGGCTTTGAATCTTGGATTTACTGGCTTCCGCAGAGGTTCTTATGACTTCTATAAGACTGACTGGAAATACTTAAATGACGCTTCAACTCGAGGTTTTGATGATAGCTTTGCTGGTACATCAGAAGACGCAATTGATGGTGTTCTTATTCCAGCTGGTACTTCTACTGTATATGACCAAATCCTTGGTACTAATATTCGACGACCATTCCTTCACGTACGTTATCGTGCATCTGAAGCTGATGATCGAAGACTTAAAACTTGGATTACAGGTTCAGTAGGTGGAGCGTTTACTTCAAGCGAAGATGCAATGAATGTACACTTCTTGTCAGAAAGATGTTTGTGTGTTCAAGGCGCTAATAACTTCGTGCTATTGAAAAAAGCGTAACATTATCCTTTTAAAAATTACCCTCGTTTAATTACGGGGGTAGTTTTTATTTTTATTAAAACTTTTATTATATTATATCATGGCAAAAAAAGAAAAAGTAGCTACAGCTACACCAAATTGGGAAATCAAAGATAGACATTACTATTTAATTAATGCCTCCCCATTAACATATACAATTCCTTCTAGGCATTCAAGGTATACTTCATTACTTTGGTTTGATCCTGAAACAAATAAGCAAAGAGAACTCAGGTACGCTACTAATCAATCTTCACCTTTTGTAGATGAACAAAAAGGCGAAGCTACTTTGGGACACATAATGTTTAAAAACGGTCATTTATTTGTACCTAAACAACAACAAGCGCTACAAAAGCTTCTTTCACTATATCACCCATCATTAAACAAAAGATATACAGAGCACAACGCCGAAGTTGAAGCAATTGATGAGGTTGACAGTATTGAAATGGAATTAGAAGCACTTAATGCTGCAATGAGCATGGACATTGATATGGCGGAAGCTATTGTTCGTGTTGAAACAGGTAGCAGCGTTTCAAGTATGAGTTCAAAAGAAATAAAAAGAGATTTGCTTTTGTTTGCTAAAAGAAATCCTAGTTTATTTTTAGATTTAGCGAATGATGAAAATGTTCAGCTTCGTAATTTTGCAATTAAAGCTAAAGAGGCTAATATTATAAATCTTTCACAAGACCAAAGAGTCTTTTCGTGGGCTTCAAATGATAAAAAACTTATGACAGTACCATTTGACGAAAACCCATATTCAGCTTTTGCTGCCTTCTTGCAAACAGACGAAGGTGTAGAAGTTTACAAATCAATAGAAAAAAAGTTTGCATAACGCGTAATATTAATACGGAGCAGTAGCGTTATGTTGCTGCTCCTTATTACAATATAGATATGGCGATAAACGTAAATACAGTATACAGAACAGTTCTTTTAATACTTAATAAAGAACAGAGAGGTTATATGACGCCTGATGAGTTTAATGCAGTAGCAAACCAGGTACAACGCCAAATTTTTGATAATTACTGTGAAGAATTAAATATTCAAACAAGACTTAATAAAGTATACGACACTTTAGCTAATAAAACTGAAGATGTATATACTAAATTAGAACCATTTTATGCTAACGAAAGATTATTTAAAAATACTTCTGATCCAAACAATAATAGTGTTTTTTTATTAAGCAATACTG
>ERZ891134.970-NODE-970-length-21370-cov-5.949988_pt1 | contig 21370 bp, 23 predicted proteins | sample MGYA00520888_ERZ891134 | MGnify/ENA primary metagenome ERZ891134 (study PRJEB32303, sample SAMEA104408692) | aquatic metagenome | biome: Brackish water; feature: Coastal; material: water | place: Baltic Sea | collected 2014-10-23 | depth 10 m ... | reverse complement strand
AGATAATATTGCGAATTCAAAAATTTTTTATATTGAAGGCTATATGGTAACAAGCAATAAAAATTATCAGTGTGCTATAACCATATTGGAGCATTTAAAAAACTATCCAGAAGTAAAAATCGCACTTTCACTCTCAGATCCAGGTATTGTTGCTGGATTTAGAGACCAGTTTCAAGAAATTGAATCCTATGGTTTGAGCTATGTTTTTGGCAATGACGATGAGGCAATGGCTCTTACAGGCACTTCAGATATTGAGCAAGCTCTTTTGGCGCTGCAGTCAAAATCATTTACCTCAATTGTTACTATGGGCGGTGATGGAAGCGCGGTGGTTACACCTAGCGAGGTTCTGAGGGTAGATGCTATCAACATTAATCCAATTGACACTAATGGAGCTGGCGATATGTTTGCTGGCAGTTTTTTGTATGCTCTACTTCAGAATCATGATCTCAAAGCATGTGCTGAGTTTGCAAACTTTGGTGCAGCAAGAATTGTAGAAACCTTTGGGCCCAGGCTGTCTAAAGAGAGGTATGTTGAAACCTTAAAAAGTTTTCAAAAAAGCTAGCTAATTGAGCCCCTTTCTGATAATTTCATGCGCCTTGAGAATTTTTTAAATACATATGCCAAAAAAAGCTGACATAAACAAAGCAACTCCTTCTGCAAAGAAAGCGCCTATAAAAAAAGCGCCTGCAAAGAAAGCCCCTACTGCAAAGAAGCGATCTACCCCTCTTTCCTCTTACCAAGGTAGAAAAGTAGAAAAATATATGAGTGCTGCAATGAAAAAACATTTCACTGCTGTTCTTATGGAGTGGAGAGAGCACTTAAAAGAAGAGATGCAAAAGACATTTGCCCATTTAAAGAACAAGGGTGAGTCTTACGCTGATCCAATTGACAGAGCGTCTCAAGAAGAAGAATTTGCATTTGAACTCAGAACAAGGGATCGAGAAAGAAAACTGATCAATAAAATTGCAATGTCGCTCGATCAAATAAAACAAGATGACTATGGATACTGTTATGCTTGTGGAATAGAGATTGGAGTAAAGAGACTTGAGGCAAGACCAACAGCAACTCATTGCATTGACTGCAAGACATTGGATGAAATTAAAGAAAAGCAACTTGGCGGCTAATACGCAACTCTGCCAAATGCACCTAAGCTTTTGATCAAAAAAAATAAGCCCTCGGCTACCAAGCCCCCAAAAATATTAACTGACAGTAAGTTCAGCCCTCTTTCTCTTGAAATTGTTAGATCACTTAAAAAGGCTGGATTTCAAGCGTACCTTGTTGGAGGCTGTGTAAGAGATTTGCTGGTTGGCATCAAAGCAAAAGATTTTGATGTCTCGACAGATGCAACTCCTGAGCAAGTTAGAAAAATCTTTCGATCCTCTAGAATTATTGGAAAAAGATTTCGTCTGGTGCATGTCTTTAGCCGCAATGAATTAATCGAAGTCTCCACATTCAGGGCAGATGCTTCGAACTCAAAAAATAAGGCGGGGCTCGTTAAAGATACAGATGGAAAAATTTTAAGAGATAATGTCTGGGGAACTTTAGAAGAAGATTGTATAAGACGAGACTTTTCGATCAATGCGTTATATTTTGATCCTGTAGAAAATATTCTGCATGATTTCCATCAAGGGCTGCAACACATTCAAAAAAAAATGATTGTTTCCATTGGCGATCCAATGCTTCGATTTGAAGAAGATCCAGTAAGAAGTCTTCGCGCTATTAGGTTTAGCTCAAAGTTAAATTTTAAAATCTCTGGTGATGTTAAGGAGGCTATTTATCAAAAGGCTCCTCTGCTAGAAAATATTTCTAATGCCAGACTCTTTGATGAGTTTTGCAAAATCTTCCTGTCCAAGGAAGCTTTAAATAATTTTGAAAAATTACAGTCATTTGGTGCTTTAAAACATCTAATAAATACTTCTCAGTATCCTGTTGATTCTTTTGGACTCAGATTTCAACATGCAGCTTTAACTAATACTGATAATCGATTAAAGGCAGAGAAATCTATAACACCAGGTTTCTTGCTGGCAGCCCTCATGTGGCCTCAATTGGTTAATGCCACCAAAGAAGAAGGGGTATTAAATCTTAAAAAATTTTTTAGGAGCATGGATAGTGTCATCCGAGAGCAACAAGAATTAACAGCCATCCCTAGAAAATTTCATGGTTACATTAAAGATATTTGGTCTTTACAACTTAAGCTAGAAACACGTCTAGGCCATCAGCCCTATAAGATATTAAACCACCCAAGATTTAGAGCCGCCTATGATTTTTTATTGCTCAGGGAAGAGGCTGCAAGGGACTCGCAGGGAATTGGTGGTTGGTGGACGGAGTTTCAGGCAGTCAATCGACCGCGAAAGATAGAGATGCTTCAAGTCTTAAGAGATTTAAGAAAAGGTCCTGTAGAGAAAAAATTTGGTTTCTTGGAAGAGTTAAGCTAATCTTTACAAAACGGAAATAAAACCCTCATGGAACCAGCTTTACAGGAAGCCCCACTTCCAAAATACATAGCCATAGAAGGGCCTATTGGAGTTGGAAAAACCACTCTTGCCCACAAAATTGCTCAAACATTTAACTACGATGTTTTTCTTGAGCAACCCACAGAAAACCCTTTTTTAAAAAGTTTTTATAGAAATCCTAAGCAATCTGCGCTTGCTACACAGCTATTTTTTTTATTTCAAAGGATGCAACAAATTGAAGATTTAAAACAACGATCATTATTTGAGCCTGTTAGAGTGGCAGATTTTCTTATTCAAAAAGATCGCCTATTTGCTGAGGTAACTCTCTCAGAAGAAGAAATGGGTCTATACGACAAAGTTTACGAGCACTTGACGCTCGACGCTCCTTCGCCAGATCTTGTGATTTATTTGCAAGCTCCTGTTGAAGTGCTACTGGATAGAATCAATAAACGAGGTAATCCAGATGAAAAATTTTTAACGGTGGATTACTTGGAGAGATTGAATGATGCTTATTCCAAATTCTTTCTTTATTTTGAGAGCGCCCCACTATTAATTATTAATGCCTCTGATATTGATTTGGAGAGCGGGGGTTCAGATTACGACATGCTGATCAATAAAATTATGTCGGATCCGAGAGGTAAAAATTTTATTAATCCCCAGCCATCTATTCTTTAAAGCTGGTGAGACAACATTGTGAATGATAAGACCTATCAACCACCAAAAAACTTAATTAATCCTTATATTGCAGACTTAGATCAGTATGCATCCATGTATCAGGAATCCATTGAGGACCCGACGACATTTTTTGGAAACGCAGCTCGTGAAAATCTTTCATGGATAGAGCCTTTTACTAAAGTTCATAATAATAATTTCTTAGAAGCTCAATGGTTTGAGGGAGGTAAGCTGAATGTTGCTTATAACTGTATTGACCGGCATTTAGATAAAGATGGGGGGAAAATTGCTCTTATATGGGAGGGTGATGAGCCAGATCAATCTCAAGAAATTTCGTATTTAGAGCTTCACAAGAATGTATGTAAGTTTTCAAATATTTTAAAAGATCTGGGAGCTGTTAAGGGATCTAAAATTTGTATTTATATGCCAATGATTCCCGAGGCTGCCTATGCAATGTTAGCTTGCGCAAGAATTGGTGCTATTCACTCAGTGGTCTTTGGTGGATTTTCGCCTGAAGCTTTAAAAGATAGAATTTTAGACTCCTCCTGCAGCATTGTTGTGACCTCTGATGAAGCAATTAGAGGGGGGAAAAAAATTCCATTAAAGAATAATGTTGATGCTGCTCTTGCAAACTGCCCAGACGTTCAACATTGCTTGGTCATCGCCAGAACAGGAATAACAACCTCATGGGTCCCAACAAGAGATGTTAGCTATCAAGAGGTTTTCTCCGCTGCATCTGATATCTGTGAGTGTGAGCCCATGGATGCTGAAGACCCATTTTTTATTTTATACACTTCTGGCTCCACCGGAAAACCTAAGGGTGTGATGCACACCACAGGCGGTTATTTGTTGGGAGCGCATTTAAGTTTTAAATTTTTATTTGGTTACAAAAAAGAAGATACATATTGGTGCACAGCAGATGTGGGTTGGATTACAGGGCACACTTATATTTTATATGGGCCTCTCTCAAACGCTGCAACGAGTTTAATGTTTGAAGGCATTCCAACCTACCCCAACCCATCAAGATTTTGGGAGGTTTGTGATAAGCATCACATATCTATTTTCTATACTGCTCCAACTGCGTTGCGAGCATTAATGGCCCAGGGCGATGAATATGTCATGCAAACTTCTAGGTCCTCCCTAAGACTCTTAGGAACTGTTGGAGAGCCAATTAATCCTGAGGCGTGGGAATGGTATTACCAGGTGGTTGGAAATTCAGCATGTCAAATTATTGACACCTGGTGGCAAACAGAAACAGGCTCTGTTCTCATATCCCCAATTGCTGGTGTCACTCCAGTAAAACCAGGCTCAGCAACCCTCCCATTTTTTGGGGTCAAGCCAGAATTGGTGGACGAGCATGGAACAATCTTGGAGGGAGAAAGTTCTGGTAATTTGGTTATTTCACAATCTTGGCCTAGCCAAATTAGAAGTATCTATGGAGATCATCAACGCATGATTGAAACGTACTTTTCAACCTATCAAAATAAATATTTTACTGGTGATGGAGCGAAAAGAGATGCCGATGGATATTTTTGGATTACTGGCAGAGTGGATGATGTATTGAATGTATCAGGCCACAGGCTTGGAACTGCTGAAATTGAAAGCGCCCTAGTGCGTCATCCCAAGGTTGCTGAAGCTGCAATTGTTGGTTTTGATCACCCTATTAAAGGACAGGGTATATACGCCTATGTGACCTTGATGGTTGGTGAAGAGGAATCAGGGGAATTAAAAGTGGAGCTTCAAAAATTTGTCGCCAATGAAATTAGCTCGATTGCGAAACCAGACTTAATCCAATGGGCGCCAGGGCTGCCAAAAACTAGATCTGGAAAAATTATGAGAAGAATTTTAAGGAAAATAGCAGAGGGAGATTTTAATAACCTTGGGGACATCTCTACTCTCGCTGATCCGGCCGTTGTAGAAAGCTTGATTGCAAATAAATTAAGCCTATAAAAAACTTACATATATGCAAAGCGCTCCAGCTATTGCCAACGTCAAAATCATTACATTAAGAAAAAATGGAGCGCTCTCTTCTTTAATATCATGCGTTGCTTTGTAAAAATTTCTTGGCGCAAATAGCAAGATTGCTGAATTAAAAAGATGCAAAGAAAGCAAGAGCATTACAAACCAATGCCCTTGCTCTAATAACGCTAAAAAACATAAAACAATGTAAGGGAGCTCTAGGCTTAATAAAAATTTTCTATTTACGGGGTTGAACAGAAAACCCAGGATCTTTAAATGATGTTGGAATAGTGCTGCTAAAAATAGGCTATTAGTAAGATACAAGCAACCCAAGAAAAAAGTAACCATCAGAGATCTGAAATTAGAGACCAGGTTTTATGTAGCTCATGAAAATCTGCTATTTGATCATCCTGCAATTTCACCAAATGAGCTTCCAGGCTCCATAGGGCAATAGGATGGAGCTTTGAATCCACATCATCATAAACCTCCTTCACCAGCTCATCTGATGAGCAGGAAGCTAGAAGCATTAGTTTTTCGACTACCTTTTGCTCTCTTTTAAGTCTGTGCGCAATAATCCAGTCCACTACCTCAAATGGATCCCCTAAAAAATCTCCATGCCCCGGGCCAATTCTTGTAAATTGATAGTTTTTAAGCAACGCAAGAGAATCAAGATATTCCTTCATGGAACCATCTGGATGGGCAATAACAACTGTAGAGCCATTCATAATATGATCGCCTGTCAGAAGGGTCTCCTCTTCTTTAATTAAGTAACATAAGTGATTTGATGCGTGTCCAGGCGTATGCAACACTTCAATTGAGTACTCCTCCGTGGTTATTATGTCGCCATGATGAAGAACTCGATCAGGCTTAAAAGTCTTATCTTGCCTAGAATCATCTTTGGCTACTAGTCGCCCCATTAAAGGAACTCCAAGCTTGTCTGCCAATACTTTAGCGCCAGGAGAGTGATCTGGGTGCGTATGAGTCACTAAAATTCTTTTAATGTTATTTGCGCCAAGCTGAAGAAGATGAGAAAGGTGTTTATCAATTTTTGGACCTGGATCAACCAAAGTCATATCATTCACCCCAATCAAATAACTATTAGTTCCTGGCCCAGTAAACATGCTGCCATTTGGTGCTGTTACACGTTGAATAATAGATTTATGCTTCTTCATAGCCATCCTCTCCTGGTAAAAAACCCACCCACGCCCCATCTTGCTTAATAAACTTAGGTAAGATAGCTGGGATACCGCCATCTTCAATTTGTTGAAAATAATTAAATACTTCGTCTCTGGATGAAAATTCATCTAATTTCGTTAGGTTTTTAATCGTGGGCATAATCATATTCATTTCACCTTCATGAAATTTCTTTAATGCTTCAGAAGGAGAAATCCAGAGACTTTCTGTTAACTCAAAGCCATCATGGGCTCCTAATTGCTCTGCATGGACTTTTGCAATAAAAAATCTGGTATCAAATCTTTTGGGCTCAATTTCAGGGGTAATCCAATGAGCGCATGGAACAATGTTATTTGCGCGCAAACGAAGCTCGTGCTTCAAGCATATATCATTGAATGTGATGTCGCGTGAATTGAGCCGCTGCCTATATTCATCAAGCATACTTGAATCTTTTAATAAATCATCGTGCTTATTGGTCAGCAAAATTCCTGCTTCTTCAAAACATTCTCTAATGCAAGCTACCCAATATGCCAACCCATCAGCATGCAAGCTCAGCTTAGATGAAGCCTGAACATCACTTAGACCTTCGCAGTGCTTATAAATAGCTGGAGATGAGTCCTCTGCATCAATTTTGCCACCAGGAAATACATACAAACTTCCAAATGAGGACCTAGTGCTCCTCTTGACCATAAATATCTCAAAGCCATCAAGGCTCTCTCTCATTAGGATAACTGTGGCAGCTGGTCTGATTGGTGTATTCATAATTAGTATCGATATTTATTATCCATTAGAATAAGCCTTTATGGAAATCACTGAATCACTAGAACATGACCTTAAGCAAGCGCCGGCATGGTTTCATGCCTCTATTGCGATTAAGCCTCGGCTAGAAGATTTACAGCACCCCTTGGGCAATTTGAAATACCAAGTTTGGGACAGAGAAGAAACAAATAAGATTGTGATATTAATTCATGGAACTGGAGCGCATAAAAGATGGTGGGACCCAATTGCCCCTCTCTTCACTCAAGATTTTACAGTGATTGCACCAGATCTTCCTGGAATGGGTGAGTCGAACCATAGAGCTAAGTATGATTTTGAAGGATTTAGTGATTCAATATTGGCCATCCTAGATCAGGAAGATATTACTCCTGCTAATCATAAAATTTATTTTGTTGGGCATTCTCTTGGGGGTCACCTAGCTGGATTTATGGCCTCTGAGTTTCCTGAACTAGCAGCAGGTTTAATCATGATTGACTCTCCCATTAGACCTCCCTCATACGATTACGAAGATCACATTAGTACTGGGCCATTAAGAAAAATTAAGTACTATGAAGACAAGGTATCAATTCTAGAAAGGTTCAGATTAATGCCTGCACAAGACTGTAAAAATTTTTGGTATCTTAGATATATAGCTGAGTATTCCATACAAAATGTTGATGCTGGTTGGAGATGGCGATTTGATGATAAATTATTTGCAACCCTTAAAAGACTTCAAGGCTATGAATTTAATTTTCAATGCCCGAGCCTGTTTATTGCTGGCGGCAACAGTTTATTACTAGGGTCAAAAATTATGAGTTACATCAAAGAAGAGTTTAAGGGCAGAATGTCAATTGAAGTCATTGAACATGCTGCGCATCATATTCCTCTAGATGAGCCTATAGGCCTAATCTCAATTATTAATGAGTATTTAGATAGATGGGGTACTAAGTAACATGAAAAAGTTATTATTGATTTTAGCTATTCTTTTGTTGGGAGGGCTATTTGGAATCTATCAATCCACTAATGTTGTGCCTTTTCAGCCCCTCACAGGCTGTGAGAGCAATGAAGAGTTAAACGTTGTATGTGGGTTCAGCAACCCAGAAGATCTAGCTTTAACGCCAGATAATAACTATTTTATTCTATCTGAATATGGCGGGCAAAAACCTATCCAAGAGGTCCTGCCTGGAAAGCTTGCTCTCTTTCATATTCCGTCAAGAACCAAAAAAATACTCCCAATTACTATTGGCGTGAACTCTTGGGGGGATAACTCTTGCTCAAGAACAAGCGATGAAATAATTGCGCCCCATGGTATTGATCTCATCGAACGACATGACGGGAAATTTCAACTTGCGGTAGTAAGTCATCTGCCTGATGAGAGAGTTGAAATGTTTGAAATTATAGAGCAAGGGGAAAGCTGGGTTGCTATATGGCGTGGGTGCGTTTCAACTGATGAAAAATATTACCTTAACGATGTAAGCTTGCAGCCTGATGGATCATTTTATGCATCTCATATGTTTGATATAAACCTCTCCTTAAATCAATGGGTATTTAATTACTTTTTTAAATTTGATACGGGTTTTGTTGTGACTTGGAATCCTGCTTCAGAATTTTCAGAATTAATTGAAACAGCGGGATCTTACCCCAATGGCATTATGTTAGATTTAGAGAAAAATAGATTAGCCGTCAATTATAATCTAGGGGATGAGACGCTCCTATTTGACTTGGAGACTCTTGAGATTGTTGGTAGATTTAAAAATAATGGTCCAGATAATGTAGTCTTGCGTGATGGATATATATGGGTAACTTGGCATAACTTTGGACTACAGGACTTTGCAAAATGTACAGGGAATATTAATTGCACCTTGCCATGGTCTGTAAGTAAATTAGATAGGGATACCCTTGCCGAGCTAAAGACTTATTCATTTAAGAGTAGCAATATGGGCGTTGGAACAGTCGGAGTAAAAGTTAAGAATGAGTTATGGTTCGGCTCTTTTAAATCCAATAGACTGGCCTATATAGAATTATAAATTTTAAAATTAATTAGCAGTAAATCACAACATGAGCAATGAAACGGGGTCTAGCGTAAAACCTTTGAGCATCCATGATGTTCAATCTCTGCTTCCGACCAGGAAGCTAGATGGGCATAAGGCGCAACATGGGAAATTGCTTATTGTTGCTGGTGATGAAGGTTATGGCGGAGCTGGTATCTTAGTCTCTGAAGCGGCCATTAAGACAGGAGCTGGTCTAGTTAAACTCCTTACTAGAGAGGCATATATCTCTGCAGCGCTAGCCAGAAATCCTGAGGTAATGGTTTGCGGTGGTGAGAATGCTCAAAACCTAGAAATGCACTTTCCCTGGGCAGAGGTTTTTCTCTGTGGGCCAGGAATGTTTCAAAATTATTGGTCAGAACAACTATTATATAAGTTGCTTATATTTACAAAAAAAGAAAATCTACCAATTCTCTTGGACGCTGGTGCCTTGAGACTTCTAAGCATGGAGCCTTTTAAGCAAATGTCATTACCTCACAATTTGATTATTACCCCTCATCCTGGTGAAGCTGCAAATCTACTAGGAATAACTCCTGCTGCTGTTCAAGCTGATCGATTAAAGGCAGCACAAGATCTCCACATGATATTTGGCGGCACAGTAATTTTAAAGGGGCATGGCACTATTATCTTTGATGGAAATACCTGCCATTTGTGCTCAGTTGGTGGGCCCGAGTTAGCTGTAGCGGGATCAGGAGATGTGCTATCTGGAATCATTGGATCTTTGTTATCGCAAGGGTTAACACCTGGAGAAGCTGCTATAAGTGGGGTCGCTATTCACAGTCATGCAGGCAAACAATTTGCTCAACATACGGGCACAATAGGTCTTGCAGCTAGTGAGCTTATTTCCTATGCCCGAAATCTATTAAATTAGTTTGTTATGTTAGAGCTGATTCTCAATAACGAAGCAGATACCCTGGCATTGGGTGCGGCTATAAACCTGGCAATAAATGAAATGGAAGGTCAGGATGTAGAGGTTCATCTAAGCGGGAATCTAGGCGCAGGTAAAACAACTTTAGTGAGGGGTATTTTGCACAATGCTGGCTGGCAAGGATCTGTGACCAGCCCCTCTTACACTCTTTGCGAGGAATATGAATTGGATGATCAACTATTTCTGCATATAGATCTATATAGAACAAGTGTCGCAGAAGATATTGAAATTCTAGACTTAGATCGAAGGACCGAAAAACAAAAAATAATTTTTATTGAATGGCCAGAGAATCTAGTAGCCAAAAGATCTTCTCACCTTATAATTGAGTTACTTCATCATAATCAAATAAGACAAGCGCAAATCTCAGCAGAGACTGCTGCAATAGAATCATCAATTAAGGCCTATTATGAAAAAATTTAGTCGCAGCATCTTAGTGATTTTGCTCTGTTTTCTTGGCGTAACCGAGAGTGCTGAAAACCATGTAGCTTTTGGAAATATTACTGAATTAGAATCTGGTAATCTAAAAATAGTGTTCACTCTCGAGCAAGTAGCCTTGATTAACTCATATGCTCTGGATGACCCGTCAAGAATAGTGATTGATATAAAAAATGTGACCTTAAAAGGTTCGGTAGATGCTTCAAAAGTTTCACCTATCAAGCTAATTCGCGCATCTGAGATCAATGACAATGTTCGAGTAGTTATTGATCTAAAAGGTTCTGTCTTTTGGAAAAAACCCTGGCAAGTCAAGCATAAAGATCGGGTTGATCTGATCTTAGAAATTAAAAGAGATAAAACTATCACCAAAAATCTCAGAGATATTATTGTTGCAATAGATGCAGGACATGGTGGCAAAGATCCAGGTGCTGTGGGTAAGAATTTATTGGAAAAAGATGTCACCCTACTTATTGCGAAAGAGCTAGAAAGAACCCTGAGGGATACGGATGGCTATCGCCCAGTCATGATCAGATCAGGTGATAAATTTGTTGCTTTAGATGACCGCTATCAAAATGCTAGAAAACTAGGCGCTGATTTATTTGTATCAATCCATGCGGATGCCTTCAGACTATCATCTGTGAAAGGATCATCAGTCTATGTTTGGTCAGAAGAGGCTTCTTCAATTACAGCAGAGAATTTATCTAAATCTGAATTAACCAAAAATCCTGATATTCGATCTAAGATCGGCAAATTAGATGTGAGAGATTTTGATGAAGATGCGGCTAGAACAATTTTTCAAATTGCCAATGAGGCAAAGATTAACAACAGTATTGTTCTGGCTGAAAAGATCATTGAGCAAATGAAGCGTGATCCTTTTACCAGCATGCATAAACCTGGGGTCGAGTTTGCAGATTTCAGAGTATTAAAATCTATTGATATTCCATCTGTATTAATTGAATCAGGGTTTATTTCCAATCCGGATGACGCAAAGCGGTTGGAAGGCAAGGCGGGTCGAAGAATGATTGCGAGAAGTATTTTTTTGGGCATCCATGATTACTTTAAAGAAAAACCAAAACCCAATACCTTTATGGCCGATGGTCCAAAAAATATTGAATACGAGATCCAGAAAGGAGATGTGATTTCTGAAATAGCCATTCGATTTGGTGTTACTATTAATGAGATTATCCAATGGAATAATCTAAATAATAAAAGTATCTATCCAGGGCAAAAAATTAAAATTTTTATCTAATGTGGGATTTAAAAGATAAGCTAGTCGTGATCACCGGTGCGACTAATGGGATCGGGAAAGCTGCTGCACTAGAAATGGCTAAGCATGGCCCAAGAATGCTCTTAACCTTCCGCAACCAAGGTCTTGCAGATAATCTCTCACTGGAATTACAGGCTGTGAATCCAAACCTCAAATTAGATTTTTTGTACTGCGACTTCTCTAGCCAGGAATCAATTAGAGGATGTGCCGCAGAAATTTTAGCATTGCAGCAACAGATTGATGTGCTTGTTAACAATGCTGGTGTGGTCAACACGGCTTACCGCGAAACATTAGAAGGAATTGAGAATACTTTTGCAGTGAACCATCTGGGTTATTTTCTATTGACCAATCTAATCTTAGAACAAATGCTTGGAGACGAAGAAACTAGAATTATTAATGTCTCATCTGCTGCTCATTCCTTTGTTAAAAAAATAAACTGGCCAGATATCAATTTTAAAGATAATTTTGGCATGGGCGTGACTGCATATGGCCACTCAAAGTTAGCTAATCTTCTTTTTACACGCTACCTGGCAACCAAACTTTCTACTTCGAATGTAACCGTGAATGCTATTCATCCAGGTGGCGTTAACACCGCATTGGGCAATCAAAACAAAGCTGTATTTGGAACGATACTAAAAGTTCTTTTAAAACCTTTTTTTCGCTCTCCTTTTAAGGGAGCGGCCAGCATTGTGTATTTGGCGACCAAAGATAACGATGGTGTGACTGGAGAGTATTTTGTAGATTGCAAAGAGGCCAAGTCCTCATCTTACTCAAAGGACCTTGGAGAGGCTCAAAGATTATGGGAGCTTTCTGAGGAGCTCGTCCATCAACAATTTACGTTGTAGCTCTAGTTAAAATTCTATCGGGTCAACGTTCACTGACCATCGAACTTTATTGGATTTTTTATTTTCAGATAAGGTTTTAACAAGGGTTTGAAGCATGCTATTTAGATTTGTTCTGGTAGGAGCCTGAAGCACCAGCTGATGCTGATAGGAACCCCTGAGTTTCGCTTGCATCGAGGGAATGGGGCCGACCAACATGCAATGCTTTGAATTCACTGTACTTTTGAGCTCATGTAAAAAATCAAGATTTGTTTGAGCTTTTGGTGAAGACGCTTTAATAATTGCCTCAAATGCATAAGGTGTCTGATTTAAAGCTTTTCTTTCGATCATAATAGAGTGAGCAAAGTTCCAATAATTACCTTGTTTTAGTTGTAATAAATTCTTATCTTCGGCATATCTTGACTGCACTAGAACCAAAGCATTGCCGTCAGATCTCCCGGCCCTACCCGCCACCTGAATTAATTGTTGGCCCATCTCTTCTATTGCACCGGGATGTAAACTTGTAACGCCCTGATCAACATCAATCGCAACAACTAACTCAAGGTTTGGAAAATCATGCCCTTTGATTAGCATCTGCGTGCCAATCAAAATACTACTTTGAGAATCACGTATAGTGTCAAGGAGGCGCTCCATGGAATTAGTTTTCTTGGTAGAGTCTTTATCCATTCTATAAATTGGAATCTTGGGAAATAGCTCTTGTAGTGTTATTTCAAGCTGCTCGGTTCCTGTCCCAATCAATGATAATTGCTCTGCTGAGCAGGCAGGACAGTGTTTCGGCACTCCAAATGCTGAATCGCACCTGTGACAAATTAAACGATCCTGATGATGATGAAATACAAGGCTTGATTCGCAGCTATTACAGATGGCGCGCCAATCACAGTTTGCGCATATAAACTGAGGAGCAAAGCCACGACGATTAATAAAAATCATAACTTGTTTTTTTTGCTGTAGCGTTGCTGCGATAGCTTCAATGGCTTGAGGTGCCAACCCACTTGTTAAAATAGCTTCATTGATATCTAAAATTAAAAATTTAGGCGGGTTTTGTTTGGTAATTCTTTTGGTTAATTTGATGATCCCAAATTTTTTCTCTTCTACTGAGCGCAATGTCCTTAATGAAGGGGTTGCTGATCCAAGAATAATCGGGATTTTAAGCATTTGGGCTCTTTTAATTGCGAGATCCCTAGCAGAAAACTTAAATCCCTCGTTCTGTTTATAAGAAGCATCATGCTCTTCATCCACTATGATTAATCCGAGATTTGGAGCAGGCATCATGGCTGCAGATCTTGTGCCAATCAATACTCTTGCTTCGCCTCTCCTAAATTTTTTCCATGCTTGGTAGCGTTTTGCGGGAGTCATCTTGGAATGATATAAGACTACCAAGTCCCCAAATTGCTCCTTGAGCCGGAGCTCAAGCTGGGGGGTCAAGGATATCTCTGGTGCTAAGAATAAGGCCGACTTGTCTTGCAACAATTGCTCCTGGATGCAACGCATATATACTTCTGTTTTACCAGATCCTGTTACGCCGTATAACAGCGTTGGTGAGAAACCTTGAAGTTTTAACAAGAATTTAACAGCGACAGTCTGCTGATCTGAAAGGATTTTTGTAAAATTGGTGATCTCAAAATCTGCGTTTAGAGGAAATGCATCAATGCTCATCACCGTTTTAACGCTTCGTAAGCTTGTCGGTAAAAATGCGTGGCATACCTCCCCAATCGGGTGATGATAATAGTGTGATGCCCAGCTCAATATATTCAATTCCATTGCAGAAAAAATAGGCTCGTCATCTAAAACTTGGTGGATGGGTTTGGTTTGTATGCCTTGTTGCTTTGTTTCATCAAGAATGATCCCTAGCTTTAACTTTGCACCAAACTTCACTGCAACCCTAGTACCTAGAGGAATGCGCTTATCTGAATGGTAGGTAAAAGCCTGCCTTAAAGGAATGGCGATGGATACATTGTAAAAAAAATTATTCATATGTATTTGTAAACCCAACTGTATTTGGTATAGTGCTCATCCAAATTTGATTTTATTATGAAAACAGACATACATCCGAATTATCAAGAAATCTCTACCACCTGTAGTTGTGGAAACGTGCTGCCAGTTATGAGCACTTTAAAAAATAATTTATCATTGGACGTTTGTTCAAAATGTCACCCATTCTATACCGGTAAGCAAAAAATGCTTGATTCTGGTGGAAGAGTTAAGAAATTCCAAGATAGATTTGGTGCATCTGGAGCTTCAAAATCAGCGCCAAAAAAAGAAGAACCTAAAGTGGCGGAATTGGTTGCAGAAGATCCCACTGAAGAGATTATCGAGACTGTAGCTGAAGTTGCTGAAGAAATTTTAGCAGAGAATGTCACAGCAGAAGTATCGGAAGAACCAGTTGCTGAAGATTCTCATGATGACTCAGAGCAATCTAGCGATGAAGTCGACATAGAAGAATCAAAAGACTAGGTTTTTTATCTCACTCAACCCCGGAACTGCCAAATCCTTTTGTTCCTCGGGCACTTTCAGAAAAATCCTCAATAACACTTAGTTTCGCTTGTTTGATTGGCACAAGAATCATTTGAGCAATCCTGTCGCCAGGCTTAACTAAAAACTCATCTCTAGATCTATTCCATAAGGGCACTTTAAGCTCTCCTTGATAATCAGAGTCTATTAAACCTACTAAGTTGCCCATGACTACCCCATGCTTTGATCCGAGCCCTGATCTTGGAATAACCAGCGCGGCAAGACTGGGGTCTTCAATATATATTGAAAATCCTAACGGAATTAATTGACACTCTTGAGGCTGTAATAAAAATTCTTCTTCAATGCAAGCTCGTAAATCTAATCCTGCAGATCCAGGGGTAGAATATTCTGGCAAGGGGATTGCTGAGCCTATAAGAGGATTAAGAATTTTAACTTTTAAATCAATCATTAATTAGATCCTTGGGCGTAATAAAGAATTTTAAATCTAGTATATTAGAATCGAGGTCCTTCCAGCTATCAAAATTTGATAGTTTCAAGAAACTGCAAGTCCCAAGCTTTTCAACTCGTTGGTAGATTAAAGATTCTGCAAGCATTTGCAATCCTGGATTATGCCCTATCAGCAAAATATTCTCTTTAACGTCATCTTGCTGCTTGATGAGGTTGAGCAATGTAATTGCTTCTCCGCAATAAATTGATTGATCCAATTTAATGTGTAAAAGGCTGCTGCTTTCTGTCAGGACTAAATCCAAGGTCGCCTGGGTTCTTTCGCTAGGACTAGATAAAACTAAATCAAAAGTAATTCTATTTTTTAAAATGTAATTTGATAAGAGTAAGGCGTCAGAAACGCCTCTTTTAGAAAGCGGGCGATGAAAATCTGCTATCTCGGGATCTTCCCAGCCTGACTTAGCATGACGAAGTAAAAATAAATTTTTCATTCTGCGTCATTCTATCTTGCTAAGAGAGTATATGTCCTATAAAATCGCGTTTCTATGAGTAAAGTATGTCAAGTAACAGGGAAAATGCCGCAAAGTGGTAATAACGTTTCTCACGCGAATAACAGAGTCAAAAGGAAGTTCTTTCCTAATTTGCATACCCACAGATTTTGGGTGGAAACTGAAAATAGATTTGTGAGTCTAAAATTATCTACTAAAGGCATGCGCATTATTGATAAGAAAGGAATTGACGAGGTTCTGAAAGAAATTAGATCTCGCGGCGAAAAAGTCTAACTAGTACACCACTGCTTCTGAAAAATTTCTTGGGCCACCAAGACTTTCTCTATCACTTTTAGGGCTATTTAAACCTACATCTTTGACTCCATACATCTCTCCAATTTCAGCAGCAATAAGAGTTTTCCCTGATAATTTTATTATCCTAGGATCCTTGTAAATCTCATTAATAACCATGCCTGCATATGCTTGACTAGCAGCTCCTTTTAAAAATTCTGCATATTGCCCTTCATGTTGCTCGCTAACCTTCTGAGTTTTTTCGTCTTTTACAATGCCTGACCACAAGGACAAAGAACAAATATCAAAAGGCTTAAGGTCATAAGCCATATCAAACGCCATCTTATCAATTGCTGCCTTTTGAGCTCCATAAATTGGACCATGCATATAACACATAGCGCCATGGGAAGAGATTTGTAAAATGAGTTTGCCTTTGCTTGCGATCATCAGCGGGGTTAAAGCATGGGAAAGAAAATAATTAGATTTTAAGCCCACATCCATCACAGACCATAAATCTAATGATTTTTCCCAATAAGGCTTGGATGCAACTAAATCATCATGGATTTGGCAAGCTGCGTGAACCAATAGATCTAACCGGCCAAATTCTTCTTTAATAAAGTTTGCTAAGCGTAGTATTTCTTCTGGGCAATTTAAGTCTATTGGATAAGCTACACCCAGCGCGCCTGTTTGATTGATATTATTAACAGTATCTTCTAGGCTGCTATTGATCTCAAAGCCAAATTGATGAACTGTGGTGCCCTCCTTGAGGCTTCTTGCAGCACAAATGATAATATCATCAGGTTCAGCCAAGCCTTCTGCTATTCCCTTGCCAACACCCCTGCTCGCTCCAGTCACTAAAATTACTCTTTTATTTTCTTTAGTCATAATATTCTCCTGTTAAAATTGTAAATCATGATCTACCTAGCCTCCAAATCACCCAGACGAACTGAGCTGCTAGACCAAATTGGGGTTCAGCATAGTGTGATTGAAATTTCAGTAGATGAAACTCTTAACCCGAAAGTAACTGCCAAAGAAAATGTAGAAGCGCTCTCTACAAAAAAGTGTCAAGAAGGGATCACATACATCCTATCTAATAATATGGTCCCTTTCCCCGTTTTAGCAGCAGATACAATGGTGGTCTTGGGAGAAGAGATTTTTGGGAAGCCCAGGTCGGGGGAAGATGCTATCAAAATGTTGCTCAAACTATCTGGCAAAGTGCACTCGGTAATATCAGGGGTAACCATTGGGATTATCTCTAAAGACAAGGCTGACTTTCATTCTATTACAGTAGAATCGCAAGTTGAATTTTCAATACTCAGTAGACTTGCATGTGAAAAATACTGTTCCACCAAAGAACCTTTTGATAAAGCTGGCGCCTATGGAATTCAGGGCCATGGCTCTGTATTTGTTAAAAGAATAGAAGGAAGTTATTCAAACATAGTCGGGCTTCCTATACATGAGGTCACCCTATTATTTAATAAATTAAATATACCATTTTGGTTAACTTAAATTTTATAAACCCCTGAAGCATAAAAAATGAATTGCTTTTTTAAATAGCTAAAATTGTCTATGGCTTTTAATCCGAAGTTTCTGAGAACTCTAAAATATGGATTATCTTGTTGAAAGATTTTAAATATGAGATCTACCCCGTTTAGCATAGTGGCATTGATTGCTTTTCTTCGAAGCTCATATTTTTTTAAAAATGCAATATGTCCAATATTTTGTCCAGCATTGAATCCTCTCTCAATCTCTTCTGCAAGAATGCTAGCATCAGCTAATCCAAGATTAATGCCCTGTCCTGCTAAAGGATGAATGGAGTGTGCTGAATCGGCAATCACACAAATTCCTTCATCACAATATTCATTAAGATGATGGGCAAATAAAGGAAAAGTTAAGATTTTACTAATCGGGTCTATTTTGCATGCTAATTTTTTTTCAAATTTAGACAACTCGTCGAATATTTCATCTTGGGATTCTGGAGCCCTCATCTCTTCAGGTACTGACCAAACAACTGAAAAAGTATTTCGAGTATCTCCAGTGTTATATGGCATAAGAGCAAATATTTCTCTTTCATAAAAAATTTGAATAGCTTGGTCCGTTTCTAGACCAGGTATCTGGGCGAGAAAGGTTCTTGCAATCTGATGATAGTTTTTTTGATTTTTTTGAGGGGATATCAATTCAGCAAGCTTAGAATTACGCCCTTCAGCAATTACCAATAATGACGCTTCAAGCTCTGAATCATCGCTAAGAACTGCAGTAATGCCAGATTGATGGGAGCGAAAAGATGCTATTTCTTGGCTGGGAATAATCATGTCTGATACTTTTTGCAACAGTGTATTTCTGAGTTCTGCAAAATTTACAACTGCTGCTAAGCAATCTAGGTTGGCCTCTTGCGCAGCAAAGGAAAGGTTGCCTGTCCCCAAGCCATCCAGCACTCTCATCTCTTGGATCATTGATGGAGCTGTTTCAACTCCCAATGCTTTTAATCGGTCATGGGTTGTTGAATTTAAAGTTAAAGATCGAATTCCATCAAACTCAGAAGGTTCTGATAAGTATTTTTCAATGATCTTAAAAGGGATATTACGAGAGGCTAACTCAATACCCAAAAAGGTTCCAACGATGCCGCCACCTGAAATCAACACAGATTGTTTCATGAGTGTTTTAAGCCATTAATGCTTCTATCTCCCTGGGATCAGAGGGGACAAACTCTGTAAGGTTCTCATTGCCCTCTGCGGTAACTAAGATATCATCTTCAATTCTGATGCCAATACCCTTCCATTTGTCTTCAACCTCAGCAGAAGCCGGTATATAGATGCCTGGCTCAACAGTTGTGACCATTCCTGGTTTGAACTGCATAAACTGATTATTTTCCATATAATCACCGGCGTCGTGGACGTCAAGGCCTAACCAGTGACCAATTTTATGCATATAGAAATCTTTAAAGGCTCCTTCTGCATGAAGAGCATCCAAGGATCCAGTTAATATTCCTAAATCTATCAAGCCTTGGGTAATAACTTTTTCTGAAATAATCTGAGCATCCATAACGTTATTATTGACTGAGACAGATTCAATTGATTTGATTTGTGCTTCTAACACAATCTCGTAAATAGCAAGCTGAGGATCGGTAAATCTTCCACTGACGGGAAAAGTTCTGGTGATATCAGAGGCATAAAAATCATATTCACATCCTGCGTCGACAAGTAAAAGATCCCCATTATTTAGGGTTTTGCAATTCTCAACATAATGAAGGATACAGGCGTTCTCTCCACTAGCAACAATAGGAGTATACGCAGAAAACCTGCCCCCTCTTTTAGCAAATTCATATAGATAAAATGCTTCCATTGCTTGTTCGGTCATCCCTGATTTTACAAATTTCATTGCCTCTACATGTGCTTCAGCAGATATACGGCAAGCTTTTTTCATTAGCTCAATTTCATAAGCGCTTTTTAGCAATCGTTGATTACCAATTTTAGAAGCAGCATCTGAAATATCGATGGCAGGGCTGTGCCTATCTTTTGATTTTGCAGCTTTAATCCAATCAACCATGTTTTTATCTAGTCTGGGGTTCTTGCCAAATGGATAAAAAACTGTATTTGAGCCCGTCAATAATTCAGGCAGGCGATCATCAATTTCAGTATTGTTAAATGCCTGGTCAAACCCATGATCTTTTTTAGCGCCCTCTGGGCCAGCTCTATAACCATCCCAGATTTCTTTAACCTTATCTTTCTTAGGAACAAAAATAGCAGATTGAACTTCATGGGCTCCATTAATCAAAAGTACCAGAGTGGAATCAGGCTCATTAAAGCCTGTCAGATACCAAAAGCTGCTATCTTGCCTAAAAGCATGAGAAGAGTCTGCATTGCGCAGTTGGATAGAGGCCCCAGAAATAACCACTGCTGAGTTTGAAGGGAAAATACTACCTAGTTTTTTCCGGCGATTAATAAATTCATTTTTCATGCTTTTATTCTACTCTTTTCTTTTTCAAACTTCCCTAATTCTAAATGAAGACTTAAACTAAATATAAATCTATGAACGATGACCAAAACAATACGATTGAGCATTTGCTGCATAAAGTTAAACAGCTATTAAATCGCTTTGATGAGCAAAAAGGTATCGTGCAAGCATATGTTCAAAAAGAGAGAGAGTGGAAGAAACATAAGTTACTTCAGATGAATCAAATAGTAGAGCTTGAAAAGAAATTAAAGAAGCTAACCAAAGCGCAGGGCAGTCATGAGCAATAAAGAAATTCTGACTTTAAAAATTATGACAAAAGAAATTTCCATTGCATGTCCAGAAGAAGACAAAGCAGGCCTCATTGTGGCTGCAGAAATTTTAAATAGTAAGATTGCATCTATTCCGGATAAAGCAAACGCTCTTATTCTAGCCAGTCTAGATTTAGCATTTCAGTCTACACAACAAACTTCAGGAGAAATGGTAAATCCAGATCTAACTCACGAAATTGCTAATCTTATTTCCCATGTGGATCAGTCTTTACAAGATTAATGAGTCTCATTTTAGCATTATTGCTCCGATCATCTATAATGAATCGAACTGGTTCATTTGCCAACTTATCGAGATTCTTTGAACCGATAATAAATTAAAAGGTGAATTTCCACTGCTGCTGTTGTGCATTACCTTTAGGGAAGCCTGATGCAGTAAGAGCTTCGCCACCTGACCTCTCGGTTCAGGTAACGATGGGTAGCGGTGAATTGGTTCTTAATTTTAAAGTTAGTGAAAAGTAAATATAGGCACTCTGTCCTTCAGCAACGTAAGTCTCTAAGCGATCAAGAGCATTTGGCACTATCGCAAGCCATCCAAGAAAATTTTCTTCAATCAATCTCACTTAGCGGCATAAAAAACATAGCTTTGTATATGCCTGCGAACAATGAGGTAAGTCTTGACCTGCTTAACAAAGAAATCTCTATCTATAACAAAATATCGATTCCGGTCGTAAAGCCCAATAAACAATTACAGTTTATTAAGCCCAAAACTGACTGTGAGTTTACCTTGAATCAGTTTAATATTTTAGAGCCAACAGAGGGCATAGAAGTAGAAGTAAATTCTCATGATTTGATCATAGTCCCCTCCGTTGGGGTCGATAAAAATGGTTTCCGATTAGGTTATGGTGGCGGTTATTATGAT
>ERZ891134.967-NODE-967-length-21410-cov-13.452494_pt1 | contig 21410 bp, 18 predicted proteins | sample MGYA00520888_ERZ891134 | MGnify/ENA primary metagenome ERZ891134 (study PRJEB32303, sample SAMEA104408692) | aquatic metagenome | biome: Brackish water; feature: Coastal; material: water | place: Baltic Sea | collected 2014-10-23 | depth 10 m ... | reverse complement strand
CTCTCATAGTCATTTTGTATGACTGAAAAGTGTCTAGCAAACAGGGGGCGATTCACATGAGATGCTCCTAGATTTGTAGACGCTTTGCTTGGTAATTTCAGAAAGTCCTTAAGTCTTCTTCAACACTTAGTATCAGGCCTTACTTTTTGGCCCACCTTCATACGACGATTTCGACAAAAAATTTCCCTAAAGTCAGGGGATCTCGCTTAGAATCACAACACAACTAAATTGCGCTTTTAGACTTTTTCCAAGCGCCCAGTTTAACCATTGCACAGGAGTTAGTAGGTTAAGACTCCGGAATCAATACCGAGGTAGATCATGCTTGCGTTGGCTTACAAAGAATTTCTGGGCAACAGCCCACTCTGGTTTAAAAACATTATTCTTTTGTTTTTGGTGGTTTGTTTGCCGCTCAAATTGATCGTAGGCACCACGGTGCTCGGTTGGATGTTCATCGCGATGTTTATTTTGACCCTCGCCATGGCGCTTAAATGTTACCCCCTACAAAGCGGGGGACTCATCGCGATTGCAATCCTGGCCCTTGGCCTGACCACGCCAGAAACAGTTTGGTACGAAATTAAACAGAATCTCTCCGTTATAGCGCTGCTGATTTTTATGGTGAGTTTTATTTATTTTATGAAACCACTGTTGAGTTTTGTTTTCGCCAGGATCATCGTTGGGGTGCATAACAAAGTGGCACTCTCTCTCTTATTTTCGGTCATGGCCGCTTTTTTATCGGCGTTCTTAGATGCGCTCACGGTCACAGCCGTACTCATCGCCGTCTTTGTGGCGCTATATGGCGTTTACGAGAAAATCCACTCTACCCAGGGCACCGATTACAATCAGGACAATATTCCTGATTCTCAAGAAATGGGGGAGGAAACGCTCGAGGACTTTCGGAGTTTCATTCGCAGCTTGGTGATGCATGGTGCCGTGGGCACCGCCCTTGGGGGCGTCACAACCATGGTTGGAGAGCCGCAAAACCTATTAATCGCTCAGAAAATGGACTGGAACTTCATCCAATTTGTCGAGGTCATGGCGCATGTGACGATACCGGCGGTGATTGCTGGATTTTTGACCTGTGTGCTTTTAGAGCTATCGGGTAAGTTTGGTTACGGTAAAAAGTTGGACCCGGTGGTACGGGATATTCTTACCGCCTATGTCGCCGAGGAGGATGCAAAGCGGACCCCAAGAGAAGTTTATGGGCTCTGGGTACAAGGCATTTGTGGGGTCTTGCTCATCATCGGACTTGGACTTCATCTGATGGAGGTTGGCCTCATAGGGCTCTGTCTTTTGGTGGTCGTGACTGGACTGACAGGCATTAACGAAGAACACCGTATTGGTCATGCTTTCGAAGAGTCCTTGCCATTTGTTTCCCTGCTATGCATATTTTTCGTCGTGGTTGGCATGATCCATGACTTGCACTTGTTTACGCCGGTCATCACTTGGGTACTGACCCTGCCAATGGATATACAGCCAGGCGCCTTCTTCCTCGCAAATGGCATCTTGTCTGCTATTTCTGACAATGTGTTTGTTGCAACGGTTTACATTAATGAGGTCAAAAACGCCTTTGACGCCGGTGATATTACCCGCGCTCATTTCGAAACCTTAGCCGTCAGCATTAACACCGGCACCAACCTTCCGTCGGTGGCAACACCCAATGGCCAAGCTGCCTTCTTATTCCTTCTGACTTCCGCGCTGGCACCAATCATTCGTTTAGGCTATGGCCGAATGGTATACATGGCACTGCCTTATACCGTTGTGTTGACGATCGTTGGTTATCTGTTCCAGTAACGAAGCTGCCTGTTCATCAGGAACCAAGTGCAGTAACCCAGCCCTGTTTTGCAAGCGGGGTTGAGCGCGGTCCCCGCGCCTGTCCCGGCTGATTAGGTGACGCGAGCCAACGTCACATTAAACGTCTAAGCAGACCTATCTATAAAAAGGGTTGCGGTGGACTCACATCTACCCCCACGCGCCAATCGGCAATTTGGCGCCGACTCACCTACTGCGCCCTGGTTGGCTCATTGAATCGCCGCAGCGTTGGGATGGCCCCATAGGTCAGCGCCCGCCAAAGCCACTCGATCGGACCAAAGTAATACCGTTTTAACCACCAAGGCGATAACCACAGTTGCAACAGCCAAATGGGTAAAACAATGCCGTAGACTTGCCAGAGCTGCAACTGCCCGACCCATCCAAGGCCTGCGCCGGTGAACACCAGCATGCAAAGCAAGGACTGCATAAGGTAGTTGGTCAGCGCCATTCGACCAACCGCGGCAAGACGCAGGCTATGCCACCCACCTTTGATAAACCACAGCAGTAGACCGATCCAACCAAGGGTTACCGCCATGCGACCAAGATGGTAGGTCGGTGCAAGTTTGAGAAACGCATCGATCAGGTCAAACTGGCTTTGAACCGCGAACCAAACTTCGAAACCATTAATCGCAAACCCGACAGCGAAACCGGCAACTGCCATTTTTGCGTAAACTTCACGAGTACACTGGCCTTGCAGCACGCCAAGCTTATACAGCGCCATACCCAAGATCATCATGACCAGCGCGTCCGGCAGGAGAAAGCTCCAGAGCGAGCTCATTAAGATGACCGTGTTGTGGTGCGCGGTCCACATAAATGCGCTTTCAAAGGAGCCGCTCCTCGCCAACAGTTCCTGATCAATCATTGTATTAGAAGGAGCATACTCACTTTTGAAGCCCTGCCATTGCTGGGCTAAGGCGGCAATATCTTCTGGTACGGGCTGACCAACGGACTGCAGTGCGGCGGCAGTCTCGGCATTGGCGCGCAGGTGTTTTAATCCAAAATGGCTGCCGGCGTTGTAGAGCGTGATCAGCACCGTGAGCCCGATAGCCAGTCGGAGCAAGGTGCGGCCTTGTAAGTTTCGAAAGAAATACAGTAAAAATCCGGCCAGGGCGTACGTTACTAAAATGTCACCCGTCCACAACAGAACATAACCATTGAACAATCCGAACAGGAGCAGCCAGGTGGTTCTTTTCACGTGCAACCACCCGCGCCCCTCGCGCTTGTTCCCAAGAAACAGAATGACACCCGCACCGAAAAGAATCGAAAAAAGACCGCGCATAGAGCCTTCTGCTAACAGCTCGATGACGCCCCATGCAAATACATCAGCGCCGTCCTCGATCATCAGCCCGGGCACGGTGTAGGCCGCCGCAACAAAGCCAAAGCCGATAATATTCATCAGCAATATGCCAAGCAAACTAAAGCCTCTTAAAACATCTAGGCTTTCAATTCGGTCAGATTCGACAACCGGCTGGTTTGTCATTTGGCATCCTCACTAACTTGTTCAAGACCGAAACCTTACTGATCTTTTAGGACTATTTCCATGTCCATGTCCAGAGGATCTGAGGATCAACGACCCACCGCGCGCATTCAGTGGCGAGCAAGCGCGAGAACGACGACGATAGGATGAGACGCTATATCAAGCCTTCTGCGTCAACGAATTTCAATAATACAATTAGGCAGATTATCCTGGCCATCAGGCATCGGGTGATCGAAATACCGGAAATTAATAAGGCCCCGACCCTCGCTGGTCATCGTGGTTTTACATTGGATCAATTCATCGAGCGTTACCAAACAACTTTTGGCCACCCCGGTTTACCGAAACAAAAAACATCTCGGCTACCGCCCGACTGCCCTTTAATCCCCACAAAAAAGGGAGCCTAAGCTCCCTTTTTTGTCTAACCGTTGAGTTTGATCTCAACTCGTGCAACCCTAATCTTAGAAGTCGTATTTGATACCCAACTGGAGTTGCCAAACCGACCTGCTGAGGGTTTCAAGGTTCTCAATGCTGCGAGTACTATTCAACCGGGAATACTCGTACTGACCGTCAACAATGCTCGCAGAGACAACATCACGCTCATATTCATAGCGAGTCCGCTCAACCCTACCCCAATCAGAGTTGAGCAAGTTGCCCAGATTCTCGATATCGAAGAACAACATGGCTCGATGCTCTGGCAAGAACCCAGGCAGTTCTTGCTTGATGCGCAAATCGACAATGGTAGACCACCTCGATGTATCGCCGTTTCGAGCAGCGATACCGCCTGCATACTGGGCCAACTCTGAGCCATTGATGTAGTTGAAAAACGCCTGCTGTTCTACTGGGTCACCACCAAAAGACGTGGCTGCGAACAAAGGATCACTCGGTCCAGATGGCACGTAAAGCAGATGGCCTGCATCATCGTTCCGGCTCTCACGCGCACACCGACCGCCGCCTACATCAAATACACACGAATTGTTTTCATTAAAGGTGTAGCTATAGGGCTGACCCGTCCGGCCGGTTGCGAAGAGAGACACTTTAGTCTCATAGCCACTGAACAAGTCTTTTGACCAATTCAGGCGGAATTTGATCGCTGTCTCGGTCTCGAAGTTAGATACCCCAGAGCGAGGCCGCTGACGATCATAGGCCGCAAAATCAGAATAATTTGAGGTCGCGGTGGAAGAGGTTCCGTACCCAATATCCTCTACATCAGAAAGCGTAACGCTTGCGAACATATCGATCGCGCCGTAGGTTGTATCCCAATCTTTGCTTACAGCAAAAGCATATAACAGCCCGCTGCCCTGATCCGTAGAACCAATCACGATGGCTTCTGGGTTGCCGCCGCTGCAATCATAGATAGGCCGGCCATCGGGCGCCGTTTCCGCCTGTACGGCACAACGTTGGTCAAACCAAAAAGAGGCATTTTCCAAGTCGTTATACAAGACATCAACCGAGAGCAACCAGTCGCTCTCAGTAATATACGCAGCACCAAGGCTCGCCTTCAACGTCGTCGGAATTTCGAACGAATCACCCAAAGCGTTGACAGAACCATTTGGCGCCTTGGTGGCTAAGTCAGTAAGAACATCCGCTGGAATATACTGACCGGTTGCCGCGTCCGGCGTGATCGGCACGTTGACTACGCCAAAGGCATTGGAACCATCAGAAATCACGCCGTCATTAGAGTAGCTGTTTGAAATCCAAACGCCGGGCGAACCGCCCGAAAATTTACCGATACCGCCACGAACCGTCAACGCATCGCTCGCGTTCCACTCAAATGACGCTCTAGGCAGCACAACGTCTAGACCGTCGATGTCATTTGCGTTCGAGTAGCCGTAGTTGTCAACAAAATTTTGGTTCTCACGGATTGAGCCGTTGCTCCCATAACGATCGTACCGGATACCAAAATCAAGCGTCAGATCGTCTGCGATATCCCACGTGTCTTGGATGTAAAACGAGTTGGACTCGTAACCCCAGATCGCCCGCAGATCATTTTCATTGTTCGTCACCGCATTGTCGTAAAGCAGGCCCGATGCCGTTGCGTTTCGCAGGTCATCGGTACTATCGAAAACATAGGAGCCTTCTGAGTTCTGAGCAAACAGATTGTTCACATCCACTTCTTCGCGCTCAAAGCCAAACTTGATCAGATGGTTTCCGGTTACATACTCTGCAATCGCTTTCACCTGGAAGAACTCCTGGTTCAAGGAGTTGCCATGCCGAAAGCGGTCTGGTCCGATCACGAGGTAGTTCTCATCGCCGTCGACCTCACGGAGGAACACTGCAAAGGAGGGGAATTCAGCGCCGTTGAGAGAATTCTGACCCGTCGCCTGCTCGGTGCTCGCAATTTTCAGCTGCGTCGAAAAATTGGGCGTCCAGTCGCTGAACAAATGGCCCGTGAAGGTCTCTATTTCTTCTGACCGATCGTACCAGGCTGATGACGCGCCCAGAATGTTGTCAGATGCCAGGAAGTTGTTCCCATTTTGCTCGCGAATCGTGTTCCCTTCGGTGCTGATGTAGGTGAACTTGGCTCTATGCGCATCGTTAATATTCCAGTCAACGTTAGCGAGGATCTTCTCATCTTGTGCGGGAGCCTTGTTAAAGCCACCAATATCGAAACCCCACACATCGGACACAATGCCTCTTACTTCTGCAACGTCATCAAGCGTAATATCTTGCTGAATGTTTAAGGCGCCCGAACCCAGGGGGCCATTCTGCAGCGGCGCAATTTCTTCGTACTTGTCATAAGCAACAAAGAAGAACAACTTATCCTGAATGATGGGTCCGCCGAGCGTTGCGACCGTTGTTTCTTCTTCGAAGGTGAAGTTGAAATCTTGGTCCTTGTTTTTGTCGCCAATCAGCGAGTCATCGGTTGAGTAATACGCGACAGAACCAAAGAATTCGTTTGTGCCTGACTTGGTAACCGCGTTAATTGTTCCGCCAGTAAACCCATTGTATTCCACGTCAAAGGGCGCGGTCTGGATCGATAGTGACTCGATCGCATCGTAAGAAATCGGCGACCGTTGCGTCGGATAGCCGTTAGCGTTCAAACCGAAACGATCATTAAGTGCAACACCGTCAACGGTGAGGGAGTTAAACCGATTATTTGCGCCCGCTATGGTGAGCTCTTTTGCACCACCAGACTGGACATTAACAATCGCAAAGGGATTTTGTGCAGCTGCATCGGTGATGTCCCGATCGATCGACGCAACCTCTTCCAAAGCCTCGATACCGAAATCGGTCCCTAATCCTTTATTCTCGTACCCAACAGATCTACGGGTCCCGGTAACGACGATCTCCTCGAGTGTCGTTTCAGCCTGTACGGTCACCGGCAGATTCAGGGTGCGGTCTAGGGCCAGATATAAATCGTCAATCCGAACCGCAGAGAATCCACTTCCACTGATCTCAACAGAATAGGGCCCGCCAACGCGCATTCCGCGCGCCGAGAACACACCGTTTTCATTCGAGGACGCAAGTGAGACCGTACCCGAGGCGGTATGGGTAATCTTTACACTCGCATCGACAACCGCTTTATCTTGCTGATCAACGACCGTGCCCCGTATCGCAGTGGTGATCTGCGCCTGGACTGTCGTGAAGAAGGTTACCGTCATTAGCAGCGCAAACGTTGCTGCTACTTTAAGCCCCACGGAATTGGTTTTCGATCTCAACTTAGACTCTCCTGTTTTTGATAGCGTGCATTGTGATTGACCAGTACGGCAGTTAAATAAAGACACCCTTAAAAAAGATTAAAATCGTGTAAACGGTATTAAACCTCATTAAAAAATCTTTATTTTCCCAACTTGAGGCGTTGCTGAGTGATCCATCTCCAACAACGATCAGGCCCTAACCGCGAGTAAGTCAAATTTAATCAAGGGCGCTTTCCAACGCAATGAGCGACTTAGCTAGCAGGGCCTGCCCATGACATTTTTCAATGTTTTTAGGGCCTCAACTTCGCACTGAGTTTCAGCCGGAGATTATAGACTTTCAAGACCAAAATTCTACTAAATTACCGAAAAAAGTAGCCTTCTTTGCAGAAAATGACCCCGTTAAGGTCAACATCAAACACCACCAGCCGGCCGCTTGTACCAGCACGGATTACCGAGCGCTTTTACTTGCTGTAGACTGCGCCTTCAAAAATCAACAATGAAAAGGCACTCACATGACCATGCCAGCCGACCTGCCTTTAGGGCTTATTCACGATCACCTTAACCTCGTTTTTTCTGCATCCGATGGCCCCAGCATTGAAAGGTTCTATGGCGACATCATCGGGCTGCGAAGAATCCCAAATGTTCCGCTTCCAGGCGGGCGCTATATGTTGCGCTACCATGGCGGTGCAACTGAGCTGAAATTCATCGTGACAGATCAAGACAGCGGCCGCGCCGCCAGCGGTCTAACCGCTGCCAGAGGGATCCGTTCACTGACATTCGTCTTGCCAGAATCACGGCGACAATCTGTGTTCTCGCGACTCGCGGTCTATGGATTGCCAGTCCCCAAAGCACTACCCAGCAACACTGAAACCACCCGCTACGCGCTTCAAGACTTTGAAGGCAATCACATTGAGCTGGCCTTTATAACGGATGAGCCGACAGACCCAGACATTGTGCGAATGGAATTTGGGTTCGGGGTATCTGACCTGGCAGCGAGTGGTCAGTTTCTGCAAGAAATGCTCGGCATGTCGCTAGGCCAAAACGATGCCGAACCGCATCAATATATTCTAGGTCAAAGCACTATAAATCTTTGGCAGGTTCCCACCTCCCAACCTGCGATCGTCGGAATGCCGAACGAAATGTTGGGCATGAGCCTGCTGCAACTGGTCATCCGGGATGTCTTAGAAGCGCGCGCGTTAATCGTCTCCCGCGGCGGCGCAATCCATACCGAGCCCTATAACGTTGGCGACCTTGCAGTCGTCATGTTCATTGAGGGGCCCGACGGTATTTTGATCGAATTTGGCGCTGCCCTGTAACCTTTCGAGTCGCAACCGGTAAAGATCACGATACTCCGGATCATTGGTCCCCGAAATCAGATGCGGCGTTATCACCGGCCAGGTCTGCTAGGAATGTGACTATTTTGTTTCGGCGCATCTCGCCAACAATGCCCGCGCTTTTGTGCTGCCCATCGATTGCATTAGGGCCACATTACGCGTGGGGATTTGTGCAACATCCGGATACGCCCCAATCGCCCGCGCAAGACTGTCTTCCCGAATCAAGTGCAGCATCGGATTCGGCGACCGATTCGTATAATTCTGAACATCATCGGGCGCAGTGCCCCCGAATTGATAATCCGGATGAAAGCTGGCAATTTGGACAATGCCCTGCAGGGCAAGATCAGTCAGCAAATCATCGGCGATCTGTAAGAAGTCATTGAAATCATAAAAATCCAACAACGTTTGAGGATGAATGAGCAAGGTCGTCTCGACCGCTGCATCACTGGTCAACAGGTTCAGTTCCGAGCGGAGTGCCACCAGCAATTCAGCCTCATTTTCGGCATCCGTGACCGCAAAGCGAACCTGACCGTCCTCTAGCGCTCGATTGGCAAAAGGACACAGTTTGAGCCCCACAACAACGGTCTCTACCCACCGTCTTGCCGAAGCGATGGTCTGGCTGTGCGTCATATCAGGCTTTGCCCCTATTTAAACCTCGTATTTCTCTGTCTGTTATCGCCTCGACCCAAACGCGCACCCATCCTCTCTGATCCAGTACTCGCGTCAAAGCTGATTAGGGGACCAATCGATCGCCAGACTGCGGCGTAAAGATCGCAATCAATGCCACAACTAAGGCCGTTGAGTGCTTCTGAAAGGCGGCCCATCGCCTGCGTATTATGCCGCATACTGCGAGTTGCCGGTAAGCGTTTGTATTGCTGCCCCAAATCTCCAACGATCCTAGCCCTAATAATTTGGCGTCCTATGGTCCCGTGTCAGCAGGCTCCTATCAGGGTGGGTAATAAAACCCATACTTGGGTTCGTTGCACACCGAAAGGCCAACTGCTACGTTTAACGTTTCTGTCTTAAGGAGCCACCGCAATGGTCCACCTGCACCAGATCTTTCTTGCCGGATTGCTCGGCCTCATGCTTAGCGCCCCAACTTTGGCGGCCCAAAGTGCGCCGGTTCAACCCGCATGGATGACAGAAGCCGTTATCCGAGATCTTGTCGCGCTAGAACTGACCGCCTCCCAACGCGCGCTGCTCCAAGCGGAACTGGGAAACACCTTGCGGGCTATACAAGCCGATGTCCACAAAATCACCAAACGAGGCGGTTTTGGACTCGAAAAGAAAATAAAACGCGCCAACAAGTTCCACTGGCGGGCTTTCGAAGAAATGATGCGACCGACGTTATCCAAGGCGCAAGAACCGATTTTTGAGCGCTATTTACAAAATCAAATCCAGGCGGTCACGATTAATCTGTCCGGGGACGAACCCCTGCATTCCATTAGAAGTAACTAGCTCGAGCGACACTTGTCTTGCAAGACTGCAGGCCGCCTTATCCAAAAAAAAACGGCCGCGCATCTGTTGGTTGTCATTCTTGGCAGAATAAGTCTCGACCCTCGACAAAATCCTTCACCGGTCTTATTGATGAGTCGACGCATTTTCAGTTTTTGGGCATCACTACCGCTGCTTGTACTGCGTTGCGCAGTAGCCTCGGGACACATCCGGCGATCGCAGCATTAAGTGCTTCGTCTTTCGACTGGTGACCCGCTGCCGCCATAACCGAAACGAACGCGGCTTGACTTGCGACCGCATCACCCGAATAACGGCCGACTCATTCAGTGAGAAGCTCTGTTCGAGGGCCTCGAAGGGCGTACGGTCCTCCCAAGCCATCTCCACAATTCGAGACAACTCACTCTCCGTAAAATGTATCGTTTCTTTCGCCACATCTCATCCTCTCTCCCGTATCTACGAGGATTAGGGTATTTCGTATCGATCACGCCGAGCGTCTGATGGCTCTGGCAGGACGCCGTATCGAATCGAAAGCCACTACAAACACCAATTGAGAGGATTTTCGAACCAGCCGCTCGGATCCCACGCAAAAAAAGGAGCAAGCCCAAAAGGCCTGCTCCTCTGTACTGCATTACCAATTAAGCGCTTTATTCTGCCGCTGCAGCCGGCGCTCTGAGTAACCAACCATCCCAGGCTTGAATATCCTGACAGCTCGAAACCTCATTAAAAGCGCTTCGAATCGACTGGCCAGCCTCTGAAGTCTCAAAGGTTTTAGCGGAGGCTTCTCCCTCCTCGGCTGTTTGCCAAAAATTGACCCAATTCGTATCAACTTGGATGCCCGACGCCGACACAAAATCAGCTCGCTCTATTCGAAACCAATAGGTCGAGTCGGGATTAGCCGCCATGCTCGCATCAACCGCCGGGAGGAATTGATCCCTAACCACCCGGCGCATATCGTCTGCCGATTTGCCTTCGTTAAACGCACAAAGCTCATTGGTTAAATAGTAGGGTGAATTGCTTGGATCAAACCCATCGGGGATATCGCGCGGGACATAGGCGGTCCAACCGAATCGGTCTGTGCTGGGCACAGCACCACACGTCAGTACGCCAGGATGCATCGCATCCATTTTCGATTGGGAATCATTTGCGGCATACGCGGCCCAACCCGCTTGCATTGCGGTTTTATCCGCCCAACGCATGACCCACAGCCCATCGAAGTTTTCGTTCTCCCAACCCCTCGGGACATACCCAAAAGCGGCGGTCGGTTGCGCCTCTAACGATGAGATAACGCCATTCCAATCCTTTACCATGGCCCAAAAGGCATCCTGACTATAGTTCGGGCCATTTTTACAATACAAATACTCGTAATACCCATCAGGCGTCGCGGGTGGTAATGCAGCGACTGGGGCCGCAACCGCCGCGTCGACGGCAGTCGCCGCGACTTCCTCGTTCTCTTCCTGCGCGCAAGCCCCTAAAAGGGACGAGAGCGCGACTAACATCAATAGTTTTTTCATTGCTGCTCCTAGTTTGATCAATGCGTTCTCCCTCTCGGAAATACCATAGCAGCTAAGTACTAGACTCGGAAATCCAGCGTTTGGGTCTGAATGCTTAAACATCTCCGCAAAAGATTACGATGCGTATTCCACCTTGCCGCTGGCGCACGCCGATCCAGGCGAGCACGATTGACCGCTAAGGTTGTGATTTCGATGAGGCTTGTATGAGGATCGCTTGCAGCAGGTGTGACCAATCGGCGCCGAACTGTGTCCCGCGATTAGGCCAGACTGTCTACTCTTCTTTGGCGTCGCGCTGTCCTGACCGGAACTTGCGCTTTCTGGCTTCGTCGCGTTCAATTTTGGCTTGCTTTAATTGCGCAACAATCACTTCTTCGTCTTTGATCATGACCGGCGTTTCCAGCGTGATCAGGCCGAGCATCCCAGCCCGGAACTCGTTGACTAAAATCGCGGAGGCTTTTTCCAAATCGACCCGCCCGCCAGAACTCAGGCAACCGCGCCGCGCGCCCATGAGTTCGATGAACTCAATCTCTGTTGTTGGCACAGACACCAGGTCATACCGGTTTTTTAAGTTTTCGGGATAGTGCTTAATCAGATAATCGGCCAGATAAAACGCGACGTCCTCGATGCCCATGGCGGTGTCTCGAATGGCACCGGCCGCAGCCAAACGATACCCGCTATTTTCGTTTTCAATTTTTGGCCACAGGATGCCGGGCGTATCCAGCAATGTGATGCCTTCTTCTAGTTTTATTCTTTGCTGGCTCTTCGTAATCGCGGGCTCATCGCCCGTCTTGGTCACCCTACGTCCCGCGAGCGCGTTAATCAGCGTTGATTTCCCAACATTGGGAATACCCGCCACCATTGCTACGATCCTGAGATGCTCGAGGGCTTTACCGGGCACCAATGCCTGGCACAACCGCGTCACTTTTTGCGCCTTGTCTGCCTGATCCAGCGTGGTTTGCAGCGTTTTCACCGAGGCATCCTGCTCAAAATGGTCTTGCCAAGCGGTCGTGGTTTCAGGATCTGCCAAGTCCGATTTGCTCAGGATTTTGATGCAGGGCTTGGTCTGGGACAGCGCCGCAATCACTGGGTTTTGACTACTCGCGGGCAAACGCGCGTCCAGCAGCTCAATCACAAGGTCAACCTCTGGCAAGATTTTAGTCATCTCGCGGGTGGCTTTGTGCATATGTCCAGGATACCAATGAATCGCCATAAAGAGCGGCCGCTGTCGTCAGTGAATGTGGTGCAAGCCATCGATTGTGATGCCTTACGATAAAAGGCCAACTTACCCTATTTTGGCGCAAGTAAAAGGCAATAACGTCTACAAGGCCGAACATTCGTTCACAAAAGCGTTTCGCGAATCGCCCCAAGACTCGCAATTGGCCGGTGTTCAACGCGCGTAGGCCGCAATGTCACTCGATGCCACCGCGTAAACCATTGAAAGAAAGTCCGATTAGGTCGGGCGATCACGCCACCGAGCGCGTCAATCCAGACCGACCCTTTCTAATTCACGCCTCGTGAGCAACCGGCTATCACCGAGTTCAAGACCTCCCAAGGTCAAAGACCCAACCGAAACCCGATGTAAGGCGAGCACTTTGTTTTGGAAATGACCGAACATCCGTTTTACTTGATGGTAGCGCCCCTCAACTAATGAAAGCCGGGCAGTAAACGGTGAAACAATTTCAAGCTCTGCTGGCTGCGTCATTAAGTCTTCGTAACCAAAATAAATCCCAGACTGAAAAGCCGAAATGTAAGCCTCGTTCATCGGCGTCGACACCGTCACCTCATAGGTTTTACGCAGTTTTGTCTCCGGCAAACTAATCTTACGAGACCAAGCACCATCGTTGGTTAAGAGCAGCAGGCCCGTTGAATTAAAGTCGAGTCTGCCCACAATATGGAGCGACTCCTTGGCGGGATGTTCGATAAGGTCCAAAACTGTCGCGTGCTTTGGATCTTTCGTTGCACTGACAACCCCTTGGGGCTTATTCAGCATCAGGTAAACAGCCTTGGTATCGTTCAACGCTTTACCGTCTAGCATCACCTGGGTAAAAGCCGTTACGCGCTGCTGGGCTGATTCGGCAGGCAGTCCATCTACAATGATACGCTGCTGCGCAATTAGTAAGCGCGTGTCGGCAATCGAAAAACCGCTGCTTCGAGCGATAAACCGATCGAGTCGGGTCGTCTTAAACGCCAAAACAGCATGACCTTCGCATTAAACGGATCCAATCTAATGTAACAAGAGACGTCTGGTTGTTATCCCAAAGACGGGCTGCGTTGATTGCCCCGTACCGTGACCACTCCCACTTATTCGTGACGATCTGACGCTGTTAAGACGCAAAGTCGTGATAATCATGCCGGACTGACAACCCTGATCCGATCATACGGCGTTTCTTTGATGCGCAGTACCCGCCCTTTGTGCGGCAGCCCATGATAACCTGCGGCTTTATTCAAATATGGCACGAAGGAGCACCCGCTTGAGCGAAGAAACAACACGACCGAAATGGTTTACCCGACGTAATATCGAGCCCTTTACAATCGGTGATGCTGCGGTCGAAAAGATCATCAACGAGGCCACCCACGCTGTTGTTTCCTGGGTGACCAAAGATCACAAACCCGCGTCTGCTGTCATGCTTTATCGCGTCATCAATGGTGTGATCACCATCACCTCAACGACCAATCGTGCGAAATATCATGCTTGGCGACGGAATCCGTCAGCCTGCTTCTGTATTTGGGAGCCTGGGAACATTGGCCGTCAGGTCACCCTACGCGGGACTGTCCGGATCACCAAAGATGCAGCCCTGCTGCGAGAATTTACCCAGTCTTTTCTGAGCATGCGACCTGGCAGCGAGCCCCCAACTGAGGAACGCCTCGTGAAAGAAATTGAAAAATTCGACGCACCAGATCGCCATATGATGCAACTCACGATCGAAAAAACATTGACCCACGATTTAAATCGCCTATTTGCCGCTGAAACCTCAGGCGAGGACGTCTGGGGATGATTACGCCTCAGCAATGTCATGGCGCAGCAGATTCTTCTGCGTCCTAACACGCAGCCTCATTTCCGAAATCACCCTAACAAAGCCGACCATGGTACCGCCTTATCCAGGCGCCCTGGAGCGCACTCGCCAAACACAATTTGGCCGGTGTGATTCGGCGGCGCGCGAAACTCAAACAAGACCGCGGTGAAACATTGAACGGCCCAGCTTTATTTGCTGTATAAACCCAACCCTTAATCCGCGTTGAAATGGGAGCACACTCCCAATGATTTTAGTGACTTTACTTTTTAAAGTATGTAACCTTCAAACACCGCCTAAACCGTAAGCGCTTCATGGATCCAAAAACCCAACATCTACTCACCGCGAAACCATTGCCCTTATTGGTCAGAATGGCAGCGCCCAGCACCCTCGCTTTTTTGGTCCAAGGATCCGTCAGCCTCGCTGAAGTCTGGTTCATTGGCCAGCTCGGCTCGATTTCGCTTGCTGCGATCGCGTTGGCCTTTCCCTTCCTCATGCTGACCCAAACTCTATCGGGTGGCGCAATGGGCGGTGCTGTTGCCTCCGCCATCGCGCGCGCCCTAGGCGCGGGTGACATCCATCGAGCAGAGCAACTCATTTGGCACGCGTTGGCTCTTGGGGCTGCTGGCGCGCTGGCGTTACTCCTCTTATTCGGCCTTGGCGGCCAGGCTTTCCTGCGATTACTCGGTGGCAATGGTGATGCGCTCGCCCAAGCCCATGCTTACACCTACCTACTCCTCTCCGGCGGGATCTTAATTTGGAGCTTGGGCATCACCACGGCCATTTTTCGAGGCATGGGCAACATGCAGTTACCCGCAGGTGCAATGATCTTGGGCGCGCTAATCCAAATCCCATTATCCGGTTGTTTGATTCTCGGCGCCTTTGGTCTGCCCAAGCTCGGGATCACCGGCGCGGCCGTATCGGCAATTGTCTCAGGCGCCCTGGTGAGCGGAGTTTTATTAATGCAGCTTCGTAACCCATCGAGTTTGGTCAAACTGCGCTTTTCGGCACTCGTTTTTTCAAAGGCGAATTTCGAGGATATTTTAAAAGTTGCCCTACCCGCGTCGCTATCCCCCATACTCACGGTTTCGACCGTCCTCATCCTCACGGCGCTCGTTGGCACCTTTGGGGATGCCGCGCTGGCCGGATACGGCATCGGCTCCCGGGTCGAGTTTTTGATCATTCCGCTTGTCTTTGGCTTTGGCGCTGCAATGACCTCATTGGTCGGCATGAGCATTGGCGCCGGTAACACAGCCCGCGCTGAACGGATCGCCTGGATCGGTGGCGCCTGCGCCAGTGGCATCGCTGGCGTTCTGGGAATCTTGCTAGCGCTGTTCCCAGCCGCCTGGATCACTGTGTTTACAAATGACTCGGCGGTCGTAGCCTCCGCAACAGACTATATCCAGATCGTGGGGCCGTTCTTCTTTTTTCAAGGGCTGGGTATGTCGCTTTACTTCGCCTCTCAAGGCGCAAGCTTCATGCTATGGCCAGTAGTCGCGACGATTTCACGCGTTCTCTTAGCGGGCTTTGGCGCACTACTGTTGGCGTATACACTGGACCTTGGCCTGCAGGGTATTTATTACGCTGCCGCCTTTGCGATGATGGTTTACGCATTGATCATTGCTTTTGCGATTCGTCTCGGCGCTTGGCGTCGATAAAAAGGAGGTTCACCCGCGATGCCGAAAACAAGGGACCATCAGACGAGCACAAAGGCCGCGGTGGCTCCGAGCCCGCCCATGCGAGCGTTCCGCTCGTCTTGCCCTATTGCGCGCACCTTGGATCTGTTTGGTGACAAATGGACCCTGGTGATTATGCGCGATGCCTTATTCTTCGATTGCCGTACCTTCGCCGATTTTGCGAATTGTTCTGAAAAAATCCCAACCAACCTCTTGGCTGAGCGCCTGAAGCGCTTGGTATTGATCGGCATGCTCGAAAAATTTCCATATCAAGCCAAGCCTGTACGGTACGAATATCGCCCAACCACATTGGGGCATTCTCTTCAACCTGTCTTAAAAGAGATCCTCAAGTTTGGTCAGACGCACCTCAGTGACTGAGCGCCGCGCCCTCGCAATCTACGCATATCAAGCGAACGGTCGCGGCATGCAAAATAGCCTTCTCTTAGCCGCACTCGATGCCGGCAAGTACGCGCGCCCGAAGACATTTAACCCATTCAGCTCCATGTCTCTTACACCTCTTATCACTTTTAAACCAAAATCGAACAAAGCTTCTGCTTGCACCATCCAAGAATTACGCTATGAGCTCACTCACAGTAAAGGGAATTAAACGATGAAAATTATTCTGACGATCTGGGCTTTGTTTCTGACTATTTATGCACAGGCCGATCACCATTCAGAAGCTGCGCCAGTTGAAACTTGGAATTGCTCTCTCAATGAAGGCAAAACGATAAATGATGTTCGGAAAGTTTCAAAAGCCGTTGGCGCCTGGACCAAAGCACAAGGTCAAAAAGATGCACAATGGATCTTCACACCCTTCACCGGTGACACCTCTGATCCTGGTCGATTTATTTTGATGACTGGGTGGTCGGATTTCGCGAGTATGGGGGATGCATTCCAAAGTTTTTTTAGTAGCGGCGACGAAAAAGCTGCGGCAATCTTCGCTGAATGGACTGCCACTGCGACCTGCAATTCAAGAAACCTCTGGACTGTCGAAAGCACGTACAACCTGATGCAGGACTGACGTTTGTTTGGACTTTTGGCACGGATTAACGTCAAAGGACACTGAAGAAGCCCGTATTAAACGGGCTTTTTTAGGCCAGTCAAAACCTAAACCCATTAAGCCTGGCGCAGTCACATCCTTTGGATGAGACCTGCTTTAGGCAAACACACGAATCTAGGTTTTCAGAACTTGACCCTAGATGGCTCGGATTATGGTGTTATCAGCCTGCCCCCAAGATAAGACATCTCCTAGTAAACGAGACAGAGCACACTAGCGATCCATCACGATAGGCTTGAATGGGCTGGCTTGAGCATTGTTCCTTGAACTTCCGAGCTAAGACTCGTATAAATCTATGATTCTTCAACGTCGGAGCTGTAATGCCAAAGAAAACAGATGCTGCCGTGGCCAGTGAGCTTCAAAGGAAGGGCCACTTAGCATTCAACTGGGACGACCTGGATAAAATCGAATTGCCGTCAGGCATTGTAACCAGCATGTACCGCGTTGGTGACTCAACAGATGCCGCTTCACCAACTGTTTTTAAGGTGTTTTATCCGCCCAATTGCTATACCGAAGCGCACACCCACGCTTGTGACTATACGGAAATCATTCTCGAGGGCACGCAGAAGGTCGGCGCAACTTGGCACGTCGCCGGCGATATTCGAATTGGCTTAGCCAACCGGGGTTACGGCCCACTCGTTGCAGGCCCCGAGGGCGCCACCGTATTGTTTATGTTCAAGGATGGCCAATGGCCTGCTATTACATTGGGCAACAATGACGGCTCAACGCTTGGCAGCGAGGTCATTAGCGAACATCTAGCACATAGAAACCCACCCTGAGACCTCAAAGAGACCTAAGGCTATTTAGGCGCGGCTTAGGCGCGGCGATAACCTACCGAACTACCCCCGCCGATCTCTACAGCAATGACGAAAGCCAAACCTAAGCCGAACGGCTTTGGCACTAAACAAGAGGCCATCGATCAGTCCTTCAGATTTAAAGACTGATATCACGCTTGACCTCAAATTGACCAAGCATTCGATAATGTCAAAACGCATGAGAATCAGTGAAGTTACCCTCATCGTCAACCAGCCGCGCCGTGAATAACGGCTCTATAGTGGCAACCAGCACACGGTCACCAAAGCCGAGGGCTGAGCACACCTACCGCCGCTTCTATAACCTCTAAGGCATCGAGTATCAGGTCTTCCCGAAACCGTTGCCCAACGATCTGAACCGCCGAGGGCCGGTCTTCGATCAGGCCAGTTGGCACAACCCCGGCCGGCAGTCCCATATAGTTGATGCCGTAGCTGTAGATCGCCGAGTCAAATAAGTCTTTACTGCCCTCAAAGGTCTCATCGTGGTCGTAATCGTAAGTCGAGCGCATTAAAAACGGGGTTAAAACAAGCGGATAGTCCTGCAAAAACACATTCCATGGCCGAATAATGCCGCTGCGATCGCCAACCCCTTTCATGTACCCTTTGTAATCGACGGTGTCGGACATTTGATAGTAGTAGTCAAAGATATTCTGAATGGTCTGACTGCCATGCTCACGCGCAAGCGGATCCAAGCCTTCCTTGATCTCGAGCAGCGCAACATCAAACCAAGCCTTGGCAGCAGGCGTGATACTGGGCACCGGGACTTCCTCGACCTCGTATCCCGCGGCGGTCAGCGCGGCCTGCGCAAGGTCTAGGTGCGCAAGAATTTCAGGGTGAATCGGGTAACCGTGTGCTGCCTTGGTGAAGGCGACTCGTATCGGGCCGTCCGGTTTTGGACCCAAAAACGGCACCGGTGCCCACCAAGGATCGCGTGGATCAGACTGCGCCATCACTTGCGTTGCCAATCGGACATCTTTTACTTCCCGCGCAATCGCGCCCTGTACTGACATCAGTTGCGACAGCAAACCGCGCTCAGCTGGCGCGGACGGGTTAAAGGCCGGCACGCGGCCCAAGCCAGGCTTGACCGTCGCAACGCCGCAACACGACGCTGGAAAGCGCAGCGACCCAGCAATATCATTGCCGTGATGAATCGGTCCAAATCCTGCAGCACAGGCGGCGCCCGCGCCCCCTGAGGAACCGCCAGGCGATGCCCGTTCATCCCAAGGGCTCTTGGTTAGGCCATGAAGCGGATTATCGGTTGTACCCCGCATTGAGAGTTCCGGAGTATTGGTCTTCCCAATGATAATCGCCCCCTCGTTAAGAAGGTTCTGCACAATCGGCGAATTGCCTGGCGCTAGATTGTTCGCAAAGACGGGAAGGCCATTGGTCGTCGGCGTTCCTTGAACATCAACGTTCACCTTCACGGTGACCGGAATACCTTCGAGCCGCCGCGGGGTAGCCCCTTTTGCGAGCCGTTCATCCACCCCGTCCGCTTGGGCCAGCGCCTGATCGGTGTAATCATAAACGACCGCATTAAGGCTCGGATTCTCTGCCTGCATTCGCGCTGTCACCGAACGGATAACCTCTCGAGCCGAAAAATCTCGATCGGTGATGCCGCGGTGCAGGTCAACGGCACTATATTGCCAAAGCGGTTTGGTCACGATGCGTCCTCTTTTGAATGGATCCCAAAATCAATCTAGCAACTTGCTGAATGGAAGTGAATGCAATCGTTGACAGCTTATTCCCGAACGCAGCGGTTAAAGATTGCTTGTGCTCGTTGAACCGGATCCGGGAACGTCTCGCGCAAGGCCCGGGACCGAATCTCAAGACTGATATCCAAATCAGATCGGCGCACCATATCAATGCGGGATGCTTCCGCCTCGCCTTCGCCAAGGCAATAGCGATCATCGACCGCCGCTTGGATATAATCCCGACCGGTCATGGCGGTCGAGGACTGCAAGAAATCACAGGCCTGCACATACGGAAAGCGCGATGCGGTTAAATCCGGCAAGGCCTCCTTACTTCTGGCGATGTGCATCAAATCAATGAGAATTCCCGCTGATGGATGATCCACCGCGTCGATAAAAGCATTCGCGGCCTGCAACGACTTAATCTGGGTGAATTCCCCAAACTCCAGACAAACCCGCAGGCCGTCGCCCGCACGCTCACACAGGTCCCGAAACTGATCGATCGAGGCGTTGTAATCCTCGTGCCTTGAGACGACCAAAAGATTACGGGCGCCCAGCGCCATACCCACGTCAACAATCAACTTTTGGACGTCTGTTGCACGATTGTTCTTCTCGAGCCAGGCAACCTCAACGTCGACCAACGCCATATTTGTCTCGGTTAGGGCTTGCTGCGTTTTGGCCAGGGCATCACGTCCCCACGTGGTTTTTGGATCGACCCACATACCGGAGGAGCGAAACCCAGCCGCTGCCGCAATGCGTGGAATGTCCCAGGGTGCGGCATCGGGCACACAACCGGCCGCTAGGGCCCATAGTGGTGTTGTCATGATCGCGAGGCTCGTTAGGGTTTGTCGTAGTGAAACAAGAATCAAAGGAAAAGCCAACACGGCATGACCTAAAGGACTAAGGCCTCAAGTGCATTGCGAGCGCGCAATCAAGATCAAACGCCAACGCATTGAAGCTCGAATCACAGCGCTCGCGCCTTGGCTCATGACGGACCGACGCGTTAAACTTTCGTTAGAGATGGCTTATCGATCAGGCTCAGGCGATTGAAACTGCCCTGAGCGCATCCCCTAAGCAGGCTGCACCAAAATCCTCGCGCTCACAATCTTGAGCACTTCGGAGGTTGTACCTCGCCTGCTGCCCCGCGCCTCGAGCGCTTCAAGTACCGCGTCGCCATCCACCATCTCACCAAAGATTGTATGTTTACCATCTAGGAATGGTGTTGCCGTAAAGGTGATGAAAAACTGACTGCCATCGGTTCCGGGTCCAGCATTTGCCATGCTCAACAGGCCTGGCTTGGTATGAGACAGCCCAGCGGCAAACTCGCCATCATATTTGTACCCTGGACCACCCCGACCCGTGCCGGTTGGATCGCCGCCTTGCGCCATAAAGCCAGGAATAACGCGATGAAACAGGACATCGTCATAAAACCCAATCTGCGTCAAATACACCGTGCTATTGACATGTTTTGGCGCCGATTCTTGAAAGAGTCGAAAGGTCATCGTGCCGTGATTGGTCTTGAGTTCCCAGAAGTAAGACTGCCCGGCCTCGAAGGGCATCATGGCCGGCTCAGACACCTTTGATTTCCAATCGGGATCCGTTTTATCGGGCAACCCACCCTGAAATTGAAGCACTGCGGCTTCAGGGCCCATGGCTTTAACCTCGGATGCCGTTGTTTTTTGGGCCTGGTCAATCGGCGCGATGGATTTCGGCGTTTGCGCCGTTTCAGACGCTTGCTCGGTCTCGCCACAGGCTGCTAACAAACTCAATATCCCTAGCACTATAAAAATTCTCATCGCACGCTACCTCTTGTTTGATTAAAACGATTGCGTCAGCCGCTCATGCCTTTCCCACAACGTCGGAGACCAGTATAACAGCCTTTCAAAGGCTACTCCGTCGAGCCACCATCACCACGACCCAGTCTTCCCACGACCGAGCCATT
>ERZ891134.965-NODE-965-length-21450-cov-11.938631_pt1 | contig 21450 bp, 33 predicted proteins | sample MGYA00520888_ERZ891134 | MGnify/ENA primary metagenome ERZ891134 (study PRJEB32303, sample SAMEA104408692) | aquatic metagenome | biome: Brackish water; feature: Coastal; material: water | place: Baltic Sea | collected 2014-10-23 | depth 10 m ... | reverse complement strand
GATGGAGGGAGTTTGATTAATGAAACCCGATAATATTATATTTGTAAAACACGGTGATAAGTACAACGCAGAACATGTTAATAGGCTGCGCGATCAGCTTAAGGAATACTTTCCAATGGCTGCATATTTGTGTTATACCGATGATCCTATTGGTGTTGAAATAGAATGCTTACCAGTATTTAAGAAGCCATCACTAAGATTTTGGTGGAATAAATTAGCTTTATTTAGTGCAGATCTTCCTGTTAAGGGCAAGTGCTTATTCTTTGATTTGGACATGGATATTAAAGAAGATCCTACACCTTTTTTAAAATGGGATGGGTTAACCATACTTAAAGACTATTGGAAAGACGATTTATACATGGCACCACATGCTTATGATGTGCATATAAATAGTTCTGTAATTACGTGGACCGCAGGCGAACAAAATCATATATGGGAACATTTCTTATCTAATAAAGATTATTTTATGAGAAAGTATAAAGGCATTGATAGATTTTTAGTTCACGAAGGTTTAAAATTTAACACGTTTGAGCATGGGCTGGTAAACAGCGTTGCTAATCCTTCTGAATGGAAAGCGCCAATTGATATGTATAATGGATTAAAATATGATGTACAAAGAAGAAGTTTATAAAAACGCTTTAGAAATTATTCGCCAAATATATGAAGAGTCAAAGTATAATCCAGATATGGATTTATACCGAAGCTTAGATGTTATTACTGCAATTAATGATGCCCAGTTAACGAGCAAGGAATGGCTTGTTGATAATCTAATGCAATATTTAGATACCAAACACCTTACGTTTCCATTGCGAGATGTTTTAATAATGGGCAGTTGGTATGGATTAACAGGTGCCGTTTTACGTCAATATATTAGCGACGATATTAAAATATGGAATGTAGATTCCGATCCTTTGTGTGCAGACTTTGGATATAAACTAAACCATCACGAAAATACTATTCACGTAACAGAAGATGCTATTGAGTATTATTTTGATAGAACCGATGCGTTCCAATTAATTATTAATACGAGTTGTGAGCATATGGAGCAAGAAGATATTCGTATGATATTAAACTCAAAACCTATTGATACTATAGCTTGTTTTCAAAGTAATAACTATCATAACGAGGCAGAGCATATTAATACACATAATAGTTTGGATGAGTTTGTTGACTCGTTACAATTGGCTAGTGTTTATTATAAAGGTGAAATGAACCCTTCTGAGGACTATACAAGGTATATGGTGATAGGAATATGAATAGAGTAGTATTTACAACATACGATGATATTGATCACGTGGTCGACCGATGGGGCACGAATGCACACCAAATAGATCAAATCAAAGAATACAAAGATCGTTTACTAGATAATAAAAAATTGTATGCTGATAAAATTGGTGCTGACTTCAAGTTTTATAATAACACTATGAAAGACTTTGAGGTTGATGCTGGATTTGATTTTGCTAAGGTAAATTTATATAAACATTATTTAATGGCTCAATTAGCTGAAGAGTACGACGAAGTAATGTATGTTGATATGGATGTTTTATTTAATACTGAGCTTAATGTATTTGAAGAGCTTGATTTAGAAAAAGGCATTCACATTAAAGACCAAGACGATAAAATTGTTAATAAAAATATTAAAGAAATAGTATTTCAATCAATTGGTCAACGCAGCCCTACAATTAAATACCATATTACTAAAGACTTATTAGATGGACAAGATAACCATGTAATGAACACAGGTATTATGATTGGTACATCTAAACATATAAAACAAATTCATTATTACGATCGCATGATGGAAGCAATAACAAAAATAGAACAAATTAAATCAAATAACCTCGAAAGAGAAGATGGATCCTATTTAAGAGTTTATTATTATCCAAATAACGAAAGCATATTTTCTTATATCATGGAAAAGTATAATGTGCCATATGTATTAATGGATAAGGAATGGCATTATATTATTAGTGATCCAGAAAAAATTAACTTTGATGACATTAAAATAGCTCATTTTGTTAACAAAAAGTTTAATATGTATTTTGAAGATAAAACAAAACTTATCTATTCAATTTATATTGAAATACCTGATGAACGTTTAGATAATCCAAGAGGTCATTCAGACGATCCCGTCAATAAAAGCTTAAGAACAAAACAGCGTTTAAATAATTACAAAAAAGAATTAATTAAAAACCATATGGATTATGCTGCAAGCGTAGGTGCAACTTATATTAACTTTAGACGAGACGATGAATATGAAAGGTTTTTTAATAAATTTCCAAACTTATCTGAATATGATATTATTAATTTATATAAAGTTTACCTTTTAGATAAGCTTACAGAAACCGCGGATTTGGTTTTGTATATAGATTATGATGTGGTATTTAACAAAGACATCGATGCATTTAATTTTTTAAAAGCCGAATCGTGTCTTTGCTGTGATATATCGTCAGGCGAAGATGCTGGTGTTACTCCTGGCGTTCGTGGTTATTTTGAAAAATACAATAAAGACTTTCGTAATCCTCAGGCTAAATATTGGAACTGCCATGCGCTGCTGCAAGAGGAAGACCTTGATGGAGACAATAAAGTGTTTAACACCGGTATTATGATGGCAAGCAGAAAAGTAATGGATAGTTTAAATTATTTTGATGGTATAGATAATGTTCTTGAAACAATGAAAGAGCTTAAAGAATTTTCAATGTATCCACCGGCTATACAAAAATCGTTTGGTTATGATAATGAAACTATTATGTCTTATAAAGTTCAGATGAATAACGTACCAGTGTATCCGTTATCCGAAACTTGGCATTATAAGCATGATACTCATAAAATTAAAACATACGATATAAATACAATCGAGTTCCAACAAGAAAAAGCGAAATATAATAGTTCAGTAAAAGAACATAACGTAATTATGACACATTTTATAAGTAAGAATTTTGGATTGGTATTTGATGCATAATACAACAAAACTCATAATTAACCACGGTTTTAGCCATTTAATGCTAATACCAGCATTGGTGTATGGTGAACTGTGGATGTTTTTAGCTGCGTTTTTGTGGTGGCAAGTCATAGCTGTAATAGCTATTTCTGGCGGATATCATAGATACTATTCTCATCGTACATATAAATGTAATACTTGGTATCAGCATTTAATTAACTTGCTTGGAATTTTTTCAGGCGCAGGTCCAGCACTAACTTGGGCTGCTGTTCATAAACAACATCATGCGTTTTCTGATAAAGAAGACGACCCGCATTCTTATCATCATAAAGGATGGTTTTCTGTTTATATAAACACTTGGGGTTACGATCTAAAAATTAAAAGAAAGTTTATTAAAACTCTGTGGAGAGATCCAGTTCTAAAATGGTGGTATGCAAATTATTTTAAAGTTAACTTGGCTATTATAGTTTTATTTACTTTGATAGATCCACTGCTTATGGTATTTGCTTATGCTATGCCAGTTGTGCTTGCTTTTCATGGTTATGGTTTACTTAATATACTTGGCCACAAAGACGGCCCTACTAATACTTTTATTGGAAACATTTTAACGGCTGGCGAAGGATGGCATGCTAATCATCATAAAAAGCCAGGAAGCTATAAAATTGGAATGAAGTGGTGGCAGTTTGATCCTACTGCTTATTATATTGCTCTCATGTTTAAGGAGAAAAAATAATGGGTGAATTAAAATATAAAAATGAAGATCGCTTCGCTGAAACTATGGGATACGAAGGATTTGAACAAGATAAAGAAGAGCTTAAAGCAATTTATAATAGAGTTAAACCTGTTTGGCAAAATAGTAATAAGATAGGCGTTGACGACGATCAACTCATATATCATATAAGCTATGACGATAATATGGTTTTGTGGGATGAAATTTTTAAAATCGTAAAAAGAATAGGTGAAGGTTGCGGTGTAAAAATTAATTGGGAAGAAATTAAACACGTAATGAAATTTACATTTATGTGGACAAAACCGCATGGAAAACTTATGCCCCATACTGCCCATAATCTAAGAGCTTTGTCTGCTTTTAATATTCCACTTATTGGTAGAACAGAAGTTATTTTTTATCATAGAAAAAAAGAAAAAAATCTAATGTTTCCTGGAAGCGACACATACGAATATGCAAGACATGAATATACAAATCCGTGCTTTTTAAATGTTAATAAGCTTCATGGAGTTGAAAATTTTACTGATGAAGAGCGTGTAATTTTAAAATGCCATATGCTTATTACTCCAATTGAAACTATGATTGAAGCAGTCGAAGGTGATGAAGAGATTTTACAATTGCCATACGCGCCTTGGTTACAATCTAAGTTTAAACAAAAATTGTGGATGGGTAAAAGTTCTACATGACATATCCAACCAACCTCAAAGTATATAGGATGGATTTTACAAATGAATATATTTTTGTTGATAAACTAAAAGAGCTTGAACAAACTGATGCTAGTAAAAACAAAGATTGGTGGCCAAACTTAATTAAAAACTATAAAAACTACGATCAGTGGTATTTAGCTTTTCATAAAAAAGAAATAATATCTTTTTCTTGTGTGCAATTATTTAGTAAAAGTACTGCCAGACTTTCAACCAGGTTGTGGAATGGCGTTAAGAAAAAAGGATTGGAAAGAGGAGTTATTTTAAATGAAGTATCTCCGGCTATGTTAATGATTGAAATGCAGTTAGAAGATTACAAAGATTACAATGCTTTCTTTTCGATGCAGCAACTAAATAGAAGAAAGCACCTTAAGATGCTTGCTGAAAAGCTTAATGTTAAATTAGGCAGATCCTTTAAATTAAACGATGGTATGTATCAAACATGTCCATATGATAGTATTAACTGTTGGCAAAATACAATATCTGAAAAAGAATTAAACTTGCCTGAAATGCCAATTGAAGAATGGAAAGAAAAGTATGTCTGAATGCTTAATTGAGAAAACCAAAAGAACAAGAGTAAAAGGTCCTGGTCCTCGTAGAACCGAGATGGTCACATTTGCTAAAATCGGTGATGTAGATAATGCTCTTTTAGATCAGCTTCGCAGCATATTAACGCGCAACCCTCAAAATGATTTAGGAGGAGATGGATATAACATTTCTCAACAGTGCGATCTTGAAGGAGTTTTTAATGCGGCTGGTAATTATAGACAAGTGCTTATTCAAAAATCCATTCATGACCACGCTACAGCTTCAGAATTTGATTACACTGAATATACTGAAGATGTGAATATTCCTTGGTTTGAAAATATCTATAGATTAAGACTATCACATATGGGCCCTCGTCATACTATTAGTTGGCATATTGATACTGACACGAGTGTAATGTGCCGTGCTCAAATTTGCCTGAACGAAAACGATTCGGTGTTTAAATTTAAAACAAAAGATGGAATAGAAGAGTTTACTATGAAGCCTGGCGAAATGTGGTTTATTAATACTGGTTGGCCTCATAGCGTTGAAGGCGGAGAAAAACAAAGAGCAGTTGCAATATTTGGATTTGAATATAAGGATTACAATGGAGATACTCACCTATTGCGCTCATAATATAGAAGTAAATCACGATAAAATAGAACAAGAAATTTTATCAATACCACTTGCTTCATATCATTATGACAAATTTAGAAATACATATATATTTCCTTTATTTAATCCTGCGGGCAAAACGGGCAAAGTGGATATTAACCTTAGTGGTAATATGAAATGGTCTATAGATTTACCAGAAGTGCAAAAAGCATTTAGTTCAATTTTAAAAGAGTTGCCAGGAAGGTTTACTATACTTTATACTCCGCCTAATAAAGAAATGAATATACATTTAGATTGTAAAGAATCAGAGGTTGGTACACGTCAATATAAATGGCGGTATGTAGTTAAAGGTGATTTAAAAGGATTATATTTTTTAAACAAAAATATGGAAAAGGTTTATCCTAATCAAGGTGAAAGAAGTTATGTAATGGATGGAGGTCACCCGCATTCAATAGATGTCTCTAATAAACCAAAATGGACTTTATGTATAGGATCTCCTTGGCGTGATAATTTACCGAGTGATTTAGATATATCAAAGTCGCATATAATTAGCAGACCTAAAATAAGGAGCCAGTGGAGTGTTTGAACAAGTAATGAACAAGTGCTTTTATCTCCAAGAAGATATAGATTTAGACGAACAAGCGTTTGTAAAAATGTCGGCTCAGTTTGGAAAACTGTGGAATGAGGAAGACCACATCGTGGCTAAAGAACCTTTAGGCGGTGAAGTTGTACAATGGACATCAAAAAACAAATTTATTAGGATGAGTATTCCTTGGCATGCCGACAACTCAGCTAGTAAAGAATACAAATATCCGCTTAGATCATTTTACGCAGTATCCATACCAGATTCAGAAGATTCTAAATTGTTTTTCTTAGATACAACTGCAGCTTTTGAAATGATGAGTAAAGACAGACAACAATACCTAAGAGATTGCTCTATAATAGTTGGTGATAATCCAACGTTTAAACAAGCCGGAAACTGGACTTTTGAAGATCCTTGGGTAGAACCATTAACAAAAATACATCCTATTACCGGCCGAGAAAATATTAATTATGGATGTATAGCGTTAGCTAGTGATGTATTTGGATTAAGCCCAGATGAAGGATTTTCTGGAACTGAATCGTATAACAAAGCTATATTACATCCTGATGGTTCTAAATGGTCTGATAAAGAAATATCACAACTGTTTGAAGAAATGATAAATAAAGTTGGGGTATATGAACACAAGTGGAAGGAAAAGCAATTCTTAGTTATGAACAATTGGGTTGGATTGCATTACAAACAAACTACTAAAATCATAGACCAAGAACGGTTAATTTGGAGAAGGACGATATTTCAACAATGGCATATATAACAACAATGGTTTCCACGGCTGGACCTGATGGAGATTCTGACTTTTTTAGTGATTATATAAACAATCCTAATAAACGCTATCAAGATTGGTCGGCGCCTGTATTACCAGCAACCTTTTGGGAAAACTACGACTCTGTTTACTTGAGCTACAAAAATGCTGGTAAAATTCTTTTTAGATCAAAATACGTTGACTCAAATAACGATATGTTTGTTACTCAGGTTTGGGAAAACCAAACTGTTAGAGAACAATTTTTAGTTGATGTCGACCATGCTCAATTTGAGTCAAATATAAGTCACGGAATAACACGTAATGATTACGAAGCCAACACTTCAGTAATTGAAAATGTTATTACAGACGTTTTAAACGCCGGTGATTATATTATTCAAATTTGTGCAGAAGAATATAGACGCCCAGGAATGGTTATCGGTGATCCCTTAAAAGGTGAAACAACATTCACTGTGGAATAACATTTCCAACTATGTGAGTACGGATAAACTGCTCTCGGTTTGCGTTGAGTGCAGTATGATATAAAGTAGTGTTTACTAAATAAACTGATCCATCAGCTGGAAGTTTATAAACTTTACCGTCAATAATAAACATGCATCGTTCATTTGAAGTTAGCGGAATGTGTATTCTTGGTGTTAGGTCGATATGATAAGAGTAGCATGTACCTTTAATCATTTTCATAACACGAGTTCTATGCATTTTATATTTTTCTAATAAAGAATACGTATATTGCATATCGTCGTATAGTGGTACAACGTATTCTGACTCATCAGCTCTTAAGTCATAAGTCTTTCCACAAGCGCCATCGTAATCTCCTTCAAAGGCACCTTGTAATGGAAACTGCGCAGATACTTTTTTATTTTCTAATTCTTGAATAATCCATTCAATATCACATTCGCCAACTTTTTGTATTACATCTTTCATATTGATATCGTTAGCTCCTTTACTCTATATTTTTGTTTAGTAACCCATAAAATTGTTTCAATAACATAATCTAAATCCATTTTTGGTGTATCAACGTGTGCACATCTTTCGGTATCAAAATATCCAAAATTTAAACACGTAACATTGTATCCCATGTTATATAATTGTTCGTTAGCAGCTCTTAAAGCTTTTTTCTCAATAGCGTATTCAAACACATTTTCTCTGCCAACACCATTGTAATCAGAAGCCCTTGAACCCAGACTAATTACTCTTTTACCGAGTTTGGCTGCCTTGAATAAGTTTTCAACTTGCGTGTATCCATCATGTTTATTATTAATGAATATGTCGCACTCTTCTAAAGTATCAACAGTTGGAAACAATTCGGCTAATTCTTTGCCAAGACCTCGTCTTGTACCATTCACATAATATTTCATAATTTATATCTTAAAGAAATTCCTGTTTTAATTCCTTGTAAAACTCCTGTTGTATGAATATATTTATTATTAAATATTATAGCTGATCCTGGTGTAAAAGAATAGGCCTCGCCTGTTAAACCAAACCACTGTTCTTTTGGTGCCCACTTTATATATTCATATAGGTTATCATCTATGGGTTTATCTGTAAGTCCTTCACAATCATAGTCATATGGTTTTCCTGCTACGCCCGTATTAACTTGAAATTCCATAACACCCGCGTGCAAACACCATGTAACACTATTCTTATGATATTTTTGGTCAAATATAACAAGGGATGCGTTAGGGTCTGTAGTATGTAATGGCACTACAACATTAACAGTTTCTTTCCATTCTTCTCTATGATCTGTATGCGGCAAATAAGGCTTTGTATGCTGGTAATAATTACCGCCAACCCTTTCCCATCCATTCATAAGTTCATCTATAATTTTTGTAGCAGGACCAGGGTTTGCTTTTTTCATCGTAGGAGTATCATATTCATCTATAGAATTATACTCATCGAGTAAGCTTTGTATTTCAGCGTCAGTAAATATGTTTTGATAATATTTTTTCATTTATTTCCTCAAAGCTTTTTCCATATAACGAGATTCGCAAATTGTATCTTTTACCGTGGCCTGTATTATCTACCATGTGCATAGTTGAGGTATTTATTAAAGCGGCTTTATATCCGTCCAAATTGTAAATCTTTCCGTTGTAATCAAAGGTTGTTGGAGCTCTTTCTGTATTTCTAAAATCGTACATAAAAGCAGCTTTCGGAGCACCAACCGCCGCAGCTCCATCTATGTGCCATTTTAATATTTTATCAGCTTTAGTAATTAAAATAAAACAATTAAATTGAACATCTAAGTCATAGTAATTTATAAAGTCTTTGGCAATAACGTTAAGGGTTTTGTCTTTGTATTCCTTGAGCTCAGGATTATTTTCAACCCACTCGTCGTGTCCATATATAGTTGTAACTTTTGGTACCGATCCTTGATTATCCCTATAAAAAATGTTGTCAACATAACCTTTAAAATGTTGATAATATTCTTCTATTTTAGAATCATCTAAAACATAATTATTTATTTTGGTATAAGGTAACATTCTTTTTCCTCCAATGAAGGCGCCCGAAATTGTGTATAATCTATTTTAATCTCAGTACCGCTTGTTATTTGATCTAAAACCAACTTATAAAGCGTTATGTTATTTTCTTTAGTCATATGGCAATATCTTAAATCCATATACTTACGACGTATTTCTAATGCTGTTTCACCCCAAGCTTTATCTTCCAACCTTGATATGTTTATGATAGGTGTTGCCTCAAAGCCAAACTCCCAGTTTGCACCGTACATAAATTTCACATCAGGCCGAGTTTCTATAATTGAAGCTTTAAGAAGTCGAACATAATGTGATTCCTTTTCTTCATTATATAAATGTTTATGCCACATGCTATAAGCAACGTATTCAACGTCAGTACCCATCCCAGAAGTATTTTCTACAAATGGTATGTGAAATCCGTTGATTGATATTCTTCCTGGGCGTGGGAACACAAAAATAATATTGTCATGCTGCGAATGATTATCCATAAACACTTTGTACATATAATATGGATCACAGCCTTTTGTGCTGTAATTTGTAATATCGTAATTTTGTCTAAGAAGGCTAACCCAACTACTTCCTGCGTTAGGTAATAAAGGATGTTTTAGTAAGTTATTATTTAAAACATCTTCATAAGAAAAGCTGTCACCAAAAATGCCAAAGTTCATTTACTAGCTTATATACTCTACTTGGATGTCCTTAGAAAAAGTTGGAAAAGTAAAGTCATTATCTTTCATATCAACTCTGCGGTTTCTTGTTTTATCAGGAAAACCAATGCCCATCATAAGCATAACTCTTTTCGATCCTATAACATCTCCAACCTCTTCTGGGTTAAAGCATTGGCAACAACCGGTAGAATAGCCTAATAAGTTAGCAGTGTATGTTAAATAGCCAGCTGCAATTCCAAGCGCGACATTAGAATCTTTAAATCTTTCTGGATCGCCGTGCTTAGATTGAGTATCTCTTTCCTCGGTTGTTCTCAAATGTTCGTCTTGGTCTTCTGAAAATGCAATCACTAGGTTGGCTAAAACTTGGGGATTTTTCTTAGCCTCTCGAGTTTCAAAATTAATCATAAAGCCTTCTGTTTTATCATAAATACTTTCAATAATATCACGGTTTGTAATGAAATGTACTTTATAAAAAACTCGGTTTTGTTTTGAAGAGCATTGAGTAACCGCAGTTTGAAGCGTTTTAATATCTTCTTCCGGTATGGATCGGCTTAGGTCCCAGTTGCGTTGACAATGCTGTGATTTAACGATTGTTTTTTCAAGAAAACTGTTGAACATAATATCCTCCTAGGCGTCCATGTTTATATTATTTATATGAAAATAAATTCAAATTAACAGTTGACAACAGCTTCATATTGTAGTATAATAGTACTATCAATAAGGAATATAATATGAAGTCTACATCTATCTGGTACGAAAAACAATCTTTAGATTTCTTTGATGAAGTCTATGAACGAAATGGTTATGCCTTGTTAAATGAACTTTACGAGGATGACGAACGCTTCTATAAGAACACTTGGATGTGGGGTCGTGTCGAAGGTGACATGGTCTACGATGTTCGCATTCTTGACAACCTATCAAGCAATAGTTTTGCTAAATATGATGAAGCGATGCAATCTTTTTTAAAAAAACTTGAAATTAAATGAAATTAACTGTTGACAAACCTATCTCAATATGTTATATTGTTTATATAAGGTAAAACAAAGGAAACACACACATGAAACTCACATCACAAAATCGCACTTCAACTGCTTACCGTTTCACTGTTAAAATGGTTAATGGTCAAGTAGCACCTGAGGATCAAAATTACGTATCTGAACTTCGTGCTCTCATCAAGAAAAGCAATGCTACATATTCTCGTTTCAGCTCATATACACCACTTCGTGTAAAACTTCAAGGTCGTGGTCCTCGTGCTGCGCAGTCTCGTCGTGACTACGGATACTCACGCGGTTATGACCAAGGTTTGCCACTAAGTCTTGCTACAACTGCTGACGTTTACGTTTATGATCGTACATAAGGAATACTATTATGGATATGGAAAAATTACAAACACTTGATAAATTGCCTTTAACTGAGGCTCAAGAAACTGCAACCAAATTAATCGACCGTCGGAAGACTCGAAAGGTTGTGGCTATGGGTTTGGAACGAGACATTTCAAGGGCCCGTTCTTCAGCTGAAGTTTCTCGTATTATGTGGCAAGTTTATTTGTCAGGCAATGGTCTTGGAACTGTCGGCTCTCAGTGGAAATCTTTTTATAAAGGTGTGTGATGTTTAAATTACCTGAACCAATTATTCTCGAATTGTCTAACGACGAAATTGATTACATCCATACTATGGCTCGTGAAATGTATAACGACCCGTATCGTCGGCGCGGCCGATCGTTTGAAATAGTATTAGCTAATACCTGGGCAGGTGTTCCATTAGAGTTTGCTTTGTCTCGTCAAGGCGCAATAATGAACCCAAAAACTTTTGATGAAACAGATCCTGACTCTCATAACTGGGATGTTGAGTGGGATGGTGGTAAAGCTGAGGTTAAAAACTCTCAAGATCCTGGTAAATTACCAACTCATTTAGAAAAGAAATGGTTAACCATATCAAATTATATGGCAAATAAACTTGTAAGAAATCGTCGTTTATACCCAAATTGTGTTGACAAAGTTATCTTTGGGTGTTATAATAAACTAGATGAAAACACTTTTGACGTTCGTTGGCGCGCTGTTGTACCTTTTGATACGATACGCGATAACCTTCGTAAGTGTCAAGAAAAGTATAACAACAATTGGACAACCGACCACGATGGCGTACGACGTATCAAATATTTTTACAGCATTAAAACTGAACCACGTGCGGTATATAACTATGATGTATAGGAGTAATCATGAAGTTTGATAATGGCAAACCACCCATTAATTTAGTTCCACCTGAGGCAATCATCGCGGCTGCCCAGGTTTTTGGCTTTGGTGCTCAAAAATATGGCGAAAACAATTGGCGTGTGGATCTCGATAAGTTTCCATATTCACGTCACTATGCTTCTATTATGAGACACCTATTGGCATTCCACTCAGGCGAAAACCTAGATCCTGAAAGTGGTTTGCCTCACACACATCACGCATTGACTCAAATGATTATTTTAGTTATGTGCGAAATGCAAGGCGACTTATCTCTAATTGATGATCGTTTTGTAAAACCTATTGGCCCAAACTATACTCCCTATACTCCAGGTGGAGTGTTTCCCGAATATAATGAATTAGGAGATGAATAATGTCTAGTGAAACAAAACTAATCAACTTTAATATACCAATTAATTTGGCAGAACGTGTAGATTATATGACTAATATCAAAGGAATTAGTCGAACTTCTTTGCTTGTTTCATTTCTCGAAAACTGGGTTCGTACTGAAGAAAAAGCTATTATCGATGATGCAGCTTCGTTTGAAGCTGTTAAAAAGTTTATGGAGCATATTTATGGATAGTGTAAAAGATATACGTGAGTTCTTTATTGGTGAACTCAAAGACGAAGCATTCACAATTGATAAAACAGGTCTTAAGACTATTGAAATGCTTGGTGCTAGTTTTGTAGCCGATGAACCATCTATTTTTGGTGAACCAAATCAAGAATATATCAATGCTGAACTTGCATGGTATGAAAGTCAATCCCCGAATATCTATGATATATGGAAGTCACATTCTAAAGGTGCCCCATCTGCATGGGAATATTCTGGAGATAAGTTTGGTAATATCAACTCAAACTACGGCTTGATTGTTTATTCTAATAAGTATTTCAACCAGTATCAAAATGCTTTCAACGAGTTGCAAAAAAATCCTGATAGTCGTCGTGCTCAAATGGTTTACAACCGGCCGTCAATCTGGGTAGAGTATAATGAAAATGGTAAGAACGATTTTATCTGTACCAATGCTCAAACATTCTACATTCGCGATGGCCTATTGCAAATGGTATCTCAAATGCGTTCTAATGATGTTGTGTTTGGCTATAAAAATGATTATGCTTGGGCACAATACCTAATGGATAAGTTTGTATCTCATTGGAATGATATGGCTGATGCTACTGGTGAACATGGTCGCATTGAAAAAGGTATGCTTATCTGGCAAGTCATGAATTTACACGTGTACGAACGCCACTTTGGATTGGTGAAATAATGACATTTAAAAAACATAACATACAAATTACTAATAAAGGTAAATACACTTCAGATGCGGTGTATGTTGATGATGATGGAAAAAATACTACAGTTATTATGTGTCCAGAGTTTGATACAATGGACGAGGTAATTGAGTGGATAACAGAAAATATGGATAAAAACTAGTGGAAAATACAAGTGGCAAGCTAATTAGAATTACGGACATTATTGAAACAAGAGTTCGTAAGGAAAAAGAGTTGGAGTTTTACGAAAAAGAGCTTAAGAAACTACAACAAAAAATGTTTTTTATACAAAAAGATATTGACATTACTAATATCATTATCAATATAATTGAGAACGAAAAAGTAATGGATATAAAAGAAAACATGGAAGCTAAAATGCTAGGCGATGAGTGAAAAACTTTAGTATCTAAAAATGCTAAATAAAGGCATAGATACAATGAGTGAGGAGATTATATTATGAAAATAGCGTTTATTTTTGGTAAGGGTATTGAAGGATGCGGTGTTACCAAAGGTGCAAACATTTTTGAAGAGTGGTTAGTATCACAAGGACATGAAACAGTTATTATTGATTTTGATAATGACCAATTGTTTAATCGTGCTGGTGATACTGATTGGAAAGGACCTATTAAACGCGTTGAGAAACATCAAAAGGCTGAAGATGCGGTTGATGTTTTAAGAGAAGTAAATGGTTGCGATATTGCAATTGTTCATTCTATGCCAACTCGTAAACAACAAAATTATGTTGACCGATTTCGTGAATGGTTAGCAATGGTTTCTGATCCTATTATTGTTGTACACGATCACGGTATTACCAAACACAATATTAATATGATTCCACAAGCCGCTGAAATTTTTTCAATGGCTGATGTTGGCGTTGTACAATCACTCCAAGGTTATGGACGAGATGCTTACACTTCGCTTGACGAAGGTTTAAATGATCGTATTGTTGAAAATCCTATTTGGGTTAACATGGGTGAGTATGATCAATATCGTAAATCATTTGAAGAACGTCGTAAGCATTTCCTATATTTAGGTCGTATGTCTTCGTTAAAAGATCCGGCCATGATCCCTCGTATTGAACCACATTTAGATATGAATGAATGGGATTTATCACTCATCGGTTGCGAAAAATCTATTTCATCTGTAAGTATGCTGACTAAAGATATTAGAGATAACCCAGCGCCATATACTGATCCATTTAAAGACAAAATTCGTATTCATAGTTTAAACAAAGCTGGTATTTACACGGTACCGCCTAAGGAAAGACTAAAACTTAATACTGTTATGAATGCATATGAGCGCTATAAGTATAGTTGGGGTATGGAGCAGCTCGGTGAGTCTATGGCTTCTTGGTGTGGATACAGATTAAAAGTTCCTGCAGAATACGGAAACCGCATGGAATATACTGTGCTTGAATCGTTTTTGTTAACTCTACCAGTAGTCAGTAGACATTTTGCTGAAAATGCTTATTCGCCTGAAGGTAAACTATGGGGTGAGTACGATGGCTTCTTAATCTCTAAAGCTCGTGAGGAAGAGGCTTTGGCCGAGGAGCTTAATAGGATTGCTGATAATAAAGATGAATGGAACGAGCGCACAGCCGCTTGTCGTGAACTCGTTGGCAAATTTAATAACATTGATGTCATTGGTCAACAATTTTTAGATTTTGTATTGACAAAAGGCAAAAGAAGTGATAAGATTAATTTTATAGAGAAGGTAACAGAGTACTTCCCATCAGCTGTAGAGCTTCGTAATAAAGGTGAGGTACTTATCACATCGGCTGGTAGTGTTCTAACTAAAACGCCATTCACATTAGTTGATGGTAAACAAAATGAAATTAAGGCACCTAAAGATGTTGGTGCAACACTTGAAGGATTTTTCTAATGCATCATAAACGTATCGTTATTGACTTTGACGACACATTAGCGTTCCATGAAAACAGAAATTTTGACGAAGCTATTCCTCACGACGATTTAATTGCAAAGACAAATCAGTTATATGATGAAGGATGGCAAATTGATATTTTCACTGCTCGTGGATCCATATCGTGCAAAACTCGTGAAGAGGCTCGAGTTAAATACGAAGCTGGTATTCTCGCATGGCTTGATAAGTATTCTGTAAAGTTTAATTCACTTTCATTTGATAAACCATTAGCGGCTTATTATATTGATGATAAGGGTATTACTCCTGAGGATTTTCTTGAGGTTGATATTCGAGAACTTGAAGGTGGTTTGTCTGGAACTGAAATTTTTACTGATGGTAAGGTTGTACATAAACAAGACCCAAATGCTCACGCTACTAATGAATGGTTTAATGAAGCCTTTTGTGTAGGTATTGACGTTCCAATAGTTCATCGTATCGTCGGTGAAACTATTACTATGGACTATATTGAGCATAACGAAAAATTCTTTATGAGTGACTTCCACGTGGCTTTGGGTATGATCCAAACACAACTTGAGAATATGAAAAGGCTTAAACCACTAGACGATACAAACTTTCAGTCATATATTAATCGCATTAAAGACCACGCGGTGGCGTCAGGTCAAACCGATTTAATTGATAACGCCGACCTATTGAATAGCTTTAGTTTAAACAGATCGTTTTCACATGGTGATTTTGGCATTAAGAATATGTTGTTTAAGGATCATCGTTTATATTTGATTGATCCAATTTGTAATGTATTTGGTTGTACTGAACTTGACGTAGCTAAGTTTTGTGCTAGTTTGTATATCAACCAATATCATCCGGAATATATTTTAAAATCTATTGATATATTGGCCGCGGCAAACTATATAAATAAACCTATGCTACTAGCACTTATACGCGCTGAAATTACTCGCGTATACAAGTATCATCCTGACAAATCTTTTATTATGGAATGCTTTGAAAATGTTTACGAATAAATCTGAAATCGCTGTAAGGGTTGGAAAGACCGTTGATGAACTCCGTATTGGATTCACCTGTTCAACTTTTGACTTATTGCATGCAGGTCATATTGTTATGTTACAAGAGGCTAAAGAGCATTGTGATTATCTTATTTGTGGTTTATTGACTGATCCTACAGTTGACCGTCCAGAAACTAAAAACAAACCAATACAAACTCCGTTTGAGCGCTATGTTCAATTGGCGGGTTGCCGGTTTGTTGATGAAATTATTCCATTTAGCACTGAACAAGAAATAGTAGATATGATTTTAACTATTCAGCCGCATATTAGATTCGTAGGTGAAGAGTATAAAGGTACTGATCATACAGGTGTTGGTTTATGTCACATACATTATAACAAACGTAAGCATTCTTTTTCTTCAACAGATTTAAGAAAACGCGTTATTGAATCCTCGAAAGGCAATAAATGACTATTACTCACGCATCAATTGTACCATTAATAGGCGGCGAAACCATAGGCTCAGCAAACGCCTTTGGCGGCCCTCCGATTCATTTTATGTCATATGAAGCTTTTGCTGATAATGATAGCCATATTTTAAATTACTATAAAGAACACAATCTTCCATATTATGTGCTCGACAAAGGTATGGCACCACCTAAAAACGAAAGAGCTGACGTTGTATCATCTGTTTGCCCATGTGCAGGTTTATCAATGATGTCGCAAGGTTACGGCGATCACAATCCTAATAACGAATGGATGGGTAAAACCGCAGAGTATATTCTTGGTGAATATAGACCTAAAGTATTTTGGGGCGAAAACGCTCCACACTTTGCTGGTAAAATTGGTAAAAACGTTCGTGAAAATTTAAAACGTATCGGCCAAGAAAACGGATATACAATGTCTGTATATCGTACAAAATCATTATTGCATGGTTCTCCGCAGGTACGTGAACGTTCGTTTTATTTCTTTTGGCAGAATACTAAAACACCATTACTTGGATATTTTAATAGACCACACACTCCTATTGAGGAAGTATTACGTAATGTTAAATCAAATTTCCAAATGGAACCAATCAATCCTAAAAGACCAACTGATGATCCCTATTACAAATTTGTTTTAGAACATATTCATGGTGGTAGAACTCATAAAGAGCACTCAGCTGCTATTAAACCGGAATCAGCACGAGGCATGAGCGTATATTCTTATATTGAACAACAAGGTTATGATTGGAAACAAGTTGCAGAATGGATGACTGAAAACAATTATCCGCGTGAAGCAGAAAAATCAATGTACAAATATAATAAGCTCAAGGCTGGTGGTAATATTATGCGACGTGGCGTAACAATTCCAAAGGATCGCATTGGCGCTTTTGTAGGACATTATCCAACCGCGACGACACATCCAGACGAAGATCGTTTTATTACATATCGTGAAGCTATGACTATTATGGGATTACCTGAGGATTTTGAATTAGTAAACGCGAATAAGAAAAACGCAAACCATATTTGTCAAAACGTACCGGTACAGACTGCTACTGACATGGCAAATGAAGTAAAAAAATATTTAAATAATGAGTTAAAAATGATTGACACGGACTACATTATGCAGTATAATCATTCTCAGAAAGAAGAATATATTGAAAGACATAATACACTTGAGGAGTTCATATGAGAACGGATTTTATTCTAGACTTTGAAACGATAGGTCAGTGCGCTTATAAGATACCCGCGCTCGACTGTTCTTATAGAACTTTTGTGTGGGACAGATTTTTAGAGCAACCTTATTCGTTTGAAGAACTGGTTTCCTCAACGCAAAAAGTTAAATTAGATATTAAACATCAAGTATCAGAATATGGTTATTCATATACAAAAGATGATTTGGATTGGTGGTTAAGTCAAGATGCCAGCGTTAAATCAGTTCTTAAGCCTACGCCTAATGATGCAACAGTCCAAACTTTTATTGAAGGTGTTATCAACTTTCTTAGGACTGAAAAGAAAATTGATTATTGGTGGAGTCGCTCAACAGGATTTGACCCAGTAATTTTAGATCGTTTAGCTAGAGACGTGGATTTAAATGTTGAGTTAAATACATATATTCCCTATTGGAAAGTTAGAGATACACGTACATTTATTGACGCTAAATTTAACTTTACAACTAAAAACGGTTTTATTCCTATCGCTGATGAAAATTACTGGGAACAAAACTTTAAATTACATAATAGTTCGCACGACGTAGCCGCAGATATTTTAAGGCTACAAGCTATATGTAGAGCTGAAAATGACATGGAGCAAGTTAAATCATGAGTAAAATAGAAATTTCAATCGAAAAACTGAGGGAGTATAAAATCTTCGTCGGCACACCTATGTATGGCGGTAATTGCGCTGGTACATATACAAAAGCATGTACTGATTTAGCTATGGTATGTGCGGCAAATGGTATTACCGTTAGGTTTTATTATTTGTTTAATGAGAGCTTAATCCAAAGAGCTCGTAACTATATTGTAGACGAATTCCTTAGGTCTGATTGTACGCACCTTTTGTTTATTGATGCTGATATTGGTTTTAATCCAAAAGATGTATTTGGTCTTATCGCGGTACATAACCAAGATCCAGAGAAATATAATATCGTTACAGGACCTTATCCCAAGAAAACTATTGCTTGGGAAAAAGTAACACAAGCTGTTAAAGTTGGCAAGGCTGATGAGTCACCATTTGATCTTGAAAACTATACCGCGGATTACGTATTCAACCCGGTAAATAAACAATCTACTTTTCAAATAGATCAGCCGTTAGAGGTTGGAGAGGCCGGCACAGGCTTTATGCTTATCCCTCGTGAAACCTTTGAAAAGTTTAAAGAGAAGACACCTCACCTAGCTTATAAACCAGATCATGCACGTACTGAGCACTTTGATGGTTCAAATATGATTCACGCGTATTTTGATTGTGTCATTGATCCTAAGTCAAAGCGTTACTTATCTGAAGATTATTTCTTCTGTAACGCCGCACGATCATTTGGTATGAAAGTCTGGATGTGCCCTTGGATGCAATTACAACACGTTGGATCCTACGTCTTTAAAGGTTCTCTTGGTCATATTGGATCTATTGGTGCTTCGGCTACAGCAGATTCAAAAAGTAATAAAAAGAATTACAAAAAAAATGTTGACAAAAAGCGTAAATAGTGTTACTATGTATAAATATATTATTAAAGGAGCTATATAATGAAATTCAGTGAACGCACTCTTACTATTCTTAAGAGTTTTTCGACCATTAACAAATCCATCCTGATGAAGGAAGGTAATGTTCTTAAAACTGTTACACCAGAAAAAACCTTAGTTGCAACCGCAACTATTCCGGATCAAATCCCATCACAAGCTTGTGTATATGATTTATCCCGGTTTTTGTCCATCCTGAGTCTATACAAAGACCCAGACGTGGAATTCCATGATAAGTTTTTTATCATTCAAAACGGCAAACAGCGTACTAAATACGTTTATGCCGACATCTCTATGATCCACGCGGCGCCAGAAAAAGACATTCAGTTGCCATCAGCTGATGTTGAAGTCGCGGTATCATGGGAAGACTTCCAGTCAGTGCTTAAAGCTGCTGGTGTTCTTCAGTTTTCTGAAGTTGCTTTCGTTGGTCAAGAAGGTAAAATTTACCTGAAAGCTATTGATGGCAATAACGATAATTCTGATGATTACGGTGTTGAAATCGGCACTACATCTGATGAGTTTAAGATTATCATCAAAACAGATAATCTAAAGCTTTTACCTCAGGATTACCAAGTTACTCTATGCGCAAAGGGTATCTCTGAGTTTAAAAGCGAAGGCGTCACATATTTTGTGGCAATTGATACTAAGTCGACTTACAAAAAAGGAAATGAATAATGGCTGATAATCAGACACTAAAACAAGAACAACAAGAACCTGTACAAATTTCGTTGCAAGACATTGCAACAGTCGTGCAAATGATTGATGTAACATCACGCCGCGGAGCTTTTGAAGGACAAGAGCTGGCAGGCATTGGTATTCTACGTAATAAACTTGAAATGTTTCTTCGCCAGAATGCTCCAAAAGGTGAAGAACCTCCCCAAGGTTCAATGCCTAATCCAGACGCACCTGCGGCAATGCCAGCAGATGCTCCACTTGCCGATAAAGTAAACTAAGCGTGGATCGAACGACCGCGGGCAATCGTTGCTAAACAAACCCGCATTTTTATTTTATATTATGGAGACAATATGTCTATTGATGCAAAAGCAAACGAAGTTCTTTTCGTGGAAAAGTATCGTCCTCAAAAAATTGATGATACCATTCTACCAGAAAAGACTAAAGCAATGTTCAAAAAGTTCGTTGCTGACGACCAAGTACCAAATTTACTATTATCCGGTGGCCCAGGCGTTGGTAAAACTACTATTGCAAAAGCTATGCTTGATGAACTTGGATGCGATTATATCGTTAAAAACGGATCGCTAAACGTAAACATTGACACCCTACGATATGATATCTCTACTTATGCCTCAGCTGTATCGTTGACAGGTGGCCGAAAGTATGTTATATTTGACGAGGCAGACTACCTTAACGCGACCAGTGTTCAACCTGCGTTGCGTAATTTCATTGAAGAGTATTCTTCCAATTGTGGTTTTATTTTTACATGTAATTTTAAAAATCGTATTATCGCACCTCTTCGTTCTCGGCTGTCGGAAATTGATTTTGCTATTGAAACAAACGAACGCCCTAAATTGGCATTACAGTTTATGAAACGCGTTGAGTCCATTCTTGAAATGGAAAACGTAGCTTATGATAAAGCAGTGGTTGCCAAAGTAATTCAAAAACATTTTCCTGACTTTCGTCGTGTATTGACTGAACTACAATCATACGCCGCTTCAGGTAAAATTGATGAAGGTATTTTCGTTAATCTTAAACAAGAGTCTATGGACGAGTTGTTTAAAATGCTTAAGGCTAAAGAGTTTACCGGTATGCGTAAATGGGTTGCTAAAAACTCAGACCAAGATATGAACGAGATGTTCCGTCGTGTTTATGATATGGCATCTGATA
>ERZ891134.962-NODE-962-length-21476-cov-5.973577_pt1 | contig 21476 bp, 18 predicted proteins | sample MGYA00520888_ERZ891134 | MGnify/ENA primary metagenome ERZ891134 (study PRJEB32303, sample SAMEA104408692) | aquatic metagenome | biome: Brackish water; feature: Coastal; material: water | place: Baltic Sea | collected 2014-10-23 | depth 10 m ... | reverse complement strand
TCACTTCACCAACAGGAGTGATGACGGCGGCAGTGCCGCACGCGAACACCTCGGTGATTTCACCCGACGCGCAGCCGTCCTTCCAGTCGTCCACGCTGATCTCGCCCTCGTCGGCGCGAATGCCGAGATCGGCGGCAACGGTCAATAAAGAATCACGCGTGATGCCCGGAAGAAGCGAGCCGGTCAAACGCGGAGTCAACAAACGAGCGGAGTCCCCTGATCCGTACACGAAATACAGATTCATTCCGCCCATCTCCTCGATCCACTTGCGTTCCGCGGCATCAAGCCACACCACTTGGTCGCACCCATGCTGAGCGGCCTCAGCCTGTGCCACCAGGGACGCGGCGTAGTTGCCCGCACACTTTGCCTCGCCTGTGCCTCCCGGTGCCGCGCGCACGTAGTCATCAGAGAGCCACACGCTCACCGGCTTGACACCCTTGGGGAAGTAAGCACCCGCTGGTGACGCGATCAGTAGGTATTCGTATGCATTCGCCGGCTTCACACCCAGGCCGATCTCGGTGGAGAACATGAAAGGCCGCAAGTAGAGGGACTTCTCCGCATCGCCTGGAACCCAGTCACGATCTTGGCGAACCAAGGCCTCGATGCTGCCGACGAACAACTCCTCGGGTAGCTCCGCCATCGCCAACCGTCGGGCCGACGCAGCGAAGCGCTGGGCGTTACGGAACGGACGAAACGTCTTGATTGAGCCGTCGGCATGCCGGTAAGCCTTCAACCCTTCGAAGATCGCTTGACCGTAATGGATGAAGTTCGTCGCCGGATCCAGCAGCAGCGGTCCATAGGCAACCAACTCCGCGTCGTGCCAGCCCTTATCGGCCGTCCACTTCGCCCGAACCATGTTGTCGGTGAACCGGCGCCCGAACCCCGGGTCCGCCAATATCGCCGCACGCTCCGCGGAAGGCAACGGCGATGAAGATGGGTGAACAGCGATGTCCCACAGCCCTGTGCCGGCATCGGTCGCGGTCATGTGCGGAATCTACCGACCAGACGCCGCGAGCGCGCCGGCTGCGAGGGCGTCACCGATCTGGGAAGTCGATCGAGTCGCGTCACCGCGGGATTCCAGATCCCCGGCAACGGCCACTTCCACCCAGGCGGCCGCTTCTGGCTGCTCCACGTGATCCAGAAGCATCGCCAGGGACATGACCGTCGCTGTGGGATCGGCCTTGCCTTGACCGACAATGTCAGGAGCCGAACCATGCACCGGCTCGAACATGGACGGATTGGATCGAGACGGATCGATATTGCCGCTAGCGGCCAGTCCAATCCCGCCGCCGATAGCGGCGCCGATGTCGGTGAGGATGTCGCCAAAGAGGTTGTCGGTTACCACCACATCGAAGCGATCAGGATTGGTGATGAAGAACATCGACGCCGCATCGACGTGCTGGTAGTCGGTAGCGACCTCTGGATACTCCGACGCCACCCGATCGAAGGTCCGCTTCCATAGCGACCCAGCGTTCACCAGCACATTGGTCTTATGCACCAAGGTCACATGCTTACGACGCTTCATCGCGCGATCGAACGCATCGCGAACGATTCGCTCTACACCGAACGCGGTGTTCAGGCTCTCTTCCACAGCAACTTCCTGCGGCGTGTCCTTGCGCAACACGCCACCAGCGCCCACATACGGACCTTCCGTGCCTTCGCGACACACCACGAAGTCGATCGTCTTGCCGCCAGCCAGTGGCCCGGTTACGCCGGGATATAACTTCACCGGGCGCAGGTTCACGTGGTGATCCATCACGAACCGAAGGGGCAGTAGAACGCCGCGTTCCAGAACGCCCGGGGGTACCGATGGGTCCCCAATGGCGCCCAACAAGATCGCGTCGTAGCTGCGCAACTCCTCGACAACCGAGTCAGGTAGCAACTCTCCCGTGGCGTTGTAGCGACGAGCACCGAGGTCGTACTCAGTGGTCGACACCTCAATATCCGCGGCAGGAGCAATCGCCTCCAGCACCTTCATCGCCTCGGCCACCACCTCGGTGCCGATGCCATCGCCAGGGATCAATGCCAGGTTCAGAGTCCGCGCCATGGTGCGAAAGGGTAACGACCCAGCGCAGAATGGTGTCGAATGGGAATGCTCATCCGATCACAGAAGGGCCCGCACCATGACCCGCAAACGCTGGAGTGACCTCACTCCAGGGCAACAAACAGCCGTGCTGGTTGCCGCTTCTGTTCAATTGTCCCTTGCGGCCACCGCGTGGGTGGACCTCGCCAAACGCCCGAAGGACCTAGTCCGCGGGCCCAAGCCGTTGTGGGCGGCAGCCATCGCGGTCAATTTCCTCGGACCCATCGCGTACTTCGTGGCCGGACGGCGCTGATAGCCTCTCCCCGTGCGTTCGCTTCTGCTCCTTCGCAGCCGCGGCGAGGCCTAGACACCGGCCTCCTCGTCGCGGAGGTGCTGCGTGGCCGGTTCTTCGGCCCTTCTCACCTAGGAGCAATAGATGACCACCGCGAACGAGTACGAAACACGAAACTCCCAGAAACCCTCGGGTATGCCCTTCGACCGGTACCAGCCCTTCACCCCTATCGATCTACCTGACCGCACCTGGCCTACGCGTGTCATTGATGCGGCGCCGCGCTGGTGCGCGGTGGATCTGCGCGATGGCAACCAGGCGCTGATAGATCCGATGACTCCGCAGCGCAAGCTACGCATGTTCCAACTCTTGGTGGAGATGGGTTACAAGGAGATCGAGGTCGGCTTCCCCTCGGCATCGCAGACCGATTTCGATTTCGTTCGGCAGATCATCGAGGAAGACCTGATTCCCGACGACGTGGTCATCCAGGTACTCACCCAATCCCGTGAGGCGTTGATCGAGCGCACCTTCGAGTCCATTCGCGGCGCGAAGCAGGCGATCGTCCACCTCTACAACTCCACATCCACACTCCAGCGCCGCGTGGTGTTCGGGCTGGACAAGGCCGGCATCGTCGACATCGCGGTGCACGGAGCGCAGTTGTGTCAGAAGTTCGCCGACGAAATCGCGGACGAGACCGACGTGTACTTCCAGTACTCGCCCGAGTCCTACACGGGCACCGAGTTGGAGTTCGCACTCGAGATTTGCAACGCGGTGACGGACGTGTGGCAACCGACGCCTGATCGCAAGGTGATCTTGAATCTGCCCGCCACGGTCGAGATGGCGACTCCCAATGTGTACGCCGATTCCATCGAGTGGATGAGCCGGAACCTGGCGCGCCGGGATTCGATCCTGTTGTCTTTGCATCCGCACAACGACCGCGGGACGGCCGTTGCCGCTGCAGAACTGGGCTACATGGCCGGCGCCGACCGCATCGAGGGTTGCCTGTTCGGTAACGGCGAGCGCACGGGCAACGTGTGCCTGGTCACCTTGGGAATGAACCTTTTCAGCCAGGGCGTTGACCCGCAGATCGACTTCTCCGACATCGACCACATTCGGCGAACCGTCGAATACTGCAATCAGATCCCAGTGCACGAGCGTCACCCCTACGGCGGCGATCTCGTCTATACCGCTTTCTCGGGCTCGCACCAGGACGCGATCAACAAGGGGCTCAATGCGATGGCGACCGATGCCGCCGCTGCTGGAGCAGAGGTGGATGCGTTCCGCTGGGAGGTTCCCTACCTGCCCATTGATCCGAAGGACGTGGGCCGCACTTACGAAGCGGTAATCCGGGTGAACTCCCAGTCCGGTAAGGGCGGCGTTGCGTACGTGATGCGCACCGAGCACAACCTCGATCTCCCCCGGCGCTTGCAGATCGAGTTTTCCCAGGTAGTTCAGCGGATCACCGACTCCGAGGGTGGCGAGGTCTCACCGGAGGAGATGTGGTCCACGTTCTACGACGAGTACTTGCCCAATCCCGACGCACCGTGGGGTCGATTCTCACTGGTTTCCGTGCAGCAGGACTCGGCAGTGGATGGCGATACCACTGTGTCAGTGGTTATGACGGACGGTGGCAATGAAGTCTCACTCGTGGGAATAGGTAATGGGCCCGTAGCGGCGTTCTGCACCGCATTGGCCTCACACGGGGTGGATGTCCGGGTACTCGACTACGCCGAACACGCTATGAGCGCAGGTGGCGACGCGCGCGCGGCGGCTTACCTCGAGTGCGCAGTACAAGACAAGGTGCTCTGGGGAGTGGGTATCGATCCGTCCATCACGACCGCCTCGTTGAAGGGCATCGTCAGCGCCGTCAATCGAGCCCGGCGCGATGAGCAGGTTGACTAACGGCCCAGGGACACAAAGCGCCCGGAATGTGCGCCGATCTGCTCGGTGATCGCATCGACGATCTCACCGGGGATCGGTGAGTCCACGCTGAGCACGATCAATGCGTGATCGGTGTCGTCTCGGCTGACCTGCATGCCGCCGATGTTGATGCCGGCATCGCCGAGAAGGCGGCCAACAACGCCGACCACGCCTGGCTTGTCGTGATAGCGGAAGAACGCCAGGTAATCACTGAGCGGCACATCGACATCGAAGCCGTCGACCTCGACGATCTTGCCCTGATGCCGAGGGCCGGCGACGGTCCCGCCAACGCACACTGTGGTTCCGTCGGTCAAGGTCAGCATCACTCGCAGTAGCGAACGGTGGTCCCCACTCGTGGCGTCGGTGGTGAGGGCAACCTCCACACCCCGCTGTTCAGCTAGGACCGGCGCGTTGACGTAGGACACCGGATCGTGAACCAGCATCTGGAAAACACCCTTGAGTGCGGAAAGCTCGAGCACGCGGACGTCGTGTTCGATGATGTCCCCGAGCACCTCGATGTCGACTCGCTCCACCGCTGCGCTCGCAAGGCCACACGCAACAGCCCCAACCTGCTCGGCCAAAGGCAAAAGCACTTTGACTGCCTCGTCGATCTGACCACCTTGCACATTGACCGCGTCCGGCACGAGTTCGCCTGCAAGGGCCAACCGGACGGACTTGGCAACCGCGATGCCCGCCTTCTCTTGAGCTTCGTCAGTGGAAGCGCCAAGGTGCGGAGTCGCAACGACGTTCTCCAAGGTGAACAGCGGAGAATCGGTGCATGGTTCCGAGGCGTAGACGTCAAGACCGGCGCCGGCTACCCGTCCCTCGGACATGGCGGTGAACAAGGCGGCTTCGTCGATGATCCCGCCACGGGCCGCATTGACGATGTGAACCGTCGGCTTGACCTTGGAGAGGGCATCTTCGCCGATGAGCCCTACGGTCTCGGGGGTCTTGGGCAAGTGGACGGTGATGAAGTCGGACTCGGAGAGCAATTCGTCGAGCGTGACCATGCGAACCCCGAGTTGCGAAGCACGGGCAGGCTGCACGTACGGGTCGTAAGCGATGAGGTTTACGCCGAAGGCTGCAAGACGCTGCGCAACCAGGATGCCAATGCGACCGAGTCCCACGATGCCGACGGTTTTGTCCGCTACCTCGACTCCGGTGTACTTGGATCGCTTCCACTCCCCCCGGTGAAGGGCCGAGTTGGCCGGAACGATGTTGCGGGCGCTGGCTAGCAGGAGGCCCACCGCCAACTCAGCGGCGCTGACAATGTTGGAGGTCGGTGCGTTCACGACCATGACCCCGGCTTGAGTGGCGGCCTTGACATCAACGTTGTCCAAACCCACACCAGCGCGGGCGATCACCTTGAGGTTCTTGGCCGCGGCGATGGCTTCGGCATCCACTTTGGTGGCAGAGCGCACCAAGATCGCATCGACATCGGCGATGGCCGGAAGCAGCTCCTCACGGTTAGCTCCATCGCATCGCACGATCTCGAAGTCGGGGCCAAGGGCCTCGACGGTCGCTGGGGATAGTTCTTCGGCGATCAACACGCGGGTTTTAGACACCGCGCGATCCTACCGGCGTAGGCAGTGTTCGCATTCAGCGGCGATTGCCGCGTGACTTGGACCACGCGGTGAAGGAAGTTACGGACCCCCCGTGCGGGCGCCGTAGCCACGGCCACGGGTGGATTTCGGCCAAAGCGACTCGCTGCGTGATGCGATGCCACCCCGGCACCGGAGCGAAGGTGGCCGCCACGGCGCGATCGGCCAGCACGTCCGCGGGGTCACCGCGGAACACCTGCAGGTCGCGACCCTCGGCGATCTCGGCGAGAGCCTCGGTCAGGAAAACCAGTCGCGGGAACGCCAAGCGCAGCCGACGGAGCAACGGCTCATCGAAGACGAACACGACCGGCAATTCCCCGTGGGCAGCCAGCGCGGGATCCTCTCGCCCCAGGCTCTCTGCCGTCAACCACACCGAATCCGGCTCGCCCATGCGCAGCACGCTGGCGGGACCGCCGGTGGCTTCCGGATCCTCATCACGCCTCATTCGCGAGTCGGTCATCGCGCGCTGCTCCGGTGGCAGATCCTCCGGCCAGTCCTCGATCGGACACGCCTTGCTCAGCGGACAGCGCTCACACAATTCGGGCGCACGCTTACGTACCTGCCAGCGGGAGAACCCGTAGGGCTTGCCTGTCAGCGCGCCAGTCGTCCACTGCCAACCGGCCCGATTCGCTGCTCGCGATCCATCGAGCAGATGCCGAAAGAACAGATCCTCCCCATCTCGCCACCCCCACCGGTGGCGTACCGACCAGTGCGATGACAACCACATCCGTGCCTGATTAGTCAGGTAACCGGTGTCAACCAACTCACGCCAGGACTCCTGCAGGCACGCGGCTTCAACATCCCAAGGATTGTGCTCCGGCGGCGCCGAGTCCTCGTCGACCACGAACCGAAGCGACCGTCGGGTGGCCGTACCCAATCGGGCATAAAGGTGTCGCGCGTATTCCTGCCACAGCAGCTCATCGCGGAACTTCTCAACATCGTCTCGTGGACCACCACCGACGTGCTCCCACACCTGCGGGAGCGTGAGCAGACCGTGGCGAATGTATGGGGACAATCGCGAGGCCCCACGACGCGACTCTGGCAATACGTTGTTGCGTCGTCGCGTGTAGCCGGACACATCGAAGGCCTGCAATGCACCATCGGCCGCGGTTTGCCCGCCGCGCGTAGGCGCTGCGTACGCATCACCGGCAGCCAGATCGCCCAGGTGCTCACCAACCCAGGCGATTATGTCGGTTCGATCACCGAGCGGGACGGACAAGCGAACTGACATAACTAGGCCTTCCGAATACGGATGGGTCCCTTGGCGGTGGACGGGTCCACAACCTTGCCCTTTTGGGTGATCACGACGCTACCGGCCTCCACGAGTCGGCGCGCGGCCCGGCGCGATGGTTCCATCAATTCACGCCAGTCGTCACCGCCGACATCCTTGGCCGCTTCACTCGGACAAATACTCGCGTCAGATTTGCGTGCATCAAGTAACGAAAGAATGGACCTCTCGAGTTCGCTGTCAACCGAGTTCACCTTGCGCTTGCGGCAGGCATCCGAGCAGTACTTGACGTCGTCCCAATTGCGTTCCCAGGACTTACGCCACGTCATGACCCGGCCGCACGAAACACACGTCTTGGTGTCTCCTGCTCGGCCAGGCATGCGCTGCTACTTGGGCTCTAGCGAGCTGCGGTGCCCTCGACGTAGTCGTCGTCGTTCTTGACCCAACTCATCAACTTGCGAAGCTGACGGCCAACTGCCTCGATCGGGTGCTTCTCACCCTTTTCACGAAGCGCTGTGAACTCCGGTCCCCCAGCCTCTTGGTCATCCATGAAGCGCTGAGCGAAAGCACCGCTCTTGATGTCCGCGAGTACCGCCTGCATGTTCTCCTTGACGCGCGGATCCACGACGCGCGGGCCGGAAACGTAATCGCCGTACTCCGCAGTGTCGGAAACGCTCCAGCGCTGCTTGGCGATTCCACCCTCGTACATCAGATCCACGATCAGCTTCAGCTCGTGCAAGCACTCGAAGTACGCGACCTCGGGCTGATAACCCGCCTCAACGAGGGTTTCGTAGCCGTACATCACCAACTGGCTTGCACCACCACACAGCACCGCCTGCTCACCGAACAGATCTGTTTCGGTCTCTTCGGTAAACGTGGTCTTGATGCCACCGGCTCGCAAGCCGCCGATTGCGCGTGCGTAGGAAAGGGCTAGTGGCCATGCGTTCCCAGTCGCGTCCTGCTCGACCGCAACGAGGACCGGCACTCCACGCCCGGCCACGTATTCACGGCGAACGAGGTGACCTGGACCCTTGGGCGCAACCATGCACACGTCTACGTTCGACGGTGGCTTGACGAAGCCGAAACGAATGTTGAAGCCGTGGGCGAAGAACAACGCATCGCCGTCTTTCAAGTTGGGTTCGATTGCCTCGGCGTAGAGCTTCTTTTGGGCCGGGTCTGGAACGAGCATCATGATGACGTCGGCTTCTGCGGCAGCCGTGGCCGGGTCGACAACCCGAAGGCCTTCTTCCTCTGCCTTGGCGCGCGATCGTGAGCCTTCTTGCAGGCCGACCCGGACATCCACCCCGGAATCGCGCAGCGACAAGGCGTGCGCGTGGCCCTGGCTGCCGAAGCCCATGACGGCCACTTTGCGGTTTTGGATGATCGACAGGTCTGCGTCGTCGTCGTAGAACATTTCAGCCACGGTGGCTCACTCCTCGATCGATGGGTGGACGGAAGGTTATCGGTCGCCGCCAGCAAGCAGCGCTTTCGGTCAGGCCGTGCGGTCGACGGGGCGAAGTGAGCGCTCACTGATGGATCGCGATCCCCGGCCAACGGCCACCAACCCTGACTTAACAAGTTCGGTGACGCCGAAGGGCTCCAGCACGCGCAGTAGGGCCTCGAGCTTGTCGTGCGCACCGGTGGCCTCGATGGTCACGGCGTCATTGCTCACGTCAACAACCTTCGCCCGGAACAACTGCACCGTCTCCAGGATGTGGGAGCGGGTATCCAAGTTCGCCTTCACCTTGACCAGCATGATCTCGCGCTGAACCGAAGTGTCTTCTTCGAGTTCCACGATCTTCAGTACGTTGATCAACTTGTTGAGCTGCTTGGTGACCTGCTCGAGGGGCAGTCGATCCACGTTCACCACGATCGTCATACGCGAGACGTCGGGTAACTCAGTGGGGCCGACCGCGAGGGACTCGATGTTGAAGCCACGTCGTGAGAACAAGCTGGCCACGCGCGCTAGAACACCGGGCTTGTCCTCCACCAGAACGGACAGTGTGTGTCGGGTCATCAGTCGTCACTTCCCCACTCAGGTGCCATGGCGCGCGCCACCAAGATGTCGTCGTTGCTGGTTCCCGCCGCGACCATGGGCCAGACCATGGCGTCCTTATGCACGCGGAAGTCGATCACCACGGGGGCGTCATTCATACCCATGGCTTTCTCGATAACCGAGTCGACCTCGTCACTACTGGTCGCCTGAAGTCCGTAGCACCCGTAGGCCTCCGCCAGCTTCACGAAATCAGGGAACGAGTGCGAGTGCAGGTCGGTGTTGGAGTAGCGCTCGTTGTAGAACAGTGTCTGCCACTGGCGGACCATCCCCAGGCTCGAGTTGTTGATCAATGCCACCTTGATCGGGATGTTGTTGATCGAACAGGTGGCCAGCTCCTGGTTGGTCATCTGGAAGCAACCGTCCCCGTCAACAGCCCACACCGTGGTGTCCGGTCGCCCGACCTTCGCCCCCATTGCCGCCGGCACCGAGTAACCCATCGTGCCGAGGCCACCGGAGTTGAGCCACGTTCCCGGGTGTTCGTAGCCGATGAACTGCGCTGCCCACATTTGGTGCTGGCCGACGCCCGCGGCATATATCGACTCCGGACCGGAAATCTTGCCCAGCCGTTCGATCACGTACTGCGGAGACAAAGTGCCGTCGTCAGGGAGGTCGTAGCCCAACGGATAGGTATCGCGGAGACGATTCATCTGCCCCCACCAATCGGCATAGTCCGGAGCCGAACCCTCGCCGAGTTCCGCTTCCACCGCCGTGATGAGTTCGGGGATGATTTCCGCCAAGTCGCCGACGATCGGCACGTCCGCGTGCCGGTTCTTGCCGATCTCTGCAGGATCGATATCAGCGTGGATGACCGAAGCGCGCGGCGCGAACGATGAGAGCTTGCCCGTAACGCGATCATCGAACCGCGCGCCAAGGGCTATCAGCAGGTCTGACTTCTGCAGCGCGCCGACCGCTGCGACGGTTCCGTGCATCCCGGGCATGCCTAGGTTCTGCGGATGGGAGTCCGGGAAGGCGCCCCGAGCCATCAAGGTGGTCACCACGGGGATGCCGGTCAGCTCGGCGAATCGACGCAGGGACTCGCTCGCACCGGCCCGGATAACTCCACCGCCCACATAGAGCACTGGCTGCTTCGCGGCCAAGATCGCGCGGGCTGCTTCGCGGATCTGCTTGGAGTGCGGCCGCGTTGTCGGGTGATAGCCAGGCATGTTGACCTCGGTCGGCCAATGGAACTCGGTAGTGGCTTGTAGCGCGTCTTTCGAGATATCAACCAGCACCGGACCTGGCCGTCCGGTTGACGCGAGATGGAAAGCCTCGGCTATCGCCTGCGGGATTTCGTCAGGATTGGTCACCAAGTAGTTGTGCTTGGTGATGGGCATCGTGATGCCGCGGATGTCGGCCTCTTGGAAGGCGTCGGTGCCGATCGCGGCGCTGGGCACCTGACCGGTGATGGCGACCATCGGCACCGAATCCATGTGCGCGTCCGCAATCGGGGTGACCAGGTTCGTCGCGCCCGGTCCGCTGGTGGCCATGCACACGCCAACCCGACCGGTTGCCGCCGCATAGCCCTCGGCGGCGTGTCCACCGGCCTGCTCATGGCGAACCAGGATGTGTCGGACCTTGGTGGAGTCCATGAGGGGGTCGTAGGCCGGCAGGATGGCCCCGCCGGGAATGCCGAAGACCACATCGGCCTGCGCCGCCTCGAGGGACTTGACCAGGCTTTCGGCTCCGGTGATCTGCTCACCCATCGTGTTTTCCCTTGCTCTCGATCCGATTCATGCGCTTCTCAATGAAAAACCCTCCACACCCAGGTGGGTAGGAGGGAGCGCGCCGGTGACGGTGTGCGTCAGCTGGCGCGCCTGGGTACTACGAGAATTCGTGCTTCGTGAGTTGCCACGCGAGAACTGTAACCCCTCTCACCCCTTCTGTCACGCGAGGGCCAGAAATAACTGGTTAACCGGTGACGGCGCCCTTCGAGGCGCTGCCCACCAACTTCGTGTACTTCGCCAACACGCCTCGGGTGTAGCGCGGCGGCAACGGGGCGAAATCTGCCCGTCGCGCCTCCAACTGCGCCTCATCCACCAGCAGATCCAGCGTCCGTTTGGGGATATCGATGCGGATCTTGTCCCCATCACGGATCAACCCGATCGGCCCCCCATCCACTGCCTCCGGAGCCACATGCCCCACACACAAACCCGTGGTGCCGCCCGAGAAGCGCCCGTCGGTGATCAACAGGACGTCCTTACCCAATCCAGCACCCTTGATGGCACCGGTGATCATCAACATCTCCCGCATCCCCGGACCACCCTTGGGGCCCTCGTAGCGAATAACGACGACATCCCCCGCCTGGATCGTCCCGTCCTCTAGCGCTGCCATCGCCGACTGCTCCCGCTCAAAGACCCGCGCGGTTCCCTCGAACACTTCCACCGGGATACCGGCGTTCTTGACCACCGCACCTTCCGGCGCCAATGAACCGGACAAGATCGTGATGCCGCCGGTTAGGCCTATGGGGTTGTCCATCGTCCGAACGACCTTGCCGTCGACCGGCGGCAGATCGAGATCAGCCAAGTTCTGAGCCATCGTCTTGCCGGTAACTGTCATGCAGTCCCCGTGTAGGAGTCCTTCGTCAAGAAGCGCCTTCAACACCACAGGCACACCACCCACATGATCGAGGTCGTACATCAGGTACTCACCGAAGGGCTTCAGATCTGCAATGTGCGGCACTCGCTCGCCGATCCGGTTGAAATCGTCGATGCTCAGATCGATGCCAACCTCATGAGCAATCGCGGGCAGGTGCAAAACGGCGTTGGTAGATCCGCCAAGCGCCATGATCATCGTGATCGCATTCTCCAACGACTGCTTCGTGATGATGTCGCGCGCAGTGATGCCTTGCCGCAGCATCTCGACCACAGCTTCCCCACTGCGCCGCGCCAACGTGTCGCGCCGCGCATCAACGGCCGGAGGTGATGACGATCCCAGGAGGGAAAGCCCCATAGCTTCGGCGGCGCTGGCCATTGTGTTCGCGGTGTACATCCCGCCACACGTTCCCGCGCTCGGGCATACGGCTCGCTCGATGCGATCGACGTCCTCATCGTTCATCAACCCGCGAGCGCGCGCTCCGACCGCTTCGAAGGCGGTGACGATATTCACCGTTTCCTCGGTTCCGTCGGTCAATTTCACCCGACCGGGCAGCAACGAACCCGCATAGAGCAACACCGAGGCGATATCTAAGCGACCAGCTGCCATCATCATCGCTGGAATCGATTTATCGCAACCAACAAGCGTGACCATGCCGTCGAGTCGTTCGGCCTCCACCACCGTCTCAACCGAATCGGCGATCACCTCGCGGCTCACCAGCGAGAAGTGCATCCCCTCGTGACCCATCGAGATGACATCGGACACCGTGATGGTGCCGAATTCCATCGGGAAGCCACCTCCGGCTTCTATGCCTTGGGCAACACTCGCGGCTATGTCCCGTAGCGACATGTTGCAGGGAGTGATCCGGTTGTAGCTATTGGCGATACCGATCTGCGGTTTAGCGAAATCAGCATCGTCCATGCCCAGCGCGCGCAGCATCCCCCGATTCGGCGCGCGGTCTGGACCATCGGTGACGAGGTAGCTTCTGGGCTTCATCAACGGGGGTTTCGACATTCTCGTAGTCTAGGAACCACGAGAGGTCGGGGGACTCACAGCGGGGGTACGAAGACGGCCGCACACGATCGAAAGAGAGCGACGTGACGTACCGAACGATCATCGATCCGCAGCAATTGCATGCACTTACCGAATCCGACGACGAGCTGGTGATACTCGACGCCCGGTTTTCCCTTGACGACGAAGACTGGGGAGATCGCGCATTCGCCGAAGATCACATCCCCGGTGCACAGCGCGCGGATCTAGCCCGCCATCTTTCGGGTCCCATTATTGAAGGCAAGACAGGTCGCCGGCCGTTCCCCCGAGCTGAGGACTTCGCCGAAACCGTTCGCGGATGGGGTGTTGGGGCGCATACCCAAGTGGTTGTCTACGACGCTGACCGCGGATTGATGGCCGCATCCCGGGTGTGGTTCATGCTGCGCTGGCTGGGCCATGAAGATGTCGCTGTTTTGGACGGTGGCTTTCCAGCATGGATCGAGGCCGGGTATCCGCTCACCAGTGATGCGCTTGCACCACCGGTTCCATCGTCGCCGTTCGTCCCTAGCGAGCGACCAGAAATGGTTGCCGATGTGGTGGAGGTCGATTCCGTACGCGAATCCCAGCCCACGCGCGTGTTCGATTCTCGCGGACCTGAGGGCTATCACGGTCAAGGCAAGTACTACGACCCAGTGCGGGGCCACATCAAAGGTGCCGGCCTTGCCGATCGCGCCGAAACGATCACGAACGACGGACGCTTCCGCTCCCCTGAACAGTTGCGTGAGCATTACGAATCACTTCGAGCCGGCCAGGAACCCAGCGAGATCATTTTTTACTGCGGATCGGGAGTCACGGCGGCGCAGAACGTTCTGGCCATGGAACATGCCGGCCTGCCCGGGGCGCGCATGTATGTCGGCTCGTGGAGTGAGTGGATCCTCGACCCGGAACGTGAGGTGGACCTGTGAGTCGTCCCTATCGTTTCGCACTTATCGGCTGCGGCTTCTTTGCCCAGAATCATCTGCATGCGTGGGCGCAAATGCCCGACGTTGAGCTTGTGGCAACGTGCGACATTGATGCCGATTCCGCCCAGCAAGCTGCGCAGACCTTCGGGGGAAGGGCCTACACCGACGCTGCTGAATTGTTCGCAAACGAGGAGCTGGACTTCGTCGACATAGCCACCACTCCTCCAACCCATCGAATGATGGTCGAATTGGCGGCCCAACATGGCGTCGCGGCTATCTGCCAAAAGCCGCTGGCGTGGGATATGAACGACGCCAAGGCGATGGTGGAAGCCATGGCCGAGAAGGGTCTTCCGTTCATGGTGCACGAGAACTTTCGCTTCCAGTATCCGATGCGCAAGGTGAAGGAGGTCTTAGATAGCGGTGCCATCGGCAGGCCATTCTTCGGGCGCATCAGTTTCCGCACCGCGCACGACGTCTACTCCGCCCAACCATGGTGCATGGATGCCGAACGCATGATCATCGCCGACGTCTCCGTGCACCAGTTCGACCTCACGCGCTTCTTCCTCGGCGAACCCGAGCGTCTATTCACCGACGCGATACGGGTGAATCCAAAGATCAAGGGAGAGGATGTCGCGACGATCGTGCTGCACCTTCCAGGCGCTACATGCATCGTCGATACCAGTTACGAAAGCAAGTCCGATCACAACACCTACCCGCAGACGTTCGTCACTATCGAGGGAACCGAAGGCACGGTGACACTCGGGCCCGACTACCACCTGCAAGTTGTCTCCCCCGAGGGCGTGCGAGAGGAGAGACTGGCTATCCCCGATCACTCGTGGACGTCCGAGCCATGGAACTGCATCCAGGACAGCGTGGTGAACGTCCAGCGCCATTGGGTCGATTGCCTGACCAGCGGAGCAACGCCCGAAACCAACGGAGCTGACACGCTTCGAGTCCTCGACCTGACGTTGGGCGCTTATCAATCCCTCGAAACCGGTCAGCCGTACCGCGCGGGAAGCATGTTGTGACACAAACACTCCACCTAGGTGATCTCTCGGTCACCATCGATGGAATCGACCTTCGCGACATCCGCTGGCACGGCCACGAGGCCGTTCGGCGGATCTATCCGGTCTTCCAAGACCTCAACTGGACCAATCGACCCTTCCGGATCGAGACCCAGGAGGTGAGCGAGCGTGCCGATGGCGTGACCGTACTTGCCACCGGGACGGGATCCTTTGATGCGCAGCCTCTGGCCTGGCGGGTCGAGGTAAGCATTCGACCAACGGACATCTCGTATCGCTTCACCGCGGAGTCGTCGTCGTCGTTCCTACGCAACCGATTGGGGATGTGCGTGCTGCATCCGATGTCAGCTTCGGGCGCACAGGTCAGCGTGGAACATGTTGATGGCAACGTGCAGGAAAGCGCACTGCCCATTGAGCTCTCGCCGTTCCAGCCGTTCGTGGACATGCGAGCGATCACTCACGAACTTCCCGATGGATCACGGGCGACTGTGCGATTGCTCGGCGAGACCTACGAGATGGAAGACCACCGAAACTGGACCGATGCGTCCTTTAAGACGTATTGCACACCGATTGCCCTGCCTTTCCCGATTGAGGTTGCTGCGGGCGATTCCATCGAGCAATCGATCGAAGTGTCCTTCGCCGGAGGTGGCGCAACAGCCGCTGGGCTTGATTCTCCGATTGAGATTGCCGTCCACGATGCTTCTACCGAACTGCCCGGGTTGGGCGTATGCCTGAGTGCAGACGACCTATCCATGCAGGATGCGCAACTGCTAGAACTCGGCGCCCTGGAACTCGACCACATGCGTGTGGATGTAGAGGCGACCTCATCTGATGCCGTCGCCACAGTTAGCCGCGCCTCGGCGGTAACTGCGGCACTCGGCACCGCTCTGCACGTGGCCGTCACATGCTCCGACCCTGCTGAGCTGGCCGTGTTCGCGGACCTACCAGACAGCGTTGTTGAGCGTGTTCGAACTCTCTACGTGTTCAGTTCGAAGGACAAGGTCACTTCGGATTCGTGGGCGAATGCTGCACGGATCGCCCTTGGCGAGGGTTGGTCGGATGTGCTGCTCGGCGGCGGCACCGATCTGTACTTCACTGAACTCAATCGCGAGCCACCGGACCCACTCGCCTTCGATGCGCTCAATTTCTCGCTCAATCCGCAGGTGCATGCCTTCGATGATCGAACGTTGATCCAAAACGCGATGACCCAGCAAGTAGTGGCAGCAGATGCGCCGCGAATCACCGACCCAGCGAGGATCTCGGTTTCTCCCATCAGCCTGCGGCCTCGCTTCAACCCCAATGCGACTGTCCCCGCATCGGACGTGAGCAACACCGATCTACCTAACGATGTCGATGCCCGTCAACAAACCTATTTCGGGGCCAACTGGACTGCCATGAGCATCAAGTACCTCGCGGCACCCGGCACCATCGACACCGCTACGTACTTCGAGGCTTTCGGCTGGAAGGGCCTCGGGGAGCCAGGCGCTCATTTTCCCGTGTGGAAGGTCTTCTCCTCGCTGGCCGGTATGACCCATACCCACGGTTGTGCATCCTCAGCACCCGAGATTGCGGATGCCCTCATCGCCAGTAACGATGAAAAGCGCATCGCACTCGTTGCCAACTGGACGGCCCTTGAGCAGTCGGTGCGAATCGGTGAGTTAGGTACCTATTCGATTGCTCCCCACGATCTGACCATCATCTCCCTACCCCTCGATTGAAAGGCGATCATGCGACCTGCCCCCAATTTGCCCCCTACCAACGAGCTCTTCCGGATGGATGGCATGCGCGTACTTCTGACCGGAGCCGGCGGCGCCATCGGATCGGTTCTCGCTCGAGCATTCGCCGACCTCGGCGCGGTTGTTGCTGTCCATGACCTCAACCTCGACAAGGTGCAGCCCCTTGCGCAGGAGATCATCGAGGCAGGGGGAAGCGCGTTCCCGCTCGCCGCGGACATCGCCGATCCCGAGCAATGCACTGAACTCATCGATGCCACCGTGAGTGCTCTTGGTGGACTCGATGTGCTGGTCAACGGAGCGGGCATAAATCGGCGCAAGCCCATCCTCGAAGTGACTGTCGATGATTTCGATGCCATCACGGCCGTGAATATGCGCGCGGTCTACCTACTGAGCCAAGCCGCACACCCGCACCTCAAGCAGTCTGGGCGCGGATCGATCGTCAACTTGAGCTCCCTCAGTGCCCGCTACAGCTTCAACACGATTTCGGTTTACGCCGCCACGAAGGCAGCGGTTTCGGGAATGACGCGAAGTTTCGCCCGCGAATGGGCCAACGACGACATCCGCGTCAACTGCATCGAACCCGCCGTCGTGCAGACCGAGTTCACCAAGCCACTGTGGGGTGAAGATCACCGCTTTCGCTGGTTCGGCGACACCACCCCGATTGGGCGCTTGGCCCAGGCCGAGGAGCTCGTTGGAGCCGTCGTGTTCTTGGCCACCCCTGCATCTAGTTACATCACCGGCCAGGCGATAGTCATCGAAGGGGGCATCTTGGCCGGCGGTGACTGGGACTCCTACGCGGAGACGAGTTCCTGACGCTGCTCACCGAGTCCACTGATTCCCAGCGTCATCACATCACCAGCATGCAAGTAGCCGGGCTCTGGCATGCCCATCGCAACTCCGGGGGGTGTTCCGGTATTCACCAGATCCCCGGGTTCGAGAACCATGAACTGGCTCACGTGGTGCAAGATCACAGCGGTATTGAAGATCATGTCGTGGGTCGAGCCGGTCTGTCGGCGCTCACCATTGACGTCGCACCACAGGTCCAACCCAGCCTCGAGGTCTACCTCATCCGCCGTCACGAGCATCGGTCCACACGGGTTGAAGGTCTCGCAGGACTTGCCTTTGATCCATTGGCCTCCGCCGCGATTCAACTGCCATTCACGCTCGGAGACGTCGTTGCTGATCGTGAAGCCGGCGATATGTTCGAGCGCCTGCTCCGGTGATTCCAGGTAACGACACTGCTTGCCAATGACTACGGCCAACTCAACTTCGTAGTCGACCTTGGTCGCCCCGCGGGGAATGCGGACGTCGTCGTAAGGACCGACGAGGCAATTCGGTGCCTTGGTGAACAAGATCGGCTCCTCGGGCACCTTCATGCTGGACTCGTTCGCATGATCCACGTAGTTCAGGCCCACGCACAAGATCGTGCTGGGGCGCGCGATGGGAGCACCGATGCGGCCGGTGACTATCGGCAGCGAATCGGGATCGATCCCGCGAAGCTGCTCCATGCCGCCTGCTGAAAAGAAGCCAGGATCGAAATCGTCGATCACTGAGGAGGCATCCCGATAACTCCCGTCCGCCGCCACGATGGCGGGAACCTCTCCCCCGATGTCGCCGATCCGAACAAACCGCATAGGTGCATCCTTTCGATGTGTCGTCGTTGTTCTTTCTTGGTCAAGTTGGTGGAAACGCGCAGTTTCGGGGCGATTCCGGGGGAAGCGAAGCGAATCCCCCGGAATCCGGGGGAAACGTCCAGGGGTTAGCCGGTGACGGCGCCCTTGGACGCGCTACCCACCAGCTTGGTGTATTTGGCCAAGACGCCGCGGGTGTAGCGCGGTGGCAACGGCGCGAAGGATTCCCGACGCTTCGCCAATTCAGCGTCATCCACTAACAGATCCAGATTCCGATTCGGGATGTCGATGCGGATCTTGTCGCCATCACGGACCAACCCGATCGGCCCGCCATCCACTGCCTCCGGCGATACGTGACCAACGCACAGCCCGGTTGTGCCGCCGGAGAAGCGCCCGTCGGTGATCAACAAGACATCCTTACCCAAACCAGCACCCTTGATGGCTCCGGTGATCATCAGCATCTCGCGCATCCCCGGACCACCCTTCGGTCCCTCATAGCGAATGACCACGACGTCGCCTGCTTGGATGCTGCCGTCCTCGAGCGCCGCCATCGCCGACTGCTCACGCTCGAATACCCGCGCGGTCCCCTCGAACACTTCTACCGGAACGCCCGCGTTCTTCACCACCGCACCCTCGGGTGCCAGCGAACCCGACAAGATCGTTATTCCACCGGTGGGCGCAATGGCTTCCTTGGAAGCCTTCAGGATCGTGCCGTCCGGATCCGGTGGCTCGATATCGGCGAGATTCTCCGCCATTGTCTTACCGGTAACGGTCAAGCAATCACCGTGCAAAAGCCCAGCATCAAGGAGCGCTCGCATAATGACCGGCACCCCACCGACTCTGTCGACATCGCTCATCACGTAACGACCGAACGGTTTGACGTCAGCCAACAGCGGCACCTTCGAACCAATGCGGTGGAAGTCCTCCATGTGAAGTTCCACGTTGGCTTCATGTGCGATCGCCAACAGATGCAACACCGCGTTAGTGGAACCGCCGAAGGCCATCAGAACTGCAATCGCGTTCTCTAGCGATTGCTTGGTGATGATGTCCCGCGCCGTAATGCCTTGCCGCAGCAGCTCCACTACTGCTTCGCCGCTCTTGCGGGAGTAGCCATCCCGGCGACGATCCACTGCAGGTGGGGCTGCTGATCCAGGAAGCGACATGCCCATGGCTTCAGCGGCGCTGGCCATCGTGTTTGCGGTGTACATGCCACCACACGCACCTTCGCCCGGGCAGATTGCCTTCTCGATTCGGTCGACGTCCTCGCGGGACATCAACCCACGGGCGCAGGCACCCACGGCTTCGAAAGCGTCGATGATGGTGACGTCCTTCTCGGTGCCATCGCTCAGCGTGACATGTCCGGGAAGGATGGAGCCGGCGTAAACGAAAACCGAGGCGACATCCAAGCGAGCCGATGCCATCAGCATGCCGGGCAGCGACTTATCGCAGCCAGCAAAAGTCACGATTCCGTCCAAGCGCTCGGCCTCTACGACGGCCTCGACCGAATCGGCGATGATCTCTCGGCTCACCAGCGAGAAGTGCATTCCCTCGTGACCCATAGAAATGCCATCGGAGACCGAGATGGTGCCGAACTCCATCGGGAAGCCACCGGCGGCGTGGACCCCCTCCTTGGCGGAAGTAGCCAACCGATCCAAGGACAGGTTGCAGGGGGTGATTTCGTTCCAACTAGATGCGATACCCACCTGCGGCTTGGTGAAGTCCTCGTCCCCCATGCCAACCGCGCGCAACATTCCCCGCGCCGCGGCCCGCTCGAGCCCATCTGTTACGTCTCGACTGCGTGGCTTGATATCCGGCATACCGGAACCCTAATGCGCCTTCCCTAAGGACCACGCACGACGTTGAGCAGCGCTTCACCGCTGCGCCACCGACGCACCTGCGCACCGATCAGTTCGCGCGCAAGCCGGGGAAAGGCATCGGTGTCACCACCGATGTGCGGGGTGATCAATACGCCGGGCGCCGACCACAAGGGGTGTTCGGGCGGCAACGGCTCGGGGTCGACCACATCGAGGATTGCCTCAATCCGCGGTAACTCCGCGAGCAGATCGTCGGTCACGATCACACTCCCCCGGGCCACATTCACCAGGAGTGCTCCGTCGCGGAGCATCGACAAGAAGGCGCGATCCACCATTCCCTCGGTTTGCGCCGTGAGCGGGACCGCGAGCACCACGATGTCGGCGGCCGGGAGCAGCTGCGGTAACTCCAACGCAGGAAGCACCCCCGGCCGGGCTGTTTGCCCGACCAGTTGCGGGCGGGCGCCCAGCGCGCTCAGAGCGGAGGCGATCGGCGTTCCTACACCGCCGGCTCCGATGATCACGGCGGTTGCTTCCTGCAAGGAGCGCCCTCGGCGGTGATCCCAGCGCCCCACCGTCATGTCCCGCGCCGCGCGATCGATGCCCCGCCATCGCGCGATGATCGATCCGAGAGCTAGTTCCGCGGTGCTCTGCTCGTGCACACCAGCCGCGTTACACAAGGAGACCCCGGCAGGCAGGTGATTCAGTGCGGCATCGAAGCCGACGGTGGGCAGTTGCACTACTTCCAGATTGGGGAGTTTCTCCATCCATTCCGGGTTTGGTGCATCGATGTAGTCCGGGACGAAGAAACCGACCCTGGAACACGTGGCGTGGTCGGGTACTTCCCCACTGCGGTAGGTCACACAATCCAATAGCCCGTCCGGGGCGAGAAAGTCAGGAACGAGCACCGATCCAGCGGACACCCGAACTATTCCTCGACTCCAAGATGGGCGAGCAGCAAGGTGCGCACCTTGGCAGCATCCGCCTGACCTTTGGTGGCCTTCATAACGGCGCCGACTATCGCGCCCGCCGCTTGAACCTTGCCGCTACGAATCTTCTCGGCAACGTCGGGTTGATCGGCCAACGCTTGTTCGATGGCCGCCATCAGCGTGGAGTCATCACCGACCACCACCAAGCCACGGGCGGCAATCACTTCGTCCACATCGCCTTCGCCAGCGAGCACGCCTTCGAAGACTGCTCGCGCGAGTTTGTCGGTCAGGCTGCCATCGGCGATCAATGCTTCCACCCGAGCAATGTGGGCAGGTGTGACGGCGAGGTCTTCTAAAGCAACGCCTTGCTCGTTGGCGATCCGGGTGAACTCCCCGGTCCACCACTTGCGGGCCGCGCCTTGATCGACGCCGGTCGTGATCGTGGCGGCAACGAGCTCAAGTGCTTCTGCGTTGACGAGAGTTTGCATCTCCAGATCGCTGATACCCCACTCATCCCGCAACCGCGCTCGCCTCGCCGACGGCACCTCCGGCAACGTCGCACGCACGAGCCCACAACACACACAGGCGCCCAATCACACAACACGTACACACAATCACACACAACCACAACAACACCACACACACACGCACAACCGACTCGGTGCCACACGGGACAATGCACACAA
>ERZ891134.959-NODE-959-length-21497-cov-5.592295_pt1 | contig 21497 bp, 22 predicted proteins | sample MGYA00520888_ERZ891134 | MGnify/ENA primary metagenome ERZ891134 (study PRJEB32303, sample SAMEA104408692) | aquatic metagenome | biome: Brackish water; feature: Coastal; material: water | place: Baltic Sea | collected 2014-10-23 | depth 10 m ... | reverse complement strand
TATTCTATCATTGTTAAAAATGTATTTCTAAACTAGGTGTAGTTTTTAAAATAATATTTATTCATTAAATAAACTTAGTTAGTATCTAAATGACATGAAATTTATTTTTCAATGTTATCATTTTGTCTAATTACTTTAATCAAATACATAGAAAAATAAAACACCGCAAAAAGAACCATAAATGTAAATATACTTCTATACAGTGCCATTTCTATACTTAGACCAGCTAGAAGCAATAATGCGAAAGTGACTAAAGTAATAATTAGTATTATGGTTAATATCATTTTTTCTCTATAGCGTTATTAACAGGGTACTAGTCTTTATTAAGTTTAATAATTTGATTACTTAATATATCAAATTGCATTCGAATATCATCGTCAACATTAGTTATTCGTATACATTGGTTACTTTTCATTAATTCTGTGATAATATTTTTTTTGACAACTTGCCCAAAATATGGAATGTCTTTCTTTAGAAAGTTTTTAATTAGATGTTTAAACTTAGAATAAGTCTCTAATCCGTCTTCTTCGTTTTCTGACTGGTTTATTATTGCATTAAATTTATAATCATCTGTTACATTAAAAACATATTTACAAAGTCTGTATACGTCAGATATTGAAGTAGGTTCATCGATAAGAACTAAATTAGAATAATCTGAAACATCAAGTATCCAAAATGCAATAGGTGGTGAACCAGCAGGTGAATCAATCAACACAAAATCATAATTCTTCTTAAGATATTTGATTACTTGATCTAATGCATTAAATAGAATTTCATTATTAACAGTATTGTGTTCAAAATTGTTACTCACTGTTAGTAATGTAAATTGTGGTGCTTTATCACAAATATCATTCAAAGAAGCTTGTTGATTAATCCAATCAATTACAGTGAAATTTACTTTTCTATTAATTAGTGTAGATAAATTTGAAAAACCAAGGTCACAGTCAATTACAGCGGTTTTATAACCTTTCTTTGTAAGCTGGATGGCAATATTCGTTGTGATAAAACTTTTACCCACACCTCCTTTGCCACTTAAAAAGCTAGTAATTATACCTTCATTCATGTTTATAGTTGACCTAGTAATTTACCGATGAACCATTTTGGTTCAAACAATTTAATTTTTTCATTTAAGACATTATCAATATGCAACAGCTTACAATTCGCATTTAATCCGTTTAAAAAGGAAAGTAAGCTGCCTAACCTATCTATTTGATCGAAATGTGAGAAAGCAATTTGTGTCGCTCTAATATGTTCATTAATCCATTCCACACGGCTTTTATTATCATTACATATTGCAGAATTTTGAACCCAAATATTTTCAACTACGTCATCAAGCTTAATTAACCAATTTTGGATGGTATCACAGGTCAATTCTGTGTTTCCATTATTTGCATAAATATCTGGAGTATCTATAAGGATATAATCAAAATGATGCCAAGATTGAAGAGACTCTTGGAATACATCAAAGGTATTTATTATTGCAGATTGGATCGAATATTTATTACAATAGTATTCAAGTTCCATTCCTCTTTGATAGTTTTGATCTGGATCTAGAATGATAACTCCTATAGTTGAAGTAGGTGATTTAATTTTAATTGATTGAATTAAATCACTAATTAGAGCTCTTTTATTACATGTAGTACCTCCAAAATAAATACTTCGTGATCGTATAAATTCTGCTGAATCTCTTCCAACTATATGTGCGATATAATTGGATATTTGCTCATTAAATTTTTCAGGATTTTCAAATGGATCTATGCCAGTATTCATTATTCGAAGAAACCATTCACTAACATTATTTACAGTAATTCCAGCTTTTAGTAATTGAAGAAAAATGGGGTGATTATAAAAATTTAGGTTTTTTGAATGATTTAATCTTTTTAATGCATTTTCAATTGATTCGAGCCTTCCGATTATGTTTTGTTCATTTATTTGTTCATCGCCTGTTTCTGCAAATTGAAAATTTGAAGATGCTTGTACATTATCTCTTTTTAAACTTCTATTAGGTCTTTTTGATCGATTACTGTATTCGACCTCGTAGTTTAGTGCTAATTTTCTAAGTGTACTTAGTGACGATTTAGAATCGGTAGTATTAGTTTTATCGATTTCTGGATAGGCATCATCCAGTGCCTCTTCATTTGGAATAATTGAAACACCAACAAATCCATTCGCCAGATTCTTAGGAGCTTCGTTGAGAATATAGATATCCTTACCATATTCTGATATGGCTTTACTAACAGCTTCTTTTCGGGTTTGACCGTAATAGTGGATAATATCCATTGATAGGAATTATTAGAGAAGAAACTTGTTGTGTAACAATATTGGAGAATAATGTTTACGCAAAAGCATTAGTAAATTTCGAATTAGATTTTTTATCCGCTTCACTTGAGAGTTCTATTTTAATTCTGTCAATAGTTTTAAATTGAACTCTTGGTGTGATATCATTATAAGATAATACCACAATTTCTGGAAGTATTGGAGCAAAAAATTCATAGATAGTAAATCTAAGTATAGGAGAGGTTAGTAATATGGGTTTTAACCCTGATTGGATCATTTTACTGAATCCTAAGGATGCGCTTTCGTAAATATTTTCAATATTTGTTGGGGTCATACTTAGAGTAGAGCTATCTAACTTACCTAATTGAGCCTGGCTAAGTAAATGAGATTCTAATGAAGAGTCTAGCATTAATACTTCAATTTCATCATTATCATTAGTAAACTGTTTGGTTATTGTATCAGCTAATGCGGCTCTACAATATTCATTTAGAACATCAGTATTCTTTGTTTGATGACAATAATCCGCAAGAGTTTCTAGTATAGTAACCAAGTCACGAATAGGCACACCTTCTTTTAGTAATCTCTTCAGTACTTTTTGAATTGCGCCTATTTTTAGCCCGTCTGGTATTAACTCCTCTACAACAGCTGGGGCCTGTTCTTTCGCTTTGTCAACTAGTTTTTGAACCATTTGTCTATCCACCAGTTTAAACGCATTTTTCTTTAAAAGTTCCATTAAATGGGTGGTTAAAACAGCGCCACTTTCTATAATAGTTAAGCCATATTTTTCAGCTTGATATTTATTTTTCGTACTAACCCACATAGCATCCATTCCAAATGCAGGGTCTTTTGTAGGTATTCCTTGAATATCTGGTTTAATATTCGCAGGCAATAGAACTAAATGGTAACCTGGTAATATTTCACCTTGAGCCTGTACTATTCCACGCATTTTTATACTGTATGCGTTAGCATTTAATTGAACATTATCTCGTATTCTAATAGAAGGAATTACGATACCAAGTTCATTGGCTAATTGTTTTCTTATAGATTTCATTCTGTCCAATAAATCACCACCTTGTTGTTTTTCTACTAGTGGTATTAAGCTGTATCCTATTTCCAATTCAAGAGTTTCAGCTAAAAGGTAATTCTCAGGTTTGTCATCCTCTTGAGCATTTACCTGAGAGAGTAATTTTGCTTCTTCTTCTACTGTTTTAGCATCCTCGTCACTATTATATCTATTGTATGCCTGATATAACATGGCACCTGCAATTAATGTAAATGGTATAAAGGGTAGACCAGGGATAAGCCCTACTAAGAATATAAAGAAACTTGCAATTGTTACAGTTTTAGGATTTCCAAGCAATTGCTCTGAAAGATCATTACTTAAATTGCCCTCAGATGCTACTCTTGAGACTATTATACCAGATGCAGTAGAAATCAATAGTGCAGGTATTTGGGATACTAAGCCATCACCCACTGTAAGTAGTGTATACTGTGAAGCTGCATCAGCAATACTAAGGCCATTTTGAGCTGTTCCAATTATCAATCCACCCACTATATTTATAACAGTGATTAAAAGCCCTGCAATTACATCTCCCCGAACAAATTTACTAGCACCATCCATAGCTCCATAAAAATCTGCTTCACTGGATATTTCTTCTCTTCTTTTTTTGGCCTCTTCATCTGTAATAAGTCCAGCAGTTAAATCGGCATCTATAGACATTTGTTTCCCAGGCATAGCATCTAGAGTAAATCTGGCACCAACCTCAGCTATCCTTGATGCACCTTTTGTAATTACAATAAAATTAATAATTACTAATACAGTGAAAATAATAATACCTATTACATAGTTGCCTTGGACAATAAAACCACCAAATGTTTCAATAATTGATCCTGCGTCACCTTCACTCAAAATTAGTCGCGTTGTACTAACATTTAACGCAAGTCGGAATAAGGTCAATATGAGTAGCATCCCTGGAAATACAGCAAATTGTAGTGGTTTAAGTGTATAAAAAGCGACCAATATAACAATTAGTGAAAGAGAAATATTTACGGCAAGTAAAAAATCCATTACAATAGTAGGAACTGGAAGTATCATTATCAGAAGTATTGAAATAACTCCTGATGATATAAGTACATCCTTTTGTAAGAAAATATTGCTTAATGTTTGGCGGGTAATATTTTGTGTTGCCATAAATTTAAGATGCTAGTTTATTTTTTTGTTCAAATATGAATGCAAGAATTTCTGCTACAGCTTTAAATAAATCAGAAGGAATGGTTTCTCCTTCCTCAGAAGTAGCAAATAAGGCTCGTGCAACTGGTTTATTTTCAACAACCGGCGTTCCATAGTGAGCTGCCAGTTCTTTAATTTTTAATGCTCTAAGTCGTTGCCCTTTTGCTAATACAATTGGTGCAGAATGTACATCTGGGTTATACATTAAACAGACAGCAAAATGAGTAGGGTTAGTAACAATAACATCAGCACTTAAAACAGCATGGTCTAGTCGCGGTCGACGTCGTAGCTTTAAACCAAACTGTCTTCTTTCTGCTTTTAACCTTGGATCACCTTCCATTTCCTTAAATTCATCTTTTACTTCCTGTTTGGTCATTTTCAAGTCTTTTTTGTACTGAAACCTTTGAAAAATTGCATCACCAATAGAGAGTAGAAACAGGGCTAGCAGAATGTATACTACGAATTCAATTATATATGGACCTATATCTTGTGTACTAAATTTTATGTCACTGGTAACGTAAGAAACAAAGTAATCTATCTGATTGGCGATAAAAAAGAATACGATAGTCGTTACAATGGATAATTTTAAAATACTTTTTAGCAATTCAACCAGACCTTTAATTGATATAATTTTTTTAACACCACTTATAGGATTTAGTTTATTGAATTTAGGTTCTAGTAATTTAAATGAGAATAAACCGCCAGTTTGACCAAGATTGGTAATTAATGCAGTGATCATTAGGACTATAAAAAAAGGAATCAAAAGCTGAAAAGAGCTAGATAATGAATCTTTAAATACTGCATCAGCTTGGTCAATATTGTTTATTAGTAGCGACGAATTTTTAAAAAAATATTGAAATTCCTCAACGATACCTCTAGCCACCTTGCTACCTAAGCCTACTAAACCTGCGAGTGAAGCAAAAAGTAAAGCTATAGAGGAGACCTCTTTGCTTAAACTAACATTACCTTCTTCACGAGCCTTTTTCAGCTTCTTTGCTGTAGGTTCTTCCGTTTTATCTTGACTTGTATCTTTTTCTGCCATGTTCAATAAAGGTCAAAAATGATACCAAAGTTTGCTTAATTCATGGCTATGTATTTAATACTCATAAAGGCCTCATTTCTTGAACAATCAAAATAGACGCAGAAAAAAAATTCCTCTTAATAGGAAAATTATTCTAGAAAAAATCCACTCCTGATTTGATTCGTTATTCATAAAACACTCTTACAAAGTCCAAATAAATGGCTTTAAGAGTCATTAATCGTCGAAATTCTATTAATCATTTTACTTCTAACATTATTATGCAAATAAGCGGCATAACAATTGTTTATTAAAATATGTCGAAGACAATATTAAACACACAATTCTTATGGTCGAGCAAATTCATTTACAAATGCGGGCAATGCAGGCTCTCAGTAAGTCACAAGATATGACCGCTGATAATCTAGCGAATCTGAATACGCCTGGATTTAAAGGAAATAAGATTTTTTATGAGCTTTACACAGAAGAAGTAGATGGCAAAAGAATTTCACAAGGTTTACCTATGCAGACTATTGATATGAGTCAAGGTGTTCTAGAGGGCACTGGGAATTCATTTGATATAGCTATTGAAGGAGAAGGTTTTTTTACAGTTCAGGAAGGAGATCGTACATATTTAACCAGAAATGGTCGCTTTCATTTAGATAATGATGGAGTTCTAGTCGATGATAAAGGTAATCCAGTATTAGGAACAAATGGTCTAATTGAATTGAAAGAATTGGTAAATGGGTCTGAAAATAGTGATATATCAGATTTTAAAGTAAGTCAAGATGGGACTATATATATAAATGGTAATGAAAAATCTAAAATTGCCATACTAAAACCTGCAAAAACCTCGGATTTAGAGAGACACGGTAATGGATATTTTAAAGTAGATACAATAGCAAGTTTGTCCTCGGATGAATCCTCAAAAGTTCATCAGGGATTTTATGAGAAAGGCAATGTACAACCATTAAATGAAATGGTGGATATGATGCAGACAATGCAATTATTCGAGTCTCAGCAAAAAGCTATGAGAACTACCGACGAATTACTTGGTAAAATTACTTCACAGTTAGGAAGATATTAAATAAGGAGAAAAGATATGTTTAGAGCATTAAGTACAGCAGCACTCGGAATGAGTGCACAGCAACGATCAGTGGATAACATTGCCAATAACTTGGCTAATGTGGGCACAACTGGATTTAAAAGAACTACTATTGCTTTTCAAGACTTATTCTATGAAAATATGGTGCAGTCTCAACAAGGGAACTCAAATGGTCAAGAGAATTATGCTCCAGAACTTCAAATAGGTCATGGAGCTCGAGCAGTAGCAACAATAAGAAATTTTATGCAAGGATCTGTCTCAGAGACAGGTAATGCATTAGATCTTGCAATTAGTGGTTCAGGATTTTTTCAAGTGGAAATGCCAGATGGTGGTATTGGCTATACGCGTGATGGTAATTTTAATTTAAGTGCAGATGGGTTAATAATTAATAACTCAGGTCTAGCTTTAGCAGGTCAGTTCGAAGTCCCTTCAGATGCAATAGCAGTTGAAATTTCTCAAGATGGAACAGTTAGAGCGCTTTTACAAGATAGTTCTTCCAAGATAGAACTAGGTCAAATTGAATTAGCGAGATTTACAAATGACGGAGGATTAAGCGCATTAGGTGATAATCTATTTGGTGAGAGTGATTCATCCGGATCTCCATTTTTTGGAAATCCAGGTAGTGATGGTTTTGGAGTCGTAAGACAAGGATTTTTAGAACAATCCAATGTTGATGTAGTAACTGAAATGGTTCGTCTGATAGAGGCACAAAGAGCTTATGAAACTAATTCAAAAATGGTTCAGACAGCTGAGGAAATGATGTCAGTCACTAATTCAATAAAACGTTAATACTTAACTATATAAATTGAAGACTAGAGCACTAAATATTGTTTTACTAATTCTAACATTTGTTATGTCACCTTCCATTGAGAAGGTATTCGCTAATGATCTGGAAGATTATATTTTAGAATTAAGTAAAAAAGCCATCTATAATATTCTAGATCAAGAAGCCTTTGATTTATATCTAGAAAAAAAATGGTTTCCAAGCCAATTAAATGGAATAAAATCAGAATCGATTTTGTCTGTGAATTTGATAGGGCAGATTAGAACATATACCAATCTGTCTGTTTTATTTTTAGATGAGAATGAAGTGCCAGTTGAAAAACAAATCCAAGTCAAGCTTGCTGGCCGAATGAGGGTATTTATAGCTAAAATTGATTTTGATCGAGGTGCTACGTTCAAACCTGAAGACATACAAGAATCTTGGATTGCACTTCAACCAAATTTTGAAAAAAGTATAATGCAATTAAATGATTTGATTGGATTTGAATCCAATAAGGCTATTAAAGCAGGAAAAATAATTTACTCTCATAATGTTATAGCACCTACAATAGTGAAAAAAGGTCAATCAATACAATTATACAAGAGATCTGGAAATTTAGAATTGACAATAGATTGTGTTGCAGGATTGGATAGTAATATTGGAGAAGTAATTATGATTAATTGTGTAAACCTAAGAAAAAAATACCTAGGTGAACTTATATCAGAAAGTAAAGCAATATGGAGAAAAAGTTTATGAAATTATCAAGTACAATGAACAACATTAGAAATATAATTTTTCTAACAATATTTTCATTTATGTCAATAAACTTGAATGCTCAGTATTCTCTATTCAGTGATGTCAAAGCAAAAAAAGTTGGAGATATAATTACTGTAGTCTTACAAGAGAGCTCTCAAGGAAGTTCTACGACGGATAATAGAAATGTTTCAACAAATTCACTTAATGCTAGTGGGGGATTAACAGGTAATTTTCTGCCATTTGAGCCTTTATTTGGCTCTGATGCACAATTTCAATCAAATAATGACGCATCAAACTTGGCTACTCAAAGACAATTACTTGAAGGGTTTTTAAGTGTTCAAGTTACAGAATTAACACCAGTGGGCGATTTATATGTTCAAGGTAATCGTGTAACAGAGGTTAATGGTGAAATTCATGAAATGAAAATTTCAGGTATAGTAAGACAGAACGATATCCATGGTGACAATCAAGTCTATTCATATCGTATTGCTAATGCATCTATATCTTATCAAAAGATGGGGGGTTTAAGAGATAAAAAAAGAGCCTCCAAGTTAATAAATAAAGTAATTGTTACAGGAATAACAGGTGGCTTAGCCGCTGTTGCTGTGTTGAACGCGGTAAAGAACTAAGTTAACCAATCAAAATAATTCAATAATGAAAAAATCTAAGCTCATAGGTCTATTTATACTGTTCATTGCTAGTTTAAGTAATGATGCCCAATCTCAACAGCTCACAAAAATAAGTGATCTGGTCTACATACAAAATGCAGAGCCAATTGACTTAATTGGCTATGGCTTAGTTACTGGTTTGGAACGAACAGGGGATAGAGTCACTAGTGGACAGTCTGCTAATTTCACCGTACAGTCCATTTCTAATATGCTTGAAAATTTTGGTATCAATGTAGATCCATCGGGTTTAAGAACAAGAAATGTTGCAGCAGTGATGGTAACTGCACGCTTAGATCCATACTCTGCTACTGGTAGTAGATTGGACGTAACTATTTCGTCATTAGGCGATGCATCTAGTCTTCAAGGTGGAGTTTTGTTACTAACTCCATTGATGGAGCCCAACAGTAAAACAATACATGCAAGTGCGCAAGGCCCCATTTTAGTTGGTGGAGTTTCAGCTAATAATGAAGCAGGGGGTTCATTTAGAGTTAATCAATCATTAACGGGTACTATTCCTAATGGAGCAGTTGTAAGTAAAAGTAAGGAACTAAATATATCGTTAGATGAGTCATTGAGACTAGTTCTTAGAAACCCTAACTATACAAATGCACGTTCAATGGTTGAAGTGGTGAATGATCGATTTGATCAAGAATTAGCTACAATAATACATGCAGGTTTAGTGGAAGTAAGTTGGCCAGACAGTTTATTGGATGATGGAATGATGAATATATTTACAAGCATCTTATTGGAAGAATCTGTCTCAGTTCAAAATGATGCAAGAGTGGTGATCAATGAAAGAACAGGTACTATAGTAGCAGGAGGAGCTGTCATTATTGATGAAGTAATGATATCGCATGGAAATTTACGAATTAGTACTACTCAAATTCCTGTAGTAAGCCAGCCTGGTGCATTATCCGGTGGTGAGACGGTTACTTTGAATATACCACAAACACAGGTATCGGAGGATGTAGCAGAATCCATTATTCTTCCTTCAGATACGACAGTGGGTCAGTTAAGTGAAACTCTTAATAAACTAAACTTAACACCTAGAGATATAATTTCAATTTTTCAATCCTTAGACCGGGCAGGTGTTCTCCGCGGAGAATTAATCGTCCTATAAATTGAGCTACCATGATAGATAACAAGCCCATTAACATCTCATTTAGTAAAGTAGAAGATCTTATTTCTTTAAAGAAAGATAATCGAAAATCTATAGAGGAAGTAGGTAAAGAATTTGAATTAATTTTTGCAAAAAAATTGGTCAATGAGATGACCAAGAACAGTTTTGATATTGGGGGAAAGGATGCCCCAATGAATTCTGGTAACAGTATGTATAGACACCATATAACTGATACTCTAGCAAAAGAATTAGCTGATCAGGGGAGTCTCGGTCTTGCAGATTTAATAAAAGAATTTGGAAAATAAATTAATCAATACAGTTATGTCACAAGAAAGAATGTATAAAGAATTGATGGTAGGACTAGAGAAGCTGAATCAACAGATTCTCGTTATGCATGAAGTAATCGATAAGTATGTAGAAGTATTAATGGACTTAGATCCAAATACTCTAGAAAGTATGACTGATACTTATCACAACGAGTCCCTAACCTATTCAAATCTACAAAAAGAACTCATCCATTTGATTAAAACGATTGAACTAGATGATCAAGATAGTACAATCAAATCTATAGTGGGGAAATGCAAAAGTCTTGGCTTTGAGATTATAGCTAATAGTCTTGAAGAATTAAGGTTAGCTACAAAAGAAAATGCAAGCATAATGGACGATAAACAATCTAGGATGATTAACCTGTTACTTTTTGCATCTAGTTGTAATTCAGACACATTAAAGGACATTTACAGTTTGGCTGATCCAGACTATAAAGCATACAACTCAAATGGGCGGGTTGATAGAAGCGGTATAGGAATAGGTTTAAATCACCAGGTTTAGATTAATTGAGTGAAATAACATGAGAACATTACTAGAAATAACTAAGAGTGGAATGGATGTGGCTCAACGTGGGCTTGAGACGACATCCAATAACATTGCCAATGTAAATACTGAGGGTTATGCCAGACAACGATTGGTAACCAATTCACTTTTTTCACGTAATGGTCAATTTTTTGATGGATTAGGGGTAAGGGTAACCGATGTTCAACAATTACGCGACTTTCGTCTTAATAATCTCATCTATGAAAAAAATCAAGAGCTTAGTTTTTTAAATGTTAAATCAAATACATACTCACAATTAGAAACATCGTTTACCACTGAATCAGGTAATGATTTAGATAGCCGAATAAGTACTTTTTTAAATACTTTTGGCGATTTAGCAGCTAATCCAGTTTCGCTAGATATTAGAAGAAAAGTTGTTAGTGATGCCGAACAATTGATTGATACGTTTAATAATCTACATACCAGTATATCCAGCCAAAAAAATATGATTGCTGAAGATGTAGAATCATTGGTTGGTGTTGTAAATCAACAACTAAATGATATTGCTTCATTAAATGCGCAAATAAAGCAGTCATACGTCAATAAACGATCTACTAATGGATTAATTGATCAACAAGCTCTAAAAATAAATGAATTATCAAAATTAATGAATCTTGATGTTCATAGAAATGAAGAAGGGCAAGTTGATTTAACCATTAAAGGTATTAGTGTGTTGGCTGGTACGAAAGTTCATGAACTATATCTAGCTAATGATACTTCGTCTGACGTTATAAATGTAAGGCTTACACAAGGCGGGCAAGGGGTAGATTTGGATACGGGTGAATTAGGGGCATTCATAGAGCTACACAATACTGATTTACCAAAATTAGAGGCAGATTTAAATGATTTTTCCACCCAAATTCTTGAACGTGTCAATAATTTGCATACCTCAGGGGTAGGCCGAAATGATGACATAAGACGTTCATTTTTTGAATTAGATGGTACAAATCCAAATAAATTGATTATAAATCAAGATATACTCAGTGATATTAGAAACATAGCTGCTGAGGATCCTAATAGTAGTAATGCAAGTGGTAATGGTGTCATCGCCCAACAAATTGCAGACTTGAAAGATGTAGAATTTTTAAAAGGGTATAAACCAACGGAATTTGCTATTCAATTCATCTCAGAACCAGGTACCAAACTTCATGCGTTGGAAAGCAATGTTGAACTCAGAAGCTCTGAGCTTGATTTATTAAAAAATCAGGATCAGCAAGTTTCTGGTGTAAACATGGATGAAGAGCTGAGTAAGATGATTCAATATCAACAGGGTTATCAAGGAGCAGCAAAAATTATGCAATCTGCTCAATTAATGTATCAGAGTTTAATGTCAATTTTAGGTTAAGATGAGAATAACACAACAAACAATCTTTGATGGATTTATGAAGCATATCAACGAAAATCGTGCTGAAATGCATGATTTACAGCAAGATATAGCTTCTGGAAAAAAAATTACAAAAGCATCAGATGATCCATTAAAGTTTAAAAAAGCACGATTACTGGAAAACCAAATTAGAGAGCAAGATGTGTATCAAGATAGGATTGGAGCGGCAAAAAATACGCTTGATGTAGCAGAACAAAGTTTGCAAGAAATTGTAAATGGCTTAATTGAAATTAAATCAAATGTGACCAGAGCTGTAAATGGTGCTCATGACAGTGCAAGCTTCACCGCGATAAAACAAGAGCTTGAATCTTTAAAAGAAGAATTGGTGAGTTCCTTCAATGCAAAAGATATAAATGGATATATATTTGGTGGTGCAGGGAGTGATTCATTACCGTTTAGTATAGATGCAGATACGGGCTCGGTTACCTTTAATGGTAGTAATGATGCATTAAGTTTAAAAGTTGACAGTAACTTATCTATTGATGTTACACAAGATGGAAATTTTGTTAGAACGACAAATTATGATGATGATTTAGCATCGAATCCAAGTTCATACCGATCATATCTAACGCCGACATTATTAGACGATCAAGGAAATACTGCTACAGGAGATACGGCCTTTACAAGTCTAGAAGCAGTGGATAATTATTTAGAAGGGTTTGACAATCTAGAGTTAGATATCACTCTACCAGATGGCACTAATCCAAATCCAGCACTAATGTACAATTATGCAAATAATGATACAGTTAATGATATGATTAATGCATTTAATACTCAGCTGGATCCATTAGGTGTTAACATGACCTTTGAAAATGGAACCGTTTTTGTAAAATCACAAAATATGGGAACCAGTCAATTGAGTGTTAACGGGTTTGTTGATAATGGAAGTAATGTTTTTACAACTAACTTCCCTGCATTTACACAACAGGCTAGTGGAGAGGTAGACCAAGGGATAGATTTATTTGATAGTATTGATGAGGCTATTGTAAATCTAGAAAGTCAAAATATAGACGCCCTATCAGCTCAAATAGACCAATTTGACGAACTCATCTCACATGTAACAACACATATCACAGAGATTGGACTTACCAATAACAGATTGAATTTTCTTGAAGAAAAACATGAAAACTCTAAAATCTTATTAAACGCTGAATTAAGTGGTTGGGTAGATACTGATTATGCAGAAACGGTATCAAAACTTCAACGAACAGAAATTGCATTTCAGTCAGCAATGACTATTCACACTAAAATGTTTAATCAATCACTAATTGAATACTTATAACCAATAGATTGAAATAATTATGGACTCTAAAAAACTACCCATCACATTATATTTATATAATCAGCCAATTAGTGAGAGAATTTCTAATCTATTGGAATCATATAATGAATTATTTGAAAAAGTTGAGGTAATAGATACAAATTCATTAGTGATGGCAGGTGATAATAAAACCAGTCATTGGAATTATCTAGCATTTCATTCAGAAACACCATGGGTTCTATTTCTTGATAATAATGAATATTTTGAATCTTTAGATCTATCCTTTTTACACCAAATTGATCAAAATACTTGGTGTTCCTGCATTATGAATATTAATACAGATAAAGGAATAGAATCATATCATCAAGTTAGGCTGGTACCATCAGGGATAGAAGGTATTTTCCAAGGTGTAGAGTTACCCGATGCTTCTAATTATATCTTAGATAATAATATTCAATTTTTGAATGAATCAATAAATATTCAAAGCGATATAGTACCGTGGGAGTATATTGATATTAGCAAAGAACGTATTGGACTCTCTTCTCCAGTAAATCTTTTTTTACATGAAGCTAGAAATTATATAGCAATTCAAAAATTTACTCAAGCTGCTTCTGCATATAGAGTTGCTCTAAAAAAAGAGCGTTTGTTACCTTTTGACTATCTAGCTGCATTGAATGGGTTGGCACGATGTTATGTTGAACAACACAAATGGGTAAGGGCATTAGAATTAATGGAATATTCTATAGAACTAGAACCCCAACAACATTTACCATATTTGATACAATATAAAGTGTATCAATTAGGTAAGAATTGGGATGCTGCTGTAACATCGTTGAATTCATATCTAGCACATTATGAATCTTTTTCTAAAAGTAGTCATGATGTGAAAATTCCGTATCACGAGACTGTTTTAGAGCTTAGTAATTTACATTTAGATTTAGGCAAGAAAGATCTAGCATATGAGTACTATTGCGATTTTTTAAATACTTCTTTAGAAGAGGTCAGAGAAAGTCATCATCTAGCTTTAAAAATGGCAATAGGTTTGGAAAAGAAAAGAGAGGCAAGTAGACATTTTAAATTTTTATATCCAAACATCCTGGAATTGGATTTAGATATAATCGAGACAAAACAGTTTCATGATTATATGGAGATGTTTTTAGAAAATAATTGGCACTCGATTGTAGAAAAAGTATACACAAGATTATATGAAGCTAATCCAACAAATAGTATGTATCGAAGAAAACTCATTGCTACGTTGGTCAGGGCAGATAAATTAGAATTAGCAAGAGAAATAATGCAAAAAGTTGCCTAGTTAATCTTTCTCTTTGAGTTTATTTCTTATTGTACGATCCGATATACCTAATAATTTAGCAGCTTCTTTTTGATTTCCATTTGTCTTTTCTAAGGCTTTATTGATAAGATGGAGCTCCATATCCTCTATAGTCATTAGAGGGATATTATTTATGTCTTCATCATCATCATTAATGCCAAGACTTGTAAATATGGAATTTTCAATATGATCAACCTTAAAAAGCCCATCTTCTTGAGCTAATATGACGCCCCTGTGAATTTTATTGTTTAACTCACGCACATTGCCTCTCCAATTTTGATCTCTAAGATAAGTGTGCATTTCTTCGTCAATAGCTAGATCAGGATAGTCATATTTAAGACAGTACTGGTCAACAAAGTATTTTGTGAGAATGGGTATATCTGACTTTCTATCTCTTAAGGGTGGGATTTCAACTGGGAAGACATTTAATCTAAAGTATAAATCTTCCCTAAACTCTTTATTTTTAATGGCCTGTCCAATATTTCTATTAGATGTAGCCAGTATTCGGACATCCGCTTTAACAGGTTTTTGACTACCTACTTTATAAAATTCGTTTTCTTGAAGTACGCGTAGAAGCTTTGCTTGCACTTGAATATCAATTTCGGTGATTTCATCTAAGAGTAACGTACCACCTTGAGCTGCATGAAAAGCCCCATCCCTATCTGCAATAGCTCCCGTAAATGCTCCTTTGACATGACCAAATAACGTACTTTCTACGAGTTCTGAAGGAAGATTAGCACAATTTATTTTTATATACGGTTTATTGGCGCGTTTACTTTTGTTGTGTACTAAACTTGCAAATACTTCTTTACCAGTGCCACTTTCACCTTGGATTAGTATGGGCGCCATATTATTTGCAATCTGGGGTAAGATGTTAAGTAATTTTTGAATAGCAGGTGCTTCCCCGATAAAATTAGCCTCATTATTAGTATCTGTAAGAGGACTTCTGGACTCTTTTAATGCTTTTGTTCTAGTTTTATCCGAGTTATTATCACTCAATTTTGATTGTAGGGAGTCGGCACTACTGATTTCCGAATTAGCCCCATCAAAAAATCGACGGACCCGTTGTATTATTTCTTTGGCTTTAAAAGGCTTAGTAATATAATCGAAGGCACCTTTTTGAAGAGAACGAACGGCATGGCTTACATTGCCAAAACCTGTTATAATAATGACACCGGTTTCAGGTCTATTTTTTTTTACGTAGTTGAGGATATCATCACCGGTCATTTCATTCATTTGAACGTCGGTGATAACAAGATCTACCTCATTTTCGTCGATATGTGCAATGGCTTTATTTGCTGACGAAAATATTTGAACTTCATACTCCTCGTTTGCCAAAACATCTTTAAGAAAACCTAAGATGAGTACTTCATCATCTATTACTACGATCCGATTTGACATGTAAACCTAGTTTAATTAATACTAGGGGATAATACTGTAAAGAATAAATAATAGCTACAGTTTTAGATTCTTAATTTTCAGATCAAGTTCATATCTAAATACGTACAGCCAAAAAAAAGGAGGGCATGAATTATCCTAATTGAATTTGTTTGGCAATCATTTCCCAAACTTCAGGATCATTCATATTTTTAACTAAGAAATTATTTTCCAATTTCTTGTCTAGCATGTCAATCTGCTGATCAGTTACTTCTTCGAATTCTTGAATCATCTCTCTGTAGTTTGAGAGTTGTTCCATGGTTACTTTATTCAGTTTCGATAACTCAACTTTGGCAAATTCAAACTCATCCTGGGAAACATTGGATATGTTAAGGGAATCGTTAGTCAGCGCATCTTTAGCTGATTCAGCTTTTGCTGTACTAGTATTGGAAACCTTATTGTCAGAATGTTCAATCTTCTTGACTTGGTTTTTATCGATATGTGATAAGTTTCTAATTGACATAACTAAATGTAATTAATATCTACTTATTATGCCATTAATGTTTGTTGGTAACCTTGTATAGCATGCCTTTGCTTAGAAATAGATTCAAGCTCGGCTTTATTGTGAGCTTGTAAATTTTCTAGCTGTGTCCTAATTACTTGACTTGTGTCAACAAAACGTTTTTTTAAAGCAGAAATAAGTTCGTTAGTGACTTTATCCGATGTGTTTAGTTTATCATAACTAGTAATGAAATCGACTAAATGCTGCCGGTTATCAAACTCTTTTTGGACATCATTAAGCGAAACTTCTTCTTCAAATAACATCTTAGTTATCATATCTGATGAAGAATTAAGCATTTCCATATGTAGTTTTAACTTATTCATATTTTAATTATCGGCAAATTGAAAAAAAACTTAATACCTAAAATTAAAAATTATTTAACCCGGCCATAACCTGAGCAAATTGAGAGTTACCTTGCTCGAGCATAAGTTCAAGTTGAGTAAAAATATCTCGCTGTTTTTCTTCATAATCAGCGAGATATTTTCCTTCTTTTTCAATGTTTTTGTTAAGTAATTCAATTTTATCACTCACTCCGTCTTCTAGAGTATCAATAATTCCGTCCGTTGACGTATACCCTTGAAGATGGGTATAAATACTTTGGATAGGAGAGCTGCTTGTTGAAAAGAAGGTATTTAAATCGTTGGGAGTATTTGCTAAGACGGTGTCTAATTTGTCTGAATCTTCAACCGTCATTTTACCACCATTGTCAAAAGATATACCTAATGAAGATAAATTAGTTATAGTACCCGATGTTGCATCACCAATCACTAATTGACGTAGTTGAGAAGAAAGGTCACGAATAGATCGTAATTCTCTCAGAGGTCCTCTGGTGCCTGTTTCCCCGTTAATGAATGTCTTATTACGAATGTCGGTATTCAAATCGTTATAAGCTTTTACAAAATCATCAAAGTTACTTCGCGCTTTTGTGGTATCACGCTCTATTTCTAATGTCACAGTAGATGCAGTTGTTTTCTTTAATTCAAATGTGAGACCCGATATGGTATCATTTACCGTATTTGATGAACGCTGAAAACTAACTCCATTCATAGTAAATGAAGCATCAAGTTGATTGGTTGCAACCGGCCTAGTTGCATTGTCAAAAACGGTGGCTAGTGATCCAGATGTATTAGCTATTTGCACTCTTTTTGCTTCACCCGTTTCTGAACTTCGAACAGAGAGCTGAACATTGGTTGTGTCGAGATCAAATACATTTACCTGCAATGTTTCACCAAAAGCCGTTTCAATAGCTGTCTTTAAACTGGATAAAACTGTTGAATTTGAATCACCAGAGGTTGGTGTTAATGAAATAGTGTGCGTTGTTCCATCAACAGTAATATCAACGGATCCATTACTATCCAAATTAGTTCCTGTTGAGGCATAACTGGCTGATAATAGATTATCCCTAGTTGCAAGCCGGTCAATTGTTAGTGAAAATTGATCAGGATCATCCAAATTAGACGCAGATGTTATTTCGACGATTGTGTCATCTGAACTAGTAGTTTTGACAGGAGTAAATGTGTTATTGGTAGTAAGAGAATATTCTTTAATCATATTCTCAAGTGTTGAAATTCTAGAACTAACTTTACCCAGTTCAGAATTAATTTTATTCTGATCCCTGAGATCAGTTTGATATTGAACTTTCTTTTGACTCTCTAGTTGTACTAGCTGTTGTACAATTCCTTCGTATTGTCCAGATCTACTAATAATGTTTGATACAGATGCCATTTAGTGGTGTTAAACTGCTTGTTTTTTTAGTTCAATTTGTGCGACTTCTTCCCATGTTTCTCTTAATGGATTTAGTACATCAATGATCTCTTCAAATTTAGATTCCCTAGCTAACTGCTGGCAAAATCTATAAATCTCAAATAATGAGGCGGATATGTCATAGTCGAAATTTAAATAGTGAATAAGCTCAGAGAGTAATTCATTTACTTTCTCACCGTTTTCACGGTAACAATTCTGTGCAATCAAATCGTACATTTTCACAACCAATTTTGTTGGGTGTGAATTGAGTATGGATTGTTGCTGATAGATTTTATCTGGTGATAGCATAGTGTATTTGTTTAGTTCCGATTCATAAATGTTATCGGAATAAATGAAGCGAACTTAATCACTCCTTTACATTTCTATTTAATTAGTACAAATCTATTTAATTAGTACAAATATGATACCAAACACTTTGAATGTGTTAAAAATAGGTGGAGAGTAATGCTGGTACGTTATTTCTAAACTTGTACTAATATGGGGCGGAAATCTTTTCTCAATTAAGGGTCAATTTTTTCTGTAGGATCTCAATTCCATTAAAAAATCATAATTGACAACTTAATATCAAGATCATTACATAATTACTACTGGATAACTACAAAAAGATTACAATTATGTTACAGATATTTACAATACAAGGTGTAAATAAATCGGTTAAGCAGTAAATGATTAACAGAAATTATTGGTTAAAATATGCTTTAAATACTAATTAGAGGCCTATTTGTATAATAAATTTAAAGTTACACAATTTAGTTACGATAACTGTAATTAATTAAAAAATGAAAGTGTAATAATATTTACAAACAAACACTGATAAACAGCTAGAAGGTAACACTAAGGATTAAACAAAAACATAAATAAGGATTATGTCATGGCAAGTTTTGGAGATTTTAACAAAGTAAATACGAATGTAACGGCGATGGAGGCGAGGCTTTCATTAAACAAGATAAATGCAGAACTAGGTAATAGTCGATTAAAACTATCTACTGGGTACAAGATTAATAATGCGGAAGATGACTCGGCTGGGTTTGCAATTGCTACTAAACTTAGAAGTAGAATAGCAGGCTTAGAGCAAGCGCTTCAAAATGTAAGTGACGCTAAATCAGTATTAGATATTGTTGAGGGATCTTTTTCCTCAATAATGGATAATCTAATCGAGATGAAAGGTCTAGCTACGCAAGGAGCTAACGATACCTTAAGTTCAGCAGAGCGAACATTGATAGCGAAGCAAATAAACGGATTGAGTGTCGACATTAACGCAACAGCAGATGCGGCTAAATTCAATGGAATTGCCCTTCTTCCAAATGCTACAGGTGAGTCACTCACTTTCCAAGTAGGGGAAGGAACAAGCGACACGATGGCTGTTGACTTACAAAGAGTAGATGTTGTTGGACTGTTTGGCGCAGATAACACTGATTTGTCTGCTGGTGGTGATGAGATAACAATAGCTGTTTCAAGTGCAGCCCCAGATGCTACAGAGTTGACAACCGATCAACATGCTCGTGGTGAGATTGAATTTGAGATTTCTGCATCTAATGTTATCGCGGATGGTGCCGATTTCAGGTCATTTATGACCGATGTTGATACGGCGATTGGGACGTTAAATGGATATTTCAACGAATTAGGTATTGATCAACGATCATTATCTGGTAAGGAAGTAAACCTGACTGAGGCGATTTCGGCAAATAGTGCTGCGAAGAGTAGAATTATGGATGTAGACTTTGCTAAAGAGCAGTCAAATTCTGTAAGACTACAGATCCTACAGCAAACAGCGACCGCGGCTTTATCACAAGCCAACATGGGTCCGCAAGCTGTATTAGGGTTTCTCGGACAATAATAAAGGATTAAGATGCTCGAAATTCGTTTGTGTAACAACAGACTAAGGATTATACAAGAGTTTTCTAAACACATAACAAAAACAAACTAAACATGAGGAATTAATCATGGCAAGTTTTGGCGATTACAACAGAGTGAATACCAACGTTACGGCGATGGATGCTCAACTCTCGTTGAACAAAATAAATAAAGATCTTGGAGAGAGTAGATTAAAACTATCTACTGGTTTCAAGATCAATAACGCAGAAGACGATGCAGCAGGTTTTGCGATAGCTACTAAGCTAAAAAGCCGCGTTGCAGGTCTAGAGCAAGCATTACAAAATGTAAGTGATGCTAAATCAGTCCTTGGGATTGTCGAGGGTGCTTATGGAAGTATTATGGATAATCTCATAGAGATGAAATCACTAGCTACACAAGGAGCTAATGATACATTAGGAAGTACAGAAAGAGGGTATATAGATTCACAATTACAATCACTTGCTGCTGATATTAATAGTATTTCAGATAGTACAAAATATCAAGGAATTGGGTTGCTAGATGGTAATAATGCCCTTGATGTCACAAATACTACAAGTGATTTTGAAGGCTCATATACCTTAACAGTACAATCTGGTGAAGGTACTTCGGATACATATGCAGTGACGCTAAACTCAGTAAATATCTCAACTCTTTTTGGGGTAACTGACCCAGAAGCGGGTAATGCTGCGTTCGATACAGGCGGTGATGGTACCATACAAATTGCTGCTACTTTAGGTGCTGCTGAAGGTTCTGAAGCAAGGGGTGTAATGACATTATCAAGTACTACTTCTGCTGATCTAAGAGCATTCATAGGTAGCGTCGATACAGCCATTGGAAATCTGAATGGATACATGAATGAAGTAGGTATAGACCAACGATCACTTTCTGGTAAAGAAGTAAACTTGACAGAGGCAATCACTGCTAATAGTGCAGCAAGAAGCCGAATTATGGATACGGATTTTGCTAAAGAGCAATCAAATTCAATTAGACTACAAATCCTACAACAAACTGCTACTGCTGCGTTATCTCAAGCTAATATGGGGCCGCAAGCTGTACTTGGTTTCTTAGGGTAATAATCAAACTATAACTATAAATAGATAAATATTATGGCAAGTTTTGGTGATTACAACAGAGTGAATACCAACGTTACGGCGATGG
>ERZ891134.955-NODE-955-length-21545-cov-6.894416_pt1 | contig 21545 bp, 22 predicted proteins | sample MGYA00520888_ERZ891134 | MGnify/ENA primary metagenome ERZ891134 (study PRJEB32303, sample SAMEA104408692) | aquatic metagenome | biome: Brackish water; feature: Coastal; material: water | place: Baltic Sea | collected 2014-10-23 | depth 10 m ... | reverse complement strand
TGGCTGTTGAGGCGCCGATCGGATGGAGGCGGGCCAGGGTGAACTCGGCCCGTTTCTCCTTCATGCCGTCGCCGCGTGGAACGGTGTTCATGCGCAGACGCCCTTCAATGAGAAGCCGTTGGCCCACCTGAACGCGATTTTGCAACTCCTGAGCCAGGTTGCCCCAGCCCACCACCTTCAATTCGCTTGGAGGATCTCCATCGCGCAGGGCATCGAACCGCACCGACATCTCGGCAATGGGGGTTTGATTGTCTTGGGTGTACCGAACCGTCGGCGCGTCGATCACCTCGACCTCGAGCACGCATTGGTTCATGGCTGCTTCTTTCTTCGGCGCACATCCTGATGCACGACCCTCCTATTGACCAGCCTCGCGTCTGGTTGCTGGCTGGAACAGGTGATGGTCCACGGCTGACCCGTGCACTGCTTCAGCGCCATTGGCGGGTTCGAGTGAGTGTTGTGAGCCCGGCTGCGGCTGCGGCTTACCGGGGACTGGCGGTGGAGAGCATCGCCATTGGCGCCCTCGGGGGAATGCAGGGAATCGCTGCAGAACTCAAGCGTCAAACATCGCTGCGTTGGGTGGTGGATGCCACGCACCCATTTGCAACCAAGATCAGCGAGGACTTGGCTGACGTGTGCCTCGCCGCTCAGCAACCGCTGTTGCGGTTTGAGCGTCCTTGCGAGCAGGGCAGTGCTGCAACCCATCTGCTGGAAGATGGTGCCGCTCTATCAACGATGGCACTCGCTGGACAGCGACTGTTGTTAGCCATTGGTGGACGTCATCTTGCTGAAATCGCAGCTGCGGCTGGCTCGGCAGGAGCAGAGCTGTTCGCCCGTGCCATGCCCACCCAGTTGGGCGTGCGTTCGGCCTTGGCTGCTGGGTTGCCGCCCGATCACTTGGCGGTGCTGCGACCGTTGCAGGGGGAACCCCCTGGTCAGGTTGAGCGGGCGTTATGCCGGCGTTGGGGGATTACGGCAGTGGTGTGCCGGCAGTCCGGCGGCACGACAGAACGCCTATGGCGTCGGATTGCGGAGGAGCAGCAGTTGTCCCTGATGCTCCTCAGGCGTCCAGCGCCACCCTCAGGTGTGGACACTGTTGTTGGAGAAGCCGCCTTTCTGGAACGGATCGACCATGGCTGAGGCGAGTTCTGTGATGTTGGTGCTCACCACGGAGGGCGATGCGATGCGAGCCAAAGCCCTAGCCCGTGCCCTGCTCGAACGCCGGCTTGTGGCCTGCGTCAGCTTGCAATCCACGGATGCGCTCTATCACTGGGAGGGGGAGATCCACTCGGATTGTGAGGTGCAACTTCTGATGAAAACCACGGCTGATCGCCTCGACAGGCTGCAGCAGGTGGTGGGGGAGTTGCACAGCTACGACACTCCCGAATGGTTGTATTGGCCGGCGACGGCTTCACCGGCCTATGGACGTTGGGCGATGCAGGTCTTCAGCTCAGATGGGCGCTGACCAAGTCTTGAAGCGAGACCTGAGGACGAGCTCCCAGTTGGGTCACGATCTGTCCAGCACAAATGGCACCGAGGTTGCCGCAGCGTTCCAGGGACTCCCCTTGGGTGTAGCCGTGCAGGAATCCACCCGCATAGAGGTCGCCGGCACCCGTGGTGTCGATGAGGTCTCCAAGACCCACAATTCCAATGTCCCAGCGTTGGTCACCGCTCAACACGACAGAACCTTGGCTGCCGCGGGTGATTGCGATGACGCTGCAACTGCCCCGCACGCTCTCTAAGGCTGCATCGAAGTCGTCGGTTTGATAGAGCGACTTAATTTCAACTTCATTCGCGAACAGCACGTCGACATGACCATTGACGAGGTCGAGAAAGCTGTCGCGGTGACGATCCACGCAAAAGCCATCGGAGAGAGACAGTGCGACCTGTCCATTGGCAGCACGGCAGGCCTCAGCCGCTGCGATGAAGGCGCGCTTCGCTGCGGGACTATCCCAGAGATAACCCTCGAGGTAGAGAACTTTGGTGTCGCTCACCATCGAGAGATCGAGATCGTCCGGTTCGAGCTGAGTTGAGGCCCCAAGGAAGGTGCACATTGTCCTCTCTGCGTCGGGGGTGACGTAAATAAGGCAACGGGCCGTTGTGGCGCCACTGGTGGCGGCCGGGGTGTCAAAGCGAGCGCCGACGGCCCGAATGTCGTGGCTAAAGATGCCCCCCAGTTGATCGTCTTTCACGCGTCCGATGAAGCCGGCACGACCCCCCAATTGGGCGATGCCCACCATCGTGTTGGCAACCGAGCCGCCGGAGGTTTCCAGGCCAGGTCCACTGGCTGTATACAGGGCTTCTGCCTGTTGTTCGTCGATGAGCGCCATGCCGCCTTTTTGCAGGCTGTGCTGCGTCAGAAAGGCGTCGTCGGTTTGAACCAGCACATCAACGATGGCATTGCCGATGCCGACGACATCAAGACTGCAAGTTTTGGAGAATCGAACCTCGGAGGCCATGACCAGAGCGCTTGTCGCTCCGAAGTATGGCGGTCAGCCATTAAGCGCTTAGGAGGGCTCGCTTCGGTCCGTGGATCGGATCTTCCACCACGATCGTTTGATCACGGCTCGCACCAAGAGAGACGATGGCGATCGGGACTTCCATCAGATCAGCAAGAAAGCGCAGGTAGTCCATCGCAGCCTTTGGTAGATCCTCAAGCTTTCGGCATTCTTCCGTGGAGCACTGCCAACCCTTCAGCGTTTCAAAAATGGGTTTGCAACGGGCGAAATCGTCGGAGCTGCTTGGGAAGTGTTCGATCCGTTCACCGTCGAGTTCATAGGCCACGCACACCTGGATCTCATCCATTTCGTCGAGCACATCGAGCTTGGTGACGGCCAAGCAGTCGAGACCGTTCACTTGAACGGCATAGCGACCAATCACACCATCGAACCAACCGCAGCGGCGGCGGCGGCCAGTGGTGGTGCCGAATTCGCCTCCCCGTTCGGTGAGCTGGTCATTGAGGCTGCCGCTGAGCTCTGTGGGGAATGGTCCTTCACCCACGCGTGTCGTGTAGGCCTTGGCGACGCCAATGACGCGATCGATCAGGGTGGGTCCGACCCCTGCACCGATGCAAGCTCCTCCCGAAACCGGATTGGAGGATGTGACGTAGGGATACGTGCCGTGGTCGAGGTCCAGCAATGTGCCCTGGGCGCCCTCAAACAAAATGTTCTTGCGAGCTTTTGCTGCGCTGTGAATGGCACGGGTGGAATCCACAACGTGTTCTGACAGCCGTTGGCCGTATTTCAAATACTCCTGAATGACGGCTTCTCCATCGAGAGGCTCGATGCCGTAAATCTTCTCCAGGAGCTCATTTTTCTCCTTGAGTGGACCTTCAAGTCGGTTGCGCAGACGCTGCTCATCCAGAAGGTCGATCACCCGGATTCCGCTGCGCTGTGATTTATCGGCGTAAGTCGGGCCGATGCCCCGCCCCGTGGTGCCGATACGGCGGTCACCACGCTGTTTCTCCATCGCTAGATCGAGCAACCGGTGGTAGGGCATGGTCACGTGGGCCGACGACGCCAAGCGAAGCCCTGAGATATCGATGTCGTTAGCGAGAAGCATGTCCAACTCGCCAAGCATCACCTTGGGATCCACCACCGTTCCAGGTCCGATCAGACAAATGGTGTCTGGGTACAGGATTCCGGAGGGGATGAGATGAAGCTTGAGCACACGACCGTCGACGACGATCGTGTGCCCAGCATTCACACCGCCCTGATAGCGCACCACCACATCGGCGGAGCGGCTCAGGAGATCGGTGATTTTTCCTTTTCCTTCGTCACCCCATTGAGCGCCGATGACGACAACATTGGCCAAGGACACGGCGGCCCGAAGCCGCAGATCTGCACAATCCGCGAGTATTTCAGATCCGGTGGCCTTCCGTCAAAGGGTGTTGTCTTTTGTGGGATCAGGTTCCACGAACAACAGCTTTTTCAGCTTTGTTTAATTCCTTGGCCAAACGATCGTGCAAAGCCTCTGGGAGGGGGCGATTGGCATAGTTCGCGTAATGGCCCGCTAGGGAATTCAGAGCTGTTTGCATCGTTGTGAACGAGCTCAGCCCGTTGATGCGGGGTTGGGCCCGGTATCGCGACACGTAGTCGGTGATCAACGACCGTGCTTCGCTCTCCGCTTGGGCGTGGCTTGGATCGTCCTGGGGGATATCGATCATCACGAGGATCGTCTGGGCGACCGAAAGGGTGTCGTCGGCGTAGTTACCGGTGAGGCGAGCATCCGGATCGCCGCTGCAAGCTGTCAGCAGCAAACACAGACCCAGTCCAAGGGCGACAGCGGCCCTCGTGAAGGGTTTGAACAGGCGAGCCAGTGCTGAAACCATGACACCGTTGTAAGTAGTCGAACTTTAAGGGCGGAGTGTGCTGATCAGTCCTTTCAGGGCATCCGCGTGGGGCAACTTCTGCACGCCACGGTTGGCGCGCTCAACGAGTTCAACGACGCCGTCACTGGCATCACGACCCACAACAACGCGCCAGGGAATACCGATGAGATCGGCATCTTTGAACTTCACGCCAGCCCGTTCCTTGCGGTCATCGAACAGAGCGTCCACGCCAGCAGCGATCAACTGGTTGTAAAGGGACTCACCCAGCTCGGCCTGGGTTTGGTCTTGCATGTTGGCCACCACAACGATCGCTTCGTAGGGCGCGATCGTTGCGGGCCAGCAGATGCCAGCGTCGTCGTGGTGTTGTTCAACGGCAGCTTGGGCTAGCCGTGAAATTCCAATGCCGTAGCAGCCCATCCAGAAGGGTTCGGTCTTGCCGGCTTCGTTGGTGAAGCGGCTGTCCATGGCCTCGGAGTACTTCCGTCCCAGTTGGAAGATGTGTCCCACCTCGATCCCCCGCTTCTCGATCAGCTGAGTCTCTGGGTTGTGAACACACGCTTCACCAGCGCGGGCCTTGCGCAGGTCGAGGCCTTTGGGCGTGCCGCCGAGATCGTCCCAGGTGGCATTGAGGCGGTGCTGATCGGGTTGATTCGCCCCACAGACCATGCGCTCCATCGTGGCGGCAGTCCTATCGGTGCAACGCAGAAATTGTTTCGTCCAACTGCGCGCTGAACTCAGTACAGCGTCGTCCAAGTCCGGGCCGATAAAACCGAGGGGAATGCTGTTGACGCCCTGGCGATCCAGGTCTTCAGCCTGGATCGGGCGGCAGTCCAGGACCTCTTGGCCCTTCAAGCGACCCACTGCATTGATCAACTTCACCTCATTCAGTTCTTGATCAGCTCTCAAGCTGATGAGGAGGGGTTGTTCACTGCCGTCGTCTAAGCGGGCGATGAACAGTAAAACCTTGATGAGTTGGCTGGGATCCCAGCTATGGGAACGACAAAGCGCATCGATGCTGGTCTCATCTGGCGTGCTGATCAGCTCCATGGCGGCACCATCGAGTTGGACAGCCTGGGAGGGAACCGATACAGCTTTTTCTTGGTTGGCGGCATAGGTGCCGTCGTCGCTCAGCAAGATGAGGTCTTCGCCTGCATCGGCGGTGACCATGAACTCTTGAGATGCAGCGCCTCCGATGGCTCCGCTGTCGGCATCGACGGGCACCGCGGCCAGACCACAGCGCTCAAAAATTCGGCGATAGGCCTGATCCATGTCCAGATAGGTGTTCCGGAGATCGGCCTCGCTGGCATGAAAGGAATAGGCGTCTTTCATGATGAATTCCCGCCCACGCATGAGCCCGAAACGGGGGCGAATTTCATCCCGAAATTTGGTTTGGACCTGGTAAAGATTGACCGGCAGCTGTTTGTAGGACTGCAAAAGCTCCCCAGCGAGGCTGGTCACGACTTCTTCATGGGTTGGCCCTAATCCCAGTTCCCTGCCTTGTCGGTCTTCCAGGTGGAACATGATTCCCTCTCCGGCTGTATAGCCCTGCCATCGACCACTGCGTTGCCAAAGTTCAGCGGGATGCAACTGAGGAAGCAGAGTTTCTTGTGCTCCGGCTGCGTTGAGTTCCTCTCGAACAATGGCAGTGATCCGTTGGATCACTTTCCACATCAGCGGAAGGTAGGCATAGATCCCTGATCCCACCCTGCGGATATAGCCGCCACGCAATAGCAACTGGTGCGAAGCGATCTCTGCTTCTGCGGGAACATCCCTGAGCGTCACCAGCAACAGGCGGGAGACGCGCATGGGAAAGAATTCATGAGGTTTTGGAAGCTATCACCAGCTCGATCTGGAGCCGCTGTCGGAAGTGTCCGTTTCCCTTGAATACCCCTGTACGACCTGAGTCTCAACTGCTACGGTCACGACCATAAAGCCCGTAATGCGCGAATCTCAATGTTTCCTAGATCTGTTGAAAGTGTGGCTTCACAGGTTCAGCAATCAGTCGATATCGCCATGGAAACCCCCATCGTTCCAGCGCAACCGGATGCTCTTGTCGGAATTGATGATATACAAAAGTCTTTAAACCGTTCACGGGCTTCGGTGTATCGCTACACCAACACTGATCCCCGCAATCTCAACCCCCCTTTTAACCCTCGCAAACTCAATCCCGAGTATCGAGGCGATCAAAAAGATCCTCTTTATTTCCACCCCAACGAAGTTGCTCGCTTTGCGAAGGATGTTCTTCGGATTAAGGAAGTCACCGTTGAGGTGTTGAACTCTCCCTCAACAGCAACGCAACAAATGCTCGGAGCCATTCTCGAGGAGCTCAGAGGAATCCGGGCTCATCTCGAAGGCTCGGCTGAGCAAGCACCTTCGGATCTGGCGGCGCGACGCGATCGTCAAGATCGCCCCGCTGCGTAATGCCGAAATCGATGACAGAATAAGTGTCATCTTTCAATAATGAGTTTTGAAAGCTGCTTCGTGGCTTTCTAATTTCATGGCTTCAGACCCATCATTCCCATCCGATGACGACGGCCCTGCCGCTGAATCTGATGAACCATTCAGTCCGAGCGCACAAATCACTGCGATAACGGGTTTGTTGATCGCTTGTTTCAGCCTCGGAGCACCTCTGGCTGCTGTCATCACCGATCGTTCGATTGCGCCATCACGACTGATCCCCACGTCCTTGGATCGTCATGGATCTCCGCCATCTCCCCCCATCTCCATCACCAGGTTTGGTCAACCTGCTCGTTGAAATTCCTGCGGGAAGTCGGAATAAATATGAATATTGTGCCCAATCCGGGCTAATGGTTTTGGATCGTGTCTTGCACGCATCCGTCCGCTACCCATTTGATTACGGGTTTATTCCAAATACGTTGGCTGAGGATGGAGCCCCCCTCGACGCCATGGTGATCATGGCGGAACCAACGTTCGCGGGATGTTTGATTCGGGCCCGACCCATTGGGCTGCTTGATATGAATGATCACGGTGCCTATGACGGCAAAATTCTGTGCGTACCAGAAGCTGACCCACGACAAGCCTCGATCAACAGCATTCGCCAGATCGGCGCAACACGGCTTGAAGACGTCGCTGAATTTTTCCGGACCTACCGCAATTTCGATGGACGAGTCGTGACGATTAAAGGCTGGCGGGACGCCCATGCAGTACAGCCATTACTGGACTCCTGCATCGCGGCCGCGAATTGATCTGAGATTGGTTCGCTGTGGACGGCAAGATGCTTGTAAGTTGGTGCGCACTAGAGATCCAGCAGAACCCGTGCCCACCATCCGATTTGAGCAGGAAGGAGAACAGGTTGGGTGCATTGAGGGTGCAAATCTCCGCAGGGCGTCCTTGGATGCCGGCGTCAATCCCTACAAAAGCCTGAACAACCTGAACAATTGCAGCGGTGTTGGCCAGTGCGGCACCTGCGTGATGGAAGTGCTGGAGGGGCAAGAAAATTTGTCTCCGCGCAGCGACGTTGAAGAGGTTTACCTCGCCGATCGTCCCGCTAACTTCCGCCTCAGCTGCCGCACAACCGTGTTTGGTGACATCACAGTGCGGACAAAGCCTGATGAGGGCGTGGGTCGCGGTTCCAACAGTCTTGTCGGCGCCATTAAATCGTTGTTTGGCGGCTGATCTTGGCTGAACCGCTTTTGGTTTACAGCTACAACCGCTGTAGTACGTGCCGAAAGGCCTTGGCCTGGCTCACAGATCAAGGACTGGCCCACGAAGTGCACGACATCGTGGATCATCCCCCGTCTCGAGACGAGCTCGTTGCTGCTCATGCCTTTCTGGGCGATCGAAAGCTGTTGTTCAACACCAGTGGGCAGAGCTATCGCGCTCTCGGATCGTCTGTTGTGAAAGCCATGTCAGATGCAGAAGCCCTCGATGCCCTGTCGAAGGACGGAAAGCTGATTAAGCGTCCGTTTTTAAAACGACCTGACGGCAGCTTTCTGGTCGGTTTCAAGCCGGAGGTTTGGGCGTCCGCTCTGCAGAACTGAAATTCAGTCCGTCCAATTCACTGATCAGAGCATCAACATCGTCTTGATCCCTGAATTGGCGGAATCCAGATCGTTTCAGATCCTCCAAAAATGAGGTGAGAAGCTCTTGGCTTCGTTCCAAAACCGGACCTTGCTCCAAGGTCACGGCAAGCTCTTCCCAAAGCCGGTCAAGGGCGTCGGTGCCGAGGGTTTCCAATGTTTGGTCCCGTTGACCAATACGGGTTCCGGCTCCCCGAGATAGGTCCAGAACGGAATCCACCATCCCAGTTGCCAGCTGCCGGCTGAATTCAGCTTCCGCTGATTGAAGGGCTGCCACACGACGAAGCGGTTCGGGCATCACGCTCCGACTCAAGCTTTGTTGGAGCAAGTGTCCGATCAAGGCCACCAGCTGAGGCCGTAAGGCTGGCCCAACTTTGGTTAACAACAGCGGAAGCCAAAGTCTGAGTAGCTCGAGTAGTTCCCGATCATCATTGGCATTGCTGGTTTGATGGCTGCAGAGGCTGCGCACGCGCTCTGGTAATTGGGGGGATCGGATCAATTGTTGGAAGGTGTCCACCACGCGAATGGTGATCACTTCGAACAGCTCAACGGCCAACAGAGCCACAACGGCGCGGCTAATCACTGCACGAAGCGGTTCCAGTTGAATGAGGCCAGCCCTGGAGAGACGCTCCGTTACAGGAACAAGGCGCATCCAACGGGCGAAGGGAAGCAAGAGGGGAAGGTCGATCCAGCGCCGCAGGACCGCCTCCCGCCAGCGAATGGCTGGGTATCGCGATTTCAGCCGAAGACAGCGCAGAACGATATCCAGCAGAAATAGCAGTTGGAACGGGGCGTCAACCCGCCAACTCAAGTCCGTTGGTCGACCGTTCTCGTCAATGCTTCTCCAGTAGTTGATTTCAACCAAGGGAAGGATTTGTTGGTTCCAGAATTGGCGTTCGCGATTCCATTCCCTCTGATTGAGGTGGGCCTCACTGAGGAGAACGTCCGCCGATTGTTGGGCTGAGTTCAAGCCGGTTCGAGCTCGGAGGCGGTTTTTCAGTTGGTCGAGGGCTCCAACATTGCTGGAACTCAAAAAACGTGGCGAGCTGATCAGCTCCTGCGTGAGCGTTTGTTGTTGCTTGAGCAGGCTGATGGTGGCTGAACTCAGGCTGCTGTCTGTTTGGAGTGCCTGGTCGAGGCGCTTGAAGCCATCGAGATAAGCCTGGGTTTCGCGGAGTGGCTCAATCCCTTTGAGTGGATCCAGGACGGGGGTGATGTCGGGTAGCCAGGGAAGGGGGACCACCAGTGGAAGGGATGCAACCGGATACAAGTTGCGCTGCAACCAAAAATTGCGGAGGGGGATGTAGCTGAGATCGACGAGCACCCAAGCCAAATTCAAGGTGGCGATGATCGCCACCATCCGGTCCCATCGACGCCACGCCCCAGCGTTTTGCTGCGGCTTCAGTCCTTGCCAGCGGGGACGGATCATGAGTGATGCACGTTGCTCCTATCGTGGGCGATAAGAACGAGCTTGCCCACATTGAACGCGGAGAAAGGACCTTCGGGTGTGTCAAGCAAAGTCAGTGCCATTTGGGAGTTCTGGGCCCCATTTCTGTTCACTGTTTCCATCTATCTCCTGATTCGGCAGTTTGCTTTTGAGGCGCGATACATCCCATCGGGATCGATGCTTCCAGGCCTTCAAATCGGCGACAAATTGATCGTTGAAAAGCTGTCCTACAAATCACAGTCGCCGCGCCGAGGCGACATTGTTGTGTTCAACTCACCCAGTGCATTTGATCCGGTGTGGAAGCTGGATGCCGGAAGCCCTGATCCCTTGAAGTGTGGATTGGTCACCTTCCCTGGGGTGAGCTGGTTCGTGGATCGGGTGCTGGTGCAGCGTTATCCGGAATGCGAAGCATGGATCAAGCGCGTTGTTGGCGTGCCTGGCGATGTCATCGAGGTGAATTCCCAGGGGCAGGTGTCGATTAACGGCAAACGGTTTGAAGAGCCCTACGTCTCGAATTTCTGCCTGACCGACCGCGGCATGCCCGGTTGCAAAGGCCTGTATGCAGCAGTACCCAAGGGAAACGTGGTGGTGCTTGGCGATAACAGGCGCAACAGTCAGGACGCCCGCCGTTGGCCAGGGGGACCGTTCCTTCCGGATGATCAAATCATTGGCCGCGCTGTGTTCCGGTTCTGGCCTCCGGCTCGAATGGGTCCCCTTAGCGATTGAGTCCGCACGCGATCACGCGTCCTTTGAGCGTTTGGCCCAGATAGGGCATGTTGGCCCCACGGGGTGCTTGGGGATCGTCCCGGCGGACGGTCCACTGATGGTCGGGATCAAACAGCAGCCAGCGTCGACTGCCGAGGCGCAGGCCCTCAGGTGGTTGATCGATCAGGGCCGATGGGCCAAAACTCAAGGCCTGCCAAAGGCTTTCGATTGGCGTGTTCCGCTGCCTCACCAGGGCATCCCAGAGGGTGGGGAGCACAAGGTGATGGCCGCACAGCCCTGGAGGTCGTTGATCCGGAGGTAGCAGCATGTCCTCGTCATCGAGGGACACCGCGTGAACTGAAATGGCTGTGATGGTTTGACAGAGCACGGCATCGATCAGCCGTTCTCGGTCTTCGGCACCGCCGAGGGAGGGGCGAATCCTCCAGCCGGGATCGCCTGCTGCCAAGCCATGGCGATCCGCAAGGAGATGCCACCAGTTGACGCTGCTCAAGGGTGGATTGTTTCCAAAGGCCACGAGCTGCTCCACCGCTGCCACCGTGGACAGGTTCATCAGGCGTAGTTGTCGATCGGGGTGGCGTTGATGCAACGCCAGCAGTTGGCTGATGGGAAGGGCCTCGCTGCTGATCGGGTCTGGGGGCCATCCAGCCCGCAGCGTCTCGACCCCCTCGCGCACCATGCCAGCCCCCTGCAGGGCAGGGTCCCTCGGGGCGACAAGGACGGGGCAACTGCCCATTTCTCCGAGCACCAAGCCCTGTTCCAGCAACTGGGGGGAAATCAGGGCGTCGTCGTCGGCTAATCCGATGGCGCCGTGTTCGAGCAAGTCGCCATGGGGCGCCAACCGTTCGGATGTTCCACCCTGGCTGAACCCTCCCCAAAGGTGAAGTTGAACCCCGTTTTTCGGGTCGCTGGAAAAGCCCTGAAGGCACTCGGGTTGGTCGCGCCAGGTTCGGCCGCGGGGCAAAAGAGCCACTTGTCCGTAGCCGGCTGCAGCGGCGCAACGTCGCAGGCTTTCAATCGTCTCCTGATCACCACTAAACGGTGTGTCCAGAACGGAGTGGGGATCCACTAAGCATGGAGCCACCAGCTGATCAGGCGCTTCTGTGGGAGTTAGTCCCAAGGCCTTGGCCTTGCGGCGGGCGTCGCCGTCAAACGCCGTGAGGACGCCCTGCTCAATCAGCACAGCCCCCTGCTCAACCGACTGTCCGATGCCGCGCAAGATGCGAACCGGATCGAGCAGCAGGGTGTTGTCCATCACGGTTAGAGGGCGCCTGCAGCAGTGCGGTCAATCACGCTGCCGAAGTGGGACGTGAGATTGAGGCAGGTCACCACCGCAGGCTGGCTTGAATCCTGGGCGATGTCGACAACGGTGACACCACCATTGCCCTGTTTGACAGCCCAAATGTCCGCTGGTGTGAGTCCCAGGAGATCGCAAAGGATCGTTTTGTTCACTGCATCGTGGGCCACCACAAGGGCCGTTTCTTCGGGTTTCAGGCTGGCAGCGATGTCGCCCCAGCTTTTGACCGACCGAGCCCAAACGTCTTGAATCGTTTCGCCCTCAGGCATTTGAACGGTCTCTGGACGCTGCTTCCAGGTGTCCAGGAGTTCTGACCATCCATCACGGATTTCCGATTCGAGCTTCCCTTCCCAGAGGCCATGGCCGATTTCCACCAATCCTTCCGTTTGGCTCAAAGGAACGTTGGCATGGGCTTGGAGAATGATTTCTGCGGTTTCGGTTGGCCGCGACATGGTGCTGCTCCAGGCCCGATTGATCGTCACACTGCTGAGAAAGTCCCGTGCAGCAGCGGCTTGGCCGCGACCGTTGTCGTTGAGAGGGATGTCGATTTGGCCTTGGAACCGCCCAGCTTTGTTCCAATCCGTTTCTCCGTGGCGGACCAAGATCAAGCGAGCACCATCACCTTTGGGAGGAAGCGGTTGAAGGTGGGTGGTGTTGTTCAGGCATTCGATTTGCACTTGAGGGCCCTCGCCACCAACGCCGGGTCGCAGATTAAAAATCGAGAGGGAGGTGTTATCGACCCGCAACCGTCGGAAGCCCCGCTCTGGTTCACCGAGGAGGGCGAGCATCAAACAGCGCAGGATGGCGTTGTGGGCCACCACAAGAACCGTGGCATCGCTTTCCACCGGATGACGTTGAATCAGGTCCTCGATGAATTGGCCCGCCTGCGCTTGTAGTTCAACAAGCGGTTTGTAGGTCGAGCCATCGCGACGCTGCAATTCGAGGTCCAGAGGTTGGCGTTTCCACACGCTGTAGGCCTCTGGATGGCGTTCGGTTAACTCCTCGATGCTCAGACCTGACCACGGTTCGAGATCAACCTCCAGCAGTCCGTTCTCAAATGTGGTGGCCGGCGCCTCTCCCCCACGCCCCTCGAGGACGGAGGCGGTGGTGGAGGCAGCGCGTCGAAGCGGTGAGCTGTAAACCGCATCGATGCTCACCTCCTTGAGAGAGCGTCCCAGCGCTCTGGCCTGGTCGTGGCCTTCGTCCGTGAGGTTGGAGAGGTCGTCGCGTCCTTGGATCCGGCGCTCTTTGTTGAAGCTGCTTAGACCGTGACGGACCAGGAGAAGGCGAAGGGACACCGTTTGGCTTCAATGCGCGGCCATCGTATGGGGCAAGGGTTGCAGAGGGACAATCAGAAGACATCGCCCTCACCAGGTGTCCAGTTCGTCACGCCAGGTTTCTCCGCGTTGGAAGCTGCTTCTGGCGGCTCTGTCGTTGTTTCTGGCAGGGGCCATTTGGCTGTCCGGGCTGGTCGACAGTCTTTCGAGGCCGTCGGTTTCTCCGTCGCTCACCCTGCAACAGCAGGAGCTGTCGTTGTTGGCTCAGCCTGCCCTGCCTCCGTCATTGCAACCGGTGCTGTTGGGCGAAGATCCTCGCGATGCCTTGCTTCAAGCCTTGCAGGCCAGCACTCCAGCCGACCGGAGTGATCGGCAGCAGTTGTTGTTGGGATTGCTGCAAGCGGATCAGGGGGCGCTTGAACTCGAGAACCGCTGGCCAAATGATCCGCTCATCCAGCGTTTGATCTGCGAGCGACAACGATTAAGCGTTGAGGGGTGCATTGATCCCGATGTGGCATCAGCAGCGGCTTGGCGTCTTGGCGTGAGTGGCTTGCTGCCCCTGCTCACGGTGCTGGTGGGCAGTTTGCTGTTGTTGGTTCAAATCATCCGCGCTCTGCGGGGGCGCCTTCAGCCCTGGCCGGCCATGGAGGGGCCAGCGCTCAGCCTGATCGATCTGGTGTTGTTGGTGGCCGGTGGCTTTGTGGTGATCAGTGCCGTCGGCGTTCCGTTGGTCGCTCTGCCGTTGGTGGCGAGCGTCACCGCAGGATTGGAAAGTCCACGGCGCGAGGCGGTCACGGTCGTGATCAATTACAGCGTCATGGCCCTGCCGAGCTTGCTCATCCTTTGGCGCCAGCTCAAGGCACTGCCTGGCGCTCAGGCACCCCAGGGGGGATGGCTGCAGTGGCGATTGCGCCCATGGCCCGGAGCGATCTCATCAGCCGTTGCCGGTTGGTTGATGGTGACGCCTGTAGTGGTGGCAACGGGTTGGCTTTTGGTGCGCTTGGTCGGCGACCCCGGTGGCAGCAATCCCCTGTTGGAGCTGGTTTTGGGAAGCAAAGATCCGCTGGCACTGTTTTTGCTCGGATGGACCGCTGTGGTTTTGGCGCCGCTGTTTGAAGAGACGATTTTTAGGGGGGCGCTTCTTCCGGTTTTGGCCAAACGCTGGGGCACAGCGGGGGGTGTTCTGCTGAGTGCCCTGTTGTTTGCCATGGCCCACATCAGCATTGGTGAGTTGGCACCCCTAACCGTTCTTGGCGTTGGCTTGGCATTGCTGCGCGTCAGCACGGGCCGACTGCTCCCATCGGTGTTGATGCATGCCCTTTGGAATGCCATCACCTTTCTCAATTTGCTTGTGCTTTGAGCCTTGCCGCTGCTTGGAGCAGGTGGTTCACTTACTTATTCGCTAGTCCCAGAGTGGTAGCCGCTCCGGAAAAGCGTTCATCGGCCAGGACCTTAAAGCTCATTCAAGGTTCTTTGTCGTCTGGACGCGTTGCCAGGCGGTCGCCTTGGTTAGGGGGTGTGCACCGTTTGATGGACGGCACCCTTCTGGGGGTTGTTGGTGCTGCTGCTGTGTTGGCTGGTTTGACGTTGCACTGGCAGCACCGTTGGACGGTGGCGTTCAATCGTCTTGAGTCCACGCGGATTCAGGCCCATCGCTTGACCGAATCAACGGCTGTGATGGAACAGCATTTGTTGCGGAGCACCACGCAGCCGGCCAGCCTCGTGCCGACGCAAGTCACCAACCTGGTGCATGTTGAGCGTCCCATCTCCACAACCCAGCCATCCGCCAGTTCGTCGTTGAGCTCTTCGATTGGTGAGGTGATGTTCCAGCGGCCACGCACGGGGTATTGATGACGAGACGCTCCCGCCCTGAGCAGCGGTCGCGTCGTCCGTCGCGCACGACCACGAAGCGCACACGGTCAAGGGTTGTGTCGTTGGCGCCAGTTCCGCCAAACCGGTTGTGGATTGTTTTTTTGATCCTTTGCACCGGCTTGGTGGGTTTGGTCGGTCGGATGGCCTGGCTGCAGTTGGTGCAAGCCCCGGCCTTGGAGAAGCAGGCACGCCAGCTTCAAACCCAACGCACAGGTCCCCTGGGGCAACGGCGACCGATTGTTGATCGCACCGGTCGATTGGTCGCGATTGATGAGAAGCGCTTTCGTCTTTGGGCGCACCCCCGTTATTTCAACCTTCCTGGCGATAACCCGAACCTGGTTCGCCCTCCCGAGGATGTGGTGGAGGTTTTGGCTCCTCACCTAGCGATTCCGGCCTCTGAGTTGTTGAAGTCGTTAAAAACACGCCCCTCCGGGATCAAGTTGGGCGAGCAGATTGATCCTGAAACAGCAAAACGCATTCAGGCCCTAGGCATCAGCGGGCTTGATCTCGAGGCCTATCCCCAAAGGATTTATCCCCAGGCATCGCTGTTTGCCAATGTTGTGGGCTTCCTTAATGACGAGCGCGTCCCGCAGGCGGGTCTTGAGCAAAGTCGAGACAGCGACCTGGCGAGACAGGAGCAGGCCAGGAGCCTCAGGCGCGGCGCCGATGGCACGCCTTTGCCCGACAATCTGGCTCCGGGGGTGTTTTATGGCGACGACCTAAGACTTCAACTCACGCTGGATTCGAGGCTGCAGGAATTAGCGGTGAAGGCGCTTGCGGCCCAGGTGGCCAAATGGAAGGCCCAGAAGGGAGCCGCGATTGTGATGGACGTCACCAACGGCGAGCTGTTGGTGTTGGCGTCGACGCCGACCTATGACCCCAATCGGTATTGGAGTTTTCCGACCGGACGTTTCCGTGAGTGGTCTGTTCAGGATCTCTACGAACCTGGATCCACGTTTAAGCCGATCAATCTGGCCTTGGCATTGCAGGAAAAGGCGATTCAACCCAACGGTCGTGTCAACGACGTTGGTCAACTCAGCATTGGTGGCTGGCCGATCAACAACCACGACAAGAGAGCCAATGGCTTGATTGATTTCGCCACGGTTCTCCAGGTGTCGAGCAACGTTGGCATGGTGCAAGCGATGCGCCAACTTGACGATCACTTGTATTGGACCTGGATGCATCGATTGGGCATCGACCGACGTCCGGATACCGATCTGCCTGGGGCTGTTGCCGGTCAGCTGAAAAGCAAGAAGCAATTCACGACTCAACCGATTGAACCGGCCACAACGGCCTTTGGTCAGGGTTTTTCCCTCACTCCGCTGAAGCTCGTGCAATTGCACGCGATGCTTGCCAATGAAGGGCGTTTAGTGAGCCCCCACATCACGCGCGGCTTTCGTTCCGGTGCAGCCCTGGCGCCCGCAGCGCCTCCTTCCGGCCAACAGTTGCTTCGACCGGAGGTGACGCGCACCGTTTTGAAGTGGATGGAATCGGTTGTGGATCAAGGCAGTGGGAAAGGCGTTAAGACGCCGGGATATCGCATCGGCGGGAAGACCGGCACCGCACAAAAAGCTCTGAATGGGATCTATTTGCCAGGCGCCAAGATTTGCAGCTTCGTGGCCACGTTGCCGATTGAAGATCCGCGTTACGTGGTTTTAGTTGTTGTGGATGAACCCCAAGGAGCCCATGCTTACGGCTCAACGGTGGCAGTTCCTGTCGCCAAACAGATTATTGATGCGCTGTTGGTTGTGGAGCGTATTGCCCCATCCAAGCCTGTTGATTTGAACAAGCCAACGAAGAGCTGACGGCCTGGAAATCACAGCTACGTTAAAAAGATCAGAGCCTTCCGCACCATGGCCAGTCTGCTTGAGCAGCTCTCCGAGATGACCGTTGTTGTGGCGGATACCGGTGATCTTGAGGCCATTAAAAAGTTCACGCCTCGGGATGCAACCACCAATCCCTCACTGATTCTGGCCGCGGCACAGATTCCGGCTTATCAGAGCTTGATTGATGAGGCGTTGCGTTCATCTCGCAAGTTGATTGGCGAGAACGCTCCTGTTGAGGAGGTGGTGCGTGAAGCACTTGATGAAATCAGTGTGATTTTTGGTAAGGAGATTCTTAAAATTGTGCCCCGTCGTGTGTCGACGGAAGTCGATGCCCGTTTGAGTTACGACACGGAAGCCACCATCGAAAAAGGACGAAAACTGATTCGTTTGTATAACGATGCGGGCATTAGCAACGACCGTGTCTTGATCAAGATTGCTTCCACGTGGGAAGGCATTAAGGCCGCTGAAGTGCTGGAACAAGAAGGCATTCACTGCAACCTCACTCTCCTGTTTGGTTTCGGTCAGGCCGTGGCTTGTGCAGAGGCGGGCGTCACGTTGATCTCACCATTTGTGGGACGTATTTTGGATTGGTATAAAGCTGAAACGGGCCGTGATTCCTATCCAGGAGCGGAAGATCCTGGTGTGCTCTCCGTCACTAAAATCTTCAACTACTACAAGAGTTTTGGTTATAAGACGGAAGTGATGGGGGCTAGTTTCCGCAATTTAGATGAAATTGTGGAGTTGGCCGGTTGCGACCTTCTCACGATTTCGCCCAAGCTTCTTGATCAACTGCGGGAAACGAATCAGCCCTTGGTTCGCAAGTTAGACGCGTCGAATCCGGTGGGAGGTGCTCAAAAAGTTGAATTGGATCATGAGCGTTTTGTCGCCTTGATGGCCGAGGATCGTATGGCCACCGACAAGCTTGGTGAGGGGATCAAAGGCTTTAGTAAGGCGATTGAAACCCTGGAGCAACAACTCGCCCATCGACTTGCTGAAGTGGAGGGTGGATCGGCCTTCAGCCATGCTGTTCAAGAAATTTTCTTGCTCAACGATTTCAATGGCGATGGTTGCATCACCCGCGATGAATGGCTCGGGAGTGATGCGGTGTTTGATGCCCTCGATCAGGATCACGATGGTCGCTTAACGCCAGATGATGTGCGTTTGGGCTTTGGTGCCGCCTTGGCGTTGTCGACTGTTTAACTGATTGATGCGTTCACGATTCGAGTAGCGGGTCATTGATGAGTTCAAGCAATGTCCTTGGCACCATGCGTGCTTTGACGAATGAACAGAATGTGATTTCGCTCAAGTCTGGGGAGGTTTTGTTTCGTCCTGGTGAAACGGGATCAACCATGTTTGGTGTTCTTGAAGGGGCGATTCGCATCACTTGGATTGGACAAGCTGGCCAAAGTGGTCATGAAGACATCCCCCTTGGCAATGTTTTTGGGGCAGGGGCGTTGGTCGTTGAAGGCCACAAGCGGCTTGGTATGGCAACGGCAACCATGGATTGCCGCCTGATCGAAATGACGCGCGAAAAATTTCTTTTTGCACTCCATGAAACTCCGATGTTTGCCCTCGAGCTGCTGGCATCGATCGATCAACGCCTGCGGGATATCAAGCTGGCAGATAAATAAACTGTAAATTTCGTTCGATCTGGACCATTGGCTCAGAATGGTTGTATTGGCTTCGTTCTAAATATTGGTACGCGTCATTCGTCTTGGCCTTCGTCTTGGACTGTTCCAGCTAAGTCTTGGCATCCTTGGGGTGTTGATGCTGGGCTTGTTCAATCGGCTGCTGATTGCCGAGATCGGTCTGCCTGCAGCCGTTGTTGCTTTGGCGATTGGGGCTCAGCAGCTGATGGGGTTTACCAGGGTTTGGTTTGGTAACCGGTCGGATCAAATCGCGGGAGGGGGCCTGAGGCGTACGCCGTTCATCGTGAAGAGTGCTCTGGCCTTTTCGTTGTTGTTTGGGTTGGCGGGCTGGGTTGTTTTGCAGCTGGCTGAAACTGCCGCTCTGCCAAGTCAGCCGTTTGTGGGTGTTTGGATCGGGCTGCTAACGCTGATTTCCCTAGCACTTGGTACGGCGATTTCAGCGGGTGGCACGGCCTTTTCAGCTTTGGTCGTTGATCTCACCTCAGAGCGCGAGCGTCCCCGTGTGTTGTCTGTCGTGTGGGGAATGCGGCTGCTTGGGGTTCTGCTTGGCAGCGCATTTGTTACTCGAATTTTCGGAGCAGCTTGTGAGGAGGGTGCCAGTGGTGATGCCGTTATTGCGGGGCTTGAACAGTTGATTGTGGTGAGCCCGTTTCTGCTATTTGGGCTTGTTGTTTTCTCAGTCGTCGGACTGGAACATCGTGTGATTGAGCGCGTCTCCGGCACTCAATCGGGGATGGCTGATGTTGCGAATAATCCGCCGAAAAATGTACCTCTGCTCCAATTGCTTGGCCGCTTGCGTGCCATTCCTCAGTTCGGACGATTTGTTGGTGTTTTGTGCCTCTTCACCTTCAGCATGTTTCTCAATGATGCGGTACTCGAGACCTATGGCGCTGCAGTTTTTGGCATGACAATTTGTGCCACAACGGCATTGAATGCGTTTCTTGCTTTGGGATTTTTTGTTGGACTTGGCGTGAGTGGATTCCTGCTCGTCGAGAGAATGGGCAATATCCGCACGGCTCAGATCGGCGCCGTTCTTGGGACTACGGCGTTAGCTCTGATGTTGCTATCGGCGCCATGGCAGTTGTTGGGATTCTTCAGGCTTGGTGTAATGCTCTTTGGCCTATCGCTTGGTATTTGTATTCATGCCAGCTTTACCTTGATGTTTAGCTTTGTGGAAGAAGGCAATGTTGGAGTGTTGCTTGGGATCTGGGGTGCTTTTTATGCCTACTCCCGTGGCTTGGCCACCATCAGTGGCGGAGGTTTACTCACGTTATTTAAAACGTTGAATCCAGATCATGTCTTCGGCTCCTACAGCGGAGTTTTTGGCCTGCAGATCGCGGGCCTTTTGGTGGCTGCTGTGTTGATGCGTCGGTTGGATGTGAATGCCTTCCGTACAAATGTGCGGTATCGATTTAGGGAGCTGGTTTAGAAGAGTATGGATTGATTTGGATCTGATGATTTGTTGTTGTTGTTGATCATATTCAATATCCGCACTTTAAATTTTTAGGAGTTACTCGATCGTTCTGCTGAAGTGAGCACGGTCGTGCGGTCAATCCACTAGACCGATAAGCCCTTGTTTGTGGAGGATGTCGGCGCTCCAGCTTGTTTGGTTCAAGCGAGATCTGCGAACCGTGGATCACCGGCCCCTCATGGAAGCGATCAAGCGCGGGCCCGTGTTGCCGCTTTACGTCGTAGAGCCTGAGCTGTGGCAGCAGCCCGATACATCGGAACGGCAGTGGTTGTTTTGTCGTGAGTCGCTGCTTGATCTCCAACAAGCTCTCTCAGATCTGGGTCAGCCGTTGGTTGTGCGCTGCGGTGATGTGGTGAACGTTCTTGATCGGGCGAGGCAGCACCTCGGCATCGATGCGCTTTGGAGCCATGAGGAAACGGGCAATGGCTGGACCTATCAACGGGACAAACGCGTGGCGGCTTGGGCGAAACAGCACGGCATCCCTTGGACCGAAATCCCGCAATTTGGTGTGACGCGGCGGCTGAAATCCCGCAATGGTTGGGCGAAGCGCTGGGAAGCGCAGATGGCCAAGCCGCTGAGCCCCTCACCGTCTGCACTGCCGAGATTGAATGGTCTTGATCCCGGTGCAATTCCCGATCGTCCCCATGGGGCGTTGGCTCCAGACCCTTGTCCCTATCGCCAACTGGGTGGTCGCAGCCAGGCCCTGCGGGAGTGTCGTGATTTTTTTGATCAGCGGGTCGAGCGCTATTGCAGTTCGATTTCCAGTCCGAATCGGGCCTTCACCGGCTGTTCGCGGTTGTCGGCTTACCTCAGCTGGGGATGCCTCTCGATGCGCGAGGTGCTGCAGCAGAGCCGAACGATTCAGGGGCGAGGTGTGAATAGTTTTGGCTCGCGCCTGCACTGGCATTGCCATTTCATCCAAAAGCTGGAAGACGAACCGTCGATTGAGTTTCAGGATTTTCATCCGTTGATGCGCGGGATCCGAGATCCGAATCAGGATCATCTGCAGGCCTGGGCGGAGGGGCGCACCGGAGTGCCGTTTGTGGATGCCTGCATGCGGGCCTTGAGGGCCCACGGCTGGATCAACTTTCGGATGCGAGCGATGTTGATGTCGTTTGCGAGCTACAACCTTTGGTTGCCCTGGCGGCAGAGCGGCTTGCAGTTGGCACGCCGGTTTGTGGATTACGAACCCGGCATCCATTGGAGCCAATGCCAGATGCAATCGGGCAGCACCTCGATCAACACGATCCGCATCTACAACCCGATTAAACAAGGCCGCGACCACGATCCAGAGGGCCGGTTCATTCGCCATTGGTGCCCTGAGTTGCGTGAGGTGCCGGCGATTTATATCCATGAGCCATGGGAGCTGGGCGGCGGGATGCCAGCCCCGATCGTGGATGTCACCGCTTCGATGCAGCAGGCGAAAGATCGCATTTGGGCGATCCGTCGCTCTGCCGGATTTGATCGCCATGCCGATGCGATTCAGCAGAAACATGGATCCCGAAAGGCCGGTATGAAGCCCACCGGAATGCGTCGCAGCTCACGGCGCCGCCGCAAGGTTGCAGATGCAGATCCAAGACTTCAGCAACTCAGTCTTGATCTTTAGCTTCGTTGAA
>ERZ891134.952-NODE-952-length-21581-cov-21.024807_pt1 | contig 21581 bp, 27 predicted proteins | sample MGYA00520888_ERZ891134 | MGnify/ENA primary metagenome ERZ891134 (study PRJEB32303, sample SAMEA104408692) | aquatic metagenome | biome: Brackish water; feature: Coastal; material: water | place: Baltic Sea | collected 2014-10-23 | depth 10 m ... | reverse complement strand
TATTTTGAATAAGAAAACTCTTAGCTTCTATTTGTTCAAAAGAAATAATCTTTTGTTGCTCTAAATTAATATGATTTTTAATCTTTTTAAATTGATCTTGATTTGAAACAATAATTAATGATGGCTTACAATCATTTAAAATATATTCATAATCATTTGCTGAGTATGTTGTAAAAATTGGAACCGATATACCGCCTGCATTCATAACCGCGATATCAGCCATTAACCAATAAGGTCTGTTTTCTGATAAAATTAAACAACGATCACCCTCTTTAATTAATGATTGTATCTTTGAGGAAAGTTTAAATATTCTCTCTTTAATATCTCCCCAGGTATAAGTTGGTTTGTCAGGTTTAAGCCATTTTAAAAAAGGCCTCTTAGGATTAACTTCATCACACTTTTTAAAGTATAATTCGACTAAACTGTTTAATTTATCTATTTCCATAACATGGTGGGCGAAGAGAGACTCGAACTCTCAAGGTATTGCTACCACCGGATTTTGAGTCCGGCGCGTCTACCAGTTCCACCATTCGCCCATTTTTTAAATTAATTTAGTTTATTTTTCTAACTATGAGAACAAAAATAGTTGCAGTAGTAAACATGACTATTGCATATGCAGCTACTGGAACCATAAATACCACATTGTCAAACAGTTGTGTTCCAACAAATAATGCTAAAGTTCCGTTTTGTAGGCCACATTCTAGTGAAATACATTTTCTTTGCGCTATTCCTGAAGCTAAATATTTTGCGAGATAATAGCCTAAAAAAATCATTGTAAGATTTAAAACTAATGCAATTAAACCTGCTCTTTGAACATAACTTACAATCCTGTCCCATTCTTCGATCCATATTGCAGCGAATACGATTAAAAAAAGTATCAAAGACAATCGTTGTATAAGAAGTGTTTTAGAAATTACAAAATCGGTCATTAAAGATCTTACAATCATTCCAAAAATAACTGGAACTGTTACTGCGATGAACATTTTAATCGAAATTTGTAGCATTGATATTTCTTTTGTGATTTCAATACCTAGAAAACCTGCAGAATTATAGATAATTAAAGGTACCGTGATTACGGAAATTATGCTTACTACAGCCGTTAAGGATACTGATAGGGCAACATCTCCATTTGCAAATTTAGTTAATATATTTGACATCACGCCTCCTGGGGCAGCTGCAATAATCATTGTTCCTAGGGCTAACTCTGGTGGAAGTGAAATAATTTGAATTAAGATAAAAGCAACAATCGGTAGCAAAATAACTTGACCAAAGAAACCAACAATAAAGTCACGAGGAATTTTAATTAATCTTGTAAAATCAGCTACAGTTAGACCAAGACCTAAACCGAACATTATTATGATTAAACAGAATGGTGCTATTGTTTTTGCTATTTCCATAAATCAATTAAATATTAAAGGTTAAATTTAGAATGCTTCATTAAATTGAACATTGTCGTTATATATCCACTAAACTGCTCTTGAGTTGTCAGATAATTCTTTTCAATTCCTTTAATGTGTTCTCTGCTATTTCCAATACTGTATTCTAACTTTTTGTTTCTTGTTATATGCTTGTTTTTTTCTAAAGACTTTAATTTTCGTATTACAGTTGCTCTAGGAATACTAGAAATATCTGATATTGAAGAGGCATTAATTCCTCTTTTAGCTTTATGCTTTAAAAAAGCTAAATAAAAATCTAAATGAGATTTCAATGCTGGTTTTTCAAGTGCATTTTCACTTTCTTGAATTAAGCTTCTAATTTGAACTAAGCCAATTGATCCCCATACATTCCAAGACTCCACATCTCCAAAGTAACTTCTATGACGTATTATATAAGGAATTTGAAATCTATAAAAGTACTCCCAACAAACCGTGAAGTGCTCTTGGATAAAAGATACAATTTTTTCTTTTGGAACAGCTTCTCCAAACCACTCTTCAGCAGCAAGATAGTTTGACATGTTAGCTAAAACACTAGCTATACCATTTATACTTTCGGTTGGTTTTTGTATTTCTAGCGCTTTATTGTTGATGTAAATAATTTTTCCTTTTCTTGCAATAATGTCATGTGATTGCAAATAGTTAATTTTTCTTCGTACTGTTTCTTTTGGAATATTTAGATCCTTTGAAATCTCAATTAAATTTAGCTTATCAATAGTTATTTGCTCTTGTTCAAAAAAAGCATCCATGGACATATAGTGAAATCGATCAGAATAATTTTGATAAACCTTGTTGAACAAATATATTAAAATTATATATGTATCGAAATCATTAAACACTTTATAAGCTCGATTGACCCATTCTTGTTGAAACCTGAAATAGATTTTTAAAGTTTGATTAACATTTCTTTGTACTACTTCATGAACCAAAGCTTTATCAATTGGATTCTTAAGTTTTTCTGCAGTATTGATGTGAGCTATTTTTATATCAGGATTGTTCATGACTAACTATTTCTTCCAAGTAACACTTTGATTGATAAGCATTGCCATTAATATCCAAATGATAAAAGTATCTCCTGGGGAGAACCCGTAGTCTGCACCAAACATTCCCGCAACTATTACGATAGCGTAGATAACAATTGTCGATAAGATTAAACTTGCGAGGTACCGGAGAATTGTGCATTTTAAATTCATGTTGAAAAAATTATACGATAGATGTGTGGAGCTGGCTAGACATAAATTTTCTAAGCCATTGCTGGGCTTTGTTGCTTTTATTGAAAGTTTCTTTTTTCCTGTTCCGCCTGATTTAATGATTGTGCCGATGGTGGTGGCTAAAAGAGAGGATTATTTAAAAATCTTTTTAATTGCTACTGTGGGATCTGTGCTTGGTGGATTGTTCGGCTACATGTTAGGTGTTTTCTTCTTAGACGCTTCAATGGTTATTATCGAGTTTTATGGTTATGAGGAAAAAGTTTTTGCTATGCAAGATAAGATGTCTACTCGAGGAGGTTTTTTAGCTTGGTTGGGTATTATGTTTTTAGCTGGTTTTACGCCTCTACCTTTTAAAGTATTTACAATTACCAGTGGCGTTATTGGTTTTAATCTTACTGTGTTCTTTTTTATATGTCTTTTTACAAGAGGATTAAGATTTTTCTTAGTTTCTTACTTGACTAATCTATTTGGTAAAAAATTTGGTGATTTTATCGAGAAGAGAGGTGCGTTATGGTTTACAGCAGCCGGTATATTTATTGTAGTTTTAGCAGCAGTCTTGTACATAATTTTTGTAAAATGAGATTTAATAACAAGTTTATTTTAAACGGTATTTTAGTTTTTAGCATTCTTACGCTGTCCATTGCTTATTTTATTCAATACGTGCTTGGTCACCAACCGTGTAACTTATGTCTCATCGAGAGAATTCCCTACATTGCAGCTGTAATTCTTATTTCTCTTATTTTTATCGTCAATAAATATGAAAGAGTAATTTCAAGTGTTGTAATGTTGTTTTTTTTATTTGGTGCGATTGTTTCTTTTTATCATTTTGGAATCGAACAAGGTTTTTTTAGCGAGTCGCTAGTTTGTGACCTGGGTAACAACAAAAGCCTAACGAAAGATGAGCTTTTAAATCAGCTTAAAAACACAAAAGTTGTTAGTTGTAAGGATGTTACTTTTAGGTTTTTTGGGCTTTCACTTGCTACAATAAATACAATTATTTCAATCCTTTTAAGTGGTATTATGATTAAAGTTATTAAAAATTATGGACAAAACAAATAAGAAAACCTTAGAAGAAATTATCAGAGTTGATCACGCAGGTGAGCGCGGTGCTATTAAAATCTATGAAGGTCAATTACTGGCTCTTAAAACATTCAAACAAGATGAATTTTTGAAAAAGAAAATAGAAGAAATGAAGGAGCACGAAAAAGAACATTACGAATTTTTTGATCAAGAGATAAAAAAAAGAAATATTAAACCAACAAAACTACTTCCTTTATGGGATCTGATGGGTGTAACACTGGGTTTCGGCACAGCTATGCTCGGCGAAAAGGCAGCTATGCTTTGTACTGCTTCTGTTGAAGAAGTCATAGATGGTCATTACAAAGACCAAACTTATAAATTAGGTGAGGATGAAAAAGAATTAAAAGAAAAGATAATGAAGTTTAGAGAAGATGAATTACATCATAAAGATATTGCTTATGAAAATGGTGCTACTAAAAAAGGCTTGTTTGGAGTTTTAGATAAAGTAATTAAAACTTCATCTAGGATTGCTATAACAATTTCTGAAAAAATTTAATTAAGGTTCAAGCTCAATATCCCAATATAAATAATCCATCCAACTTTCGTGAAGAAAATTAGGGGGAAAATTTCTACCATTTCGGTGTAAATCTTCTACCGTAGGTGCGTAGGGTTTATTAGCTAATTTAAGATCACAATCCTTGTAAAGTTTTCCGCCTTTTTTAACATTGCAACTTGAGCAAGCTGTAACAACATTATTCCAGTCTGTTAATCCCCCTCTTGATTTTGGCAATAAATGATCAAAGGTTAAATCTTTTCTATCTCCACAATACTGGCAAGCAAACTTATCTCTTAAGAAAACATTAAATCTTGTAAAGTTAGGATTCTTGGATGGTTGGATAAAATTCTTAAGCGCAATAACACTAGGTAAGTTCATTTCAAAAGACGGGCTTCTGATTTTTCTTTTATAATTTGAAACTATGCTTACTCTATCTAAAAAAACTGATTTAACGGCATCCTGCCAACACCAAATTGAAAGTGGATAATAACTCAAAGGTCTAAAGTCAGCGTTCAATACTAGCGCTGGACATTTTTCAAGAGGAACTTTATCGACAGCAGAAATTATCATGTCTTAAAGCTAACTGATACCCAAAATTATATCAAGTTATAATTATGTATCACTTTTAAAAAATTAAGAATTAAATTGTTTTTTTATAAATTGTAGGCCTAAACTTGACCCTTCAGTTGGTATACGATGTTCACAATTTTTAAAAATTTTTGTTTCAATTTCGTAATTATTTTTAATAAAAAAGTCTTTAGCCTCTAGCAAAGAGTCGATAGAAACAACTTGGTCTATGTCACCATGCATTAATATAACTTTAGGTCTAGAATTAATATTTTTTGACAAGTGTTCAGTATCAATAATCCTGCCCGAATAGCCAATGACTGAGTTTATCGCATCTTTTCTTTTCAGGCCAGTTTGTAAAGTGATCATGCAACCTTGACTAAATCCTCCAATGATAATTTGCTCAGCTTTTAAATTATTATTATTTTTAACTTCATCGATAAGTTTATTTAATTTATTTTCTGCTACTAATGATTTAGCTAAAACTTGTTCGGGCGTTTGATCCATTAGATCAAACCATTGAAAACCAGTTGGGCTTGCTGCACATTTTTCAGGTGCGTCTGGGCAAATAAAAATTGTGTCAGGTAAATGAGCTCGCCAATAATTTGCTAGGATAGAGATATCTTTACCATCACCACCATAACCGTGGCAAAGTATTACAGCATTTTTGGGTTTATTTTTAGATAGTGGTTCTAAAATAATTGTATTTAATGAATAGGTCATGATAGTAAATTAATAAATGTCTGAATTTTTATTTAATTTTATTGGTTTTACTTTATTGGGTGCTGTCGCCATAGTTTTAATAATGGGTATATATACTTTATTTAAGGGTGGAAGTACTAGTAAAAAATATTCTAATAAATTAATGCAATTACGAGTCTTGCTTCAGTTTATTGCTATTATCGTTTTAGTTTTATTGGCTTATTTTTTTAAAAACTAAATATACTTCTTAATTAGTTTAATAAAATCTTCACTTACAAAGTCTACTTCACCGATAACTCTACCAAATTCATCGCCATTTTTATCAATTAAAATACTTGTAGGCAGACCCCGCATTTTAAATTGTTTAACAAGTTTAAATTCTGGATCATAATAAGTTTCTAAACTTGCTACATTAATACTGCGAAAGAAATCTCTAACTTTAATTTTATTGGGTTTTTCCATATTGATGGCATACACTTTAATCTGAGGAAATTGATTGGTTAACTTCTCTAATGATGGCATTTCTCTTTTACAAGGCGCACACCAGGTTGCCCAAAAATTTATGATCATGATGTTGCCTTTTTTATTCGTTAAATCCACTTCCTGAAGATCTGAGTCTTTGAATTTTAATTCTTTAATTTGAGTCGGTTTTTCGTGAATAATGATGTTCTTTGAAAAATCTTCTGCCCCATAAAGATTTTGACTAAGCAGAAAAACAAGGATTATGTGAATATAGATTTTAAAAGATTTACTAATTTTCATATTAATTTAAATTAGAGATAACACAGTAAAATGAAAAATAAAACAATTTGGTCTAATAGATTTAAAAACAAAACGTCTCAATCTTTTCAAAAGATCGGGTCATCAATTCATATTGATAAAAGACTATATGAGCAAGATATCGCTGCATCTATTGTGCACACACAAATGTTGATGAAACAAAAGATCATTAAAAGTGATGACGGTAACAAAATTATAAATGGACTTAAAAAGATTAAGGCTCTGATAGATAAAGGCAGTTTTGAATTTAAAGAGAAATATGAGGACATTCATTTAAATATAGAAAAAGCGCTATTTGAAATTATTGGTCCCTCCGCTGGGTTTCTTCACACCGCAAGATCTAGAAATGATCAGGTGGTAACTGATTTTAAATTATGGATAAAAGAAGCATCAAACGAAATCATAAAAGACATTTCGGTTGTCATGAAAAATATAATTAAAAAAGCAGAAAAGAATACTGATACAGTTATGCCTGGGTTGACGCATTTAAAAAATGCACAACCTATTTCATTCGCGCATTACTTATTATCCTACTATGAGATGTTAAAAAGAGATAAAAAAAGATTTAAAAATAATCTTGAACTTTTAGATGAGTGTCCACTTGGATCTGCGGCGCTCTCAGGAACATCTTATAAAATAGACAGAACCTATACTGCAAAAAAACTTGGTTTTAAAAAACCTACAGATAATTCTATAGACTCTGTAGCCGATAGAGATTTTGCAATTGATTTTTTATATGCTTCTGCTGTTTGCTCAATGCATCTTTCGAGATTAGCAGAAGATTTTATTATTTATAATTCTGATGCTTTTAATTTAATTTCATTTAATGACAACATGCTTACAGGTTCTTCTATTATGCCACAAAAAAAGAATCCTGATCCTGCAGAACTAATTAGAGGAAAGGTTGGAATAAATTATGGAAAATTAAATGCCATGCTAACTATAATGAAAGGTCTACCCATGTCGTACTTTAAAGATATGCAGGATGACAAAGAATTAGTTTTTAGTGGTTATGATACCTTAAAAGATACTTTAACTATGAGTGCTGAATTAATTAATGCTATAAATGCAAACAAAACAAATATGCTTTTTATGGCAAACCAAGGCTATACAACGGCTACTGATTTTGCTGACTACCTTGTTAAACATAAAAATTTATCTTTTAGAGAATCTTACGTTATTTCTGCAAAACTTGTTAATTACGCAGAAAAAAATAAAAAGATGTTGTCTGAATTAAATTTAGAAGAAATCAAAAAATTTTACAAAGATTTAGATAAAAATGTTTTAAAAGTATTTGATGTAAAAAACTCTATGAATATGAAAAAATCTCATGGAGGAACATCTGTAATTAATGTTAAATCAATGATAAAAAAATATAAAAAGGAAATTTAATGAAAATTTTAACTATTTTTTTCTTGATGATTTTTATTTTTACTAGTTGCGGAAAAAAATCTGAACCTCAATATCAAGGTAAGATAGATCAGATCAATATAATTTCATAATTTTATGCAAAATTTAAGGTACGTTGGTAAAAATTTATTTGTTGAGAAACTATCAATTAAAAATATTTTAAAAAAAAATAAAACACCATTTTATATTTATTCAGAAAATCAAATAACCTATAATTTTTTAAAGTTTGCTAATACATTTAGAAAAACTAATCCCTTAATTTGCTTTGCTGCAAAATCTAATAGCAATTCAAATATACTAGGAATACTTGGCAGATTAGGTGCTGGGGCTGATGTGGTTTCAGGTGGTGAACTTTTAAAAGCTTTAAAAGCAGGCATCAAACCAAACAAGATTGTTTTTTCTGGAGTTGGTAAAACAGAAGAAGAATTGAAAATCGCAATAAATAAAAAGATTTTATTAATCAATTGTGAATCTGAAAGTGAAGCAAAATTAGTAAATAATTTAGCAAAAAAACTAAAAAAAAAGGTTTCAATTGGTTTTAGATTAAATCCTAATGTTGATGCGAAAACACATAAAAATATATCAACTGGCAAAGCAGAGAATAAGTTTGGTTTATCAATAAAAAATTTTAAGATTTTTCTTAAAACGATAAATTCTTTCAAAAATATTAAATTAGACGCTTTAAGCGTGCATATTGGTAGTCAAATACTAAATGATGCACCTTTTAGAAAAACTTTAAATGTAATGAGTAAATTAATAAAAGAATTAAAACTAAATTTAAAATATGTCGATTTGGGTGGTGGTTTCGGTATTAATTACACTGATAAAGAAAAACCAATTAATCTAAACAAATATTCTAAACTGGTTCATAATTTTGCTAAAAAATTAAAGTGTAGAATAATCTTTGAACCAGGAAGATCTATTATTGGTAATACTGGTCTCTTAATTAGTAAAATACAATTTATAAAAAAGGGAACTAATAAAAACTTTATTATACTAGATGCTGGTATGAATGATTTTATGCGACCTGCTTTGTATGAAGCTTTTCATAAAATCATTCCTATTTCTAAAAAGTCATCAAGAATGAAAGATAAAATAGAATTTGTCGGACCAATATGTGAGAGCACTTGTAAATTTGGTGTTTATAAAAATTATCCTAAAGTAAATGAAAATGATTTTGTCGCTATTACCAATGTTGGAGCTTATGGTTCATCATTATCCTCAAATTATAATACTAGGCCTTTAATTGCTGAAATTTTAATCAACAAGAATAAACTTAGATATATTAGAAAGAAGCAAAATTTACTTAAATTGATTAATTCTTAATGCAATTTATAAAATCATTAATTTTTAACATTTTTTTATATGTTGGCCTCATAACAATTTTTGTTTTAGCTATACCAACATTAGTGCTACCAAGTAAATTCACAATATTTTTTGGAAGAGTATCCGCTAGATACATAGTTTTTCTTTTGAAAATTATCCTTAATACAAACGTAATCTTTCATGGCGTTGAAAATTTAAAGAAAGTAGATAATTTTTTTGTTGCTTCAGCCCATCAATCTATGTTTGAAACTTTTGCTCTACAGATACCCTTAGATGGTCCTATTTTTATTTTAAAAAAAGAGCTTTTAAGTATTCCGTTGTTTGGTTGGTATTTAAGAAAAATAGGATCAATTGCTATTGTTAGACAAACAACTACGAAAGAAAATTTAAATTTTTTTGATAAGATTAAAGAAACTATAGATAAAAGTAAAAGACCGCTTCTCATATTCCCTCAAGGGACTAGAGTAAAACTTGATGAACAACCACCATTTAAAAAAGGAGCTGGTAGAATTTACAAAGCTCTAAATTTACCTTGTATCCCTGTAGCTTTAAACACTGGAAAAGTTTGGCCAAAAAGTAGTTTTATGAAGTATACGGGTGATATACATATTTCATTTTTAGAACCAATAATGCCTGGCAAAGAAAATGATGAGTTCCTCAAAGAGATAGAAAATAAAATCTATACTGAAATAAAAAAATATTATTAAGCTATTAAAAACTCATTTTTTTATACCACGAGAAAAAAATTCAGACATTCGCTTTGCAACTTCCTCAGGAATTTCTTCCGCCATATAATGTGTTGCGTTGATAGCTTCGCCTTCAACTTGGTCCGCGCGTTGTCGCCAAAGCTTGAGTGCATCAAAACATTTTTCGATTACACCCTGTTTTGCCCAAAGAGCAAGGATAGGCATTACTAGTTTTTTTTGATCTTCATTATCATGCTCGATATCTATACTGACTGCTGCGCGATAATCTTCACAACTAGAATGAATTGTTTCTGGTTGCTTAAAAGCAGTCAAATATTCTGCTAGAGCTTCTTTAGAGAAAGGATTATCACCACCCGTCTGATTGAAACACTTTAACTTCCAGAACGCCTCGGGGTCTTTAGAAATAATTTGCTCTGGTAGCGGCTTTGGCTGAATCAAAAAAAACCAATGCCAATATGCTCGAGCAAAGTCAGTGTTGGTGCCAGCATACATCTCTCTTGTTGGAGCAATATCAAGAAGAACCATAGCATCAACACATTCAGGATGATCAAGCCCAAGTCTATGCGCAACACGAGCTCCACGGTCATGGGCTCCAACAAAATATTTTTTATGTCCCAAATGCTTCATCATAGCGACTATGTCTTTTGCCATTGCACGCTTTGAGTATGAAGAGTGCGATGAGTTAGAAGCAGGTTTATCTGACCTACCATAGCCACGTAAGTCTGGGCACACAACTTGAAATGAACGTGCAAGAATTGGAGCCACGCCGTGCCACATAGCAGAAGTCTGCGGATAACCATGAAGAAGCACGATAGGTGGTGCACCTTGAGGGCCAGCACGACGAACGCACAAAGTCGCTCCTTCTCCTTTTATATATTCTTCTTTAAATTCTTTGAACATTTTAGCTTTTTGCTGAAAACAGATTATAGCTTATTCATTATTAATTACAGATTTAAATCAATTTTAATTAATTTCTTAATCCTAGTAACATAAGTGATTTGAAAATAGTTTTAAAATATCTTTACAAAATATGTGAGAGGAATAAATTCAACTAATGAAAGAATATAACATAGCTTCAATACCTGGAGATGGAATAGGAAAAGAGGTATTGCCTGAAGGTTTAAAAGTTTTAAAAGATGCTGCTTTAAAACATCAATTTAAAATAAATTTTACCGAATATGATTTTGCTTCCTGTGATTATTATGAAAAACACGGAAAAATGCTTCCCGATGATTGGAAAGAAAAATTAGCAAAACATGATGCAATTTTTTTTGGAGCAGTTGGAATGCCAGATCGAGTGCCAGACCATATATCTTTATGGGGATCATTACTTCAATTTAGAAGAGAATTTGATCAATATATAAATCTCAGACCTGTAAAACTTTTTCCAGGTATCAACCCTCCTCTAGCGAATAAAAAACCTGGCGACATTGACATGCTTATTGTTCGAGAAAACACAGAGGGAGAATATTCTTCTGTAGGTGGGAGAATGTTCAAGAATACTGATCGTGAGATAGCTATTCAAGAAACTATTATGTCGGCACATGGAGTTGATAGAGTTCAAAAATTTGCGTTTGAATTAGCAAAACAAAGAAAAAGGAAAAAATTAACAAATGCTACAAAATCTAACGGAATTTCAATTACGATGCCATTTTGGGATGAACGATTTAATGATATGAAAAAAAAATATCCAGAAATTAAAACAGATCAGTTTCATATAGATATTTTAGTTGCGAGATTTGTTCTTAATCCTGAATGGTTTGATGTAGTCGTAGCTTCAAATTTGTTTGGGGATATACTTTCAGATTTAGGGCCTGCTTGTACAGGTACTATTGGAATCGCTCCATCCGGAAATATTAATCCTGAAAATAAATTTCCATCTCTCTTTGAGCCTGTACATGGTTCAGCACCTGATATTGCTGGTAAAGGAATTGCTAACCCTGTGGGTCAAATTTGGTCTGGCGCAATGATGTTGAATTATTTAGGAGAGAAAGAAGCTTCTAATTCAATTGTTGAGGCAATCGAAAAATCTCTAAGTGAAAAAAGTAATAGAACTAAAGATCTAGGTGGAAATGCTGATACTGTAAAATGTTCTAATTCGATTTTATCTAATCTTTAAATCTTTTAATTAATTTCTTCCAAAACCAGGTTTATCCGTATCTTGCCCTGCTTTGATAATCTCTTTTCTTATTTTTTTTGTTGATGAAAAAATTTCTAGAAGTTTTTTACTATCCTTATTTTTAATAGCGTTTTTAATTTCTTCTAAATTTTTGGAGTAATTATCTAACACCTTTAAGATATTATCACTGTTATCAATGAAAATATCTTTCCACATTAAAGGGTCCGATGCCGCTATTCTCGTAAAATCTCTTAATCCTCCCGCACTATATTGAATAACATCATCTTTGAATTTATCTTCATTATTGATCGCAGTTTTAACAATGCTGTAAGCTACTGCGTGTGGTAAATGACTGGTCAGAGATAAAATATAGTCATGATCTTCAAATGACATTGATTTTACTTTGCTGCCAAGATTAGACCAAAACTTTTCTAATTCATTAATTTTGTCTTTACTTGCTTTGTTATCTGCTGACAAAATACACCATCTATTATTAAATAAGGTTGCAAAACCGGCCTCGGGTCCACTGTACTCTGTTCCTGCTATAGGATGTGAAGCAATCCAATTAACATTTTTAAGATTCAAGTTACTAATAATCTTATTAACCTCTTTTTTTGCAGAACCTGTATCGGTTAAAATTACATTTTCTTTTAAATTTGATTGAATAGAAAGTAGTATTTCTTTGTAACTACTCAAAGGAGAAGCAATAATTACTAAATCGGAATCTTTAACTACATTAGAAATATTATTACAAACTTCTATTGAAAAATTTTTTTTCAAATAATCGGTTGCCTTTGATGATTTATCATAAGCACTGATTTTAGATGCTAACTTTTTTTCCACTACGGCTCTCAAAATAGAAGAGCCAATTAAACCGCAACCAATTATACTAATCTTATTAAACATTTAATATCTGTTTCATTTTAGAAATTAATTTTTTATTTTCTTCACTTTTTCCAATTGTAATTCTTAATGAATTCTTAATACCATAAACATCCATTTTGCGAACTAAAATTCCTGCCTTGGCTAGCAATTTAAAGACTCTTGAAGAATTAATTTTTACTTTGTTAAAATTAACTAATAAAAAATTACTATAGCTTCTATTAGTTTCAATTTTCATTTTTTTAAATTCATTAAACATTTTTTTATTCCAATTATTAACGTGCTTTATTTCTTTATTTAACCAATTAATGTCTTTAACTGCAGCTGACGCAGCAGATAAAGCTGCCTTGTTTACATTAAAAGGTGGCTTAATCTTATTCAACACATCAATAATTTCTTTTGAGCCATATCCCCACCCTACTCGCAGTCCTGCTAAGCCATAAATTTTTGAAAATGTTCTTGTCATTACCACGTTTTTATAATTTGAAAATAATTTTAAAGCTGAAGAATAATCTTTTTGTTTTACATATTCAAAATAAGCATCGTCAACAACTAGTAAAATATTGCTTCTTAATTTTTTTCGTAAAAATAATAAATCTTTTTTGCTAATATAAGTCCCTGTCGGGTTATTAGGATTGGCCAAAAAAACAACTTTTGTCTTTCTAGTTACTTTTTTTAAAATATCTTTTACTGAAACTGTAAAATTATTTTCTTTTGAATAAACAACTTTCGCTCCATTCATTTTACTGTAAATTCTGTAAATAATAAAACTATACTTAGGTACAATTACCTCATCACCTTTCTTTAAATATGATTTGCAAACTAACTCGAAAATCTGGTCAGATCCTGATCCCAAAATAACTCTATTTTTATCTATTTTAAATTTATTTGATAAAGTTTCTCTTAACGAAGATCCATTGGAGTCGGGATATCTTGAAAAACTTTTTGATACTTTAATATATTCTTTTTTTGCTTTTGGGCTAGGCCCAAGTGCTGACTCATTAGCTGATAGTTTTATCTTGGCTAATCTCTTTTTAAAAAAGCTCATACCAGCTAAGTACTTTTCTGCTTGTATATTATTTGGTTTAGGTAACCTCATTTATTAATGTAATATCTAAATTGTTAGAGTTTTTCTAGAAGTCTTTATCTTATATAAAATTGACAAGTTTGTGATGATCTAGTAAATAGATAACGCGCTGATTTAACCATATTGCAAGCGCATAACAAATTTAGCTAAAAAGGGAGATGCCCAGTTTAGCTGGGCTTTTTTTTTGGATGAACAGAAAAATTGAAGATATAAATAAAATTATTGTTACTAAACCACTCAAACTTGATTGTGGCAAAACCATAAAAGATTTTCCAATTGCCTACGAGACATATGGAAAACTAAATGAAAACAAAGATAATGCCATACTAGTGTTTCATGCATTAACAGGAGATCAATTTGTAGCTGGAACAAATCCAGTTACAAAAAAGGAAGGTTGGTGGGTTACCGCGGTTGGACCTGAAAAAGCAATCGATACTAATAAATATTTTGTTATTTGTGCCAACGTGATTGGCGGGTGCATGGGATCTTGGGGGCCTAGCGATATAAATAAAGATACAAATCAACCCTACGGTTTAGATTTTCCTGTCATAACGATAAAAGATATAGTTAGAGCGCAAGAGTCACTTCTTGACCATCTAGGAATAAAAAAACTTTTGTGTGCAACAGGTGGTTCTATGGGTGGAATGCAACTTTTACAATTCTGCGCAACTTTTCCTGATAAAACTTTTTCTGCAATCCCTATAGCTTGTAGCTCAAGTCATAGTGCTCAAAATATTGCGTTAAATGAACTAGCGCGACAAGCAATAATGGCTGATCCAGTTTGGGATAATGGAAAATATTTTTTACAAAATACTCAGCCGAAAAATGGTCTTGCCGTCGCAAGAATGGTTGGTCACATAAGTTACTTATCTGAACAAGGAATGCAGGAAAAATTTGGTAGAAAACTTCAGGAAAAAGCAGATTATGAATTCAGCTTTAATGCAGATTTTCAAGTTGAAAGCTATTTAAGACATCAAGGAAATTCTTTCGTGGAACGTTTCGATGCTAATTCAATTTTATATATTACAAGAGCAATGGATTATTTTGATTTAACAAAACAATTTAAAGGAGGATTAGTAGAGGCTTTTAGTAATCAAAAAACAAAGTTTCTAGTTATCTCTTTTTCATCTGATTGGCTTTATACAACTAAAGAAAATAAAGATATTGTTATTGCTTTAAATTCTTCTGGGGCAGATGTATCTTACTCTGAAATTATTACTGATAAGGGTCATGACTCTTTCTTGGTTGATGAACCTGAGTTTTTAAAGACTTTAAAAGGTTTTATAGACTCAATGCACGAAAAATTTAAAAAATGAAAAGTGAATTTAAAGTAATTGCAGATTTATTACCCAATAACTCAAAAGTTCTTGATGTAGGTTGCGGTGATGGTTCTTTGATGGATCTTCTTGCTAAAGATAAAAATATTGAAGTAAGAGGATTAGAGCTCGATCAAAGTAATGTACAAAAATGTATAGTTAAAGGACTACCTGTTATTCAAGGTGATGCGGAAACTGAACTTTATCAATTCCCTCCACAATCATTTGACTACGTTATTCTTAGTCAAACTCTTCAAGCATTTTATAAACCGGATAAAGTTCTAAAAGAATTATTAAGGATTGGTAAATCTGTAATTGTTTCTATACCTAACTTTGGATATTGGAAGGTAAGAACAAGTCTATTATTTTTTGGCAAAATGCCTATTACAAAAACGATACCAAATACTTGGTTCAATACTCCTAACTTGCATATGTGTACCATAAAAGACCTTTTCAACTATTGTGAGGATCAAAATATTGAAATAAAAAAAGTTATTGGTGTAAATGAAAATAATATTTCATTAATTAAAAAAAGTAATTTAGAAATGAAAAATCTATTTTCAAAATTAGGAATTTTTTTAATAGGATAAGATGAACATTGAAATTATTTCCTGCCTTAATGATAATTACAGTTATTTAATTCACGATAACAAATCAAATACTGTTGCTATTATCGATCCCTCTGAATTTGCTCCTTGTGATAAAATTATAAGCAAAAAATACAAAAAATTAGATTATATACTGAATACTCACCACCACTATGATCATGTTGGGGGAAATAAGGAACTCAAGAAAAAATATAACTCAAAAATTCTTGGTTTCAAAAGTGATGAGGAACGAATACCTAATATAGATAAGTTATTAGAAGACAATGAAGAATTTAATATTGGAAACATAAAGTTTACAACTTTATTTATTCCTGGTCATACTGCAGGGCATATCGCTTTTTATTCAAAAACAGAAAAAGCAATATTTACTGGAGATACATTATTTTCTATGGGATGCGGCCGAGTTTTTGAAGGCACATATAACCAAATGTTTAATTCTTTAAATAGAATTAAAGATCTTCCTGAAGATACAAAAATTTACTGTGGTCATGAATATACTCAAAAAAATATTGAATTTTGTATTAAATACAATCCAAACAACGATTTATTAAAAAAAACAAAGAATACTATTGAAGAAAAATTAAAAAATGGTGAACCTTCTATTCCATCAACTTTACTTAAAGAAAAACAGATGAATATATTTTTAAGAACTGATGACCTTGATGTTAAAAACATATTAAATTTAAAAAAGGCCTCTAATTTAGAAGTATTTACTAAATTAAGGGATCTAAAAGACAATTTTTAAGCTCAATAATCTTGACTTGATTTTATTGAAGGCTATATTGCCCTCAAACTTAAAAGAGATAAATTATGTCATTTGCAATTATTGAAACTGGTGGAAAACAATACAAAGTTTCTGCTAGTAAAATACTAGAGATAGAAAAACTTGATGCTAAAATCGGTGAAACGGTAAAATTCAATAATGTTTTACTTTTAAATGACGATAAAACTACTGAAATTGGAAGCCCAAATATCGATGGCGCCATAGTGGAGGCCAAACTTTTAGATCTTGTTAAAGATAGAACTGTTTTAGTATTTCATAAGAGAAGAAGAAAACATTCGAGAAAAAAGAATGGTCATAGACAAAGACATTCAAAAATACAAATTACAAAGATTATGTCTAAAGGTGGAAAAATAATAGACGAAGCAAAGATTGAGCAAGCTAAAAAAACTGTTAAAAAAGAAACAGAAAAAAAGAAAGTTACTAAAAAATAGGAAAAACTAATGGCAACAAAAAAAGCAGGTGGATCATCCAAAAACGGCCGAGATAGTAAAGGTAGACGCCTTGGTGTTAAAAAATACGGAGATCAATTGGTTATACCTGGAAATATAATTGTTAGACAAAGAGGAACTAAAATACACCCTGGTGATAACGTTGGGATGGGTAAAGATCACTCTATATTTTCTTTAGTAAAAGGCAAAGTTAAGTTCAAAAAGTCGAAATTAAACAGAACTTTTGTTTCTGTAATCCCTAATTAATTTTATAAATAACTTAAGTTATTTATAATCACCGACTATGAAATTTTTAGATCAAGCAAAAATATACATTAAAGCAGGCGATGGCGGTTCGGGTTCTGCTAGTTTTAGAAGAGAAAAATTTATTGAATACGGTGGACCTGATGGCGGCGATGGTGGTGATGGCGGTTCTATAATTATAGAGTCAGATAGAAATTTAAATACACTAATTGACTTTAGATACGCTCAGCATTTTAAAGCAGCCCATGGTAAGCCTGGAAGTAAAAGAAATAAAACTGGAGCTAATGGTAAAGATTTAATTTTAAAAGTTCCTACAGGAACTCAGATCTACGAAGAAGATAATAATACATTAATTTATGATTTTACAAAAAATAAAGAAAAGTATCTTGTTGCTTCTGGAGGTAAAGGTGGTTTAGGTAATGTAAGATTTAAAAGTTCGACAAATAGAGCTCCAAAGAAAAAAACCAAAGGAAAAATTGGAGAAGAGTTTTGGATCTGGCTTCAATTAAAAGTAATAGCCGATATTGGAATTATAGGTAAACCAAATGCAGGGAAGTCAAGTTTGCTAGCTGCACTGACAAGAGCTAAACCTAAAATAGCTAACTATCCATTTACAACTATCAATCCTAACTTAGGCGTCACATATTATGACGGTAAAGAAATAACCTTGGCTGATATACCTGGATTAGTTGAGGGAGCTCATAAAGGAGTAGGATTGGGCGATAAATTTTTAAGACATATTGAAAGGTGTAAAGTTTTACTACATTTAATAGACATCACAGAGGATGACTTGCTAAATATTTATCAAAAAATAAAGTTAGAGTTATCAAATTATGATAAAAATTTAATAAAGAAAAAAGAAATAATTTTTTTCAATAAGTCCGATTTACTTAATGAAAAAGAAATTTCTGAAAAACTAGAAGAGTTTAAAAAAAAAGTAAAATCTAAATATGAAGTTATCTCTGTTTTTTTAGATAAAGATATTCAAAAAGTAAAAAAATTATTAATTAAAAATGCTAATTGAAAACTCAAAAAAAATTGTTTTAAAATTAGGCTCATCAACAGTAGTTGACAACAAAGGTGTGTTTAAAAAAAAATGGGTGACTTCATTAATCAAAGATATTAAAAAATATGGAAAAAACAAAAGTTTTGTTATTGTTTCATCTGGTGCAATCGCACTTGGGCAAAAATATCTAAAAATAAAGAAAAAAAAGATTAAGCTTGAAATGTCTCAAGCAATTGCTGCCATAGGACAAATTCATTTAGCAAGTGAATTTCAAAAATTGTTTGAAAAATATAAGATTAAAACCGGTCAAATTCTTATTAGTCCTGATGATACTGAGCAAAGAAGAAGAGCAATAAATGTCAGGAGGACTTTTGATAATTTATTCAAATTAAAAGCAATTCCAATAGTTAATGAAAACGACTCTACTGCAACTACAGAAATAAAATATGGAGATAATGATAGATTAGCCGCAAGAGTAGCCCAAATTATTGGTGCAGATACACTCATCATATTTTCTGATGTGGACGGTTTATACGATAAATCAAAGCACAAAAAAATTGTTAAAGTTGTTAAGATTATTGATGAAAATATAACCTCTCTTATTGAAAATAAGAAAAATAATTACGGATCTGGTGGTATCGCCACAAAATTAGATGCTGCAAAAATTTGTATGAATTCAGGTTGTCATATGTTTATAGCTAATGGTAAAAATATCAGTCCAATTAGTAACATTATAAAAAATAAAAAATTTACCCACTTCTTGCCTAAAATTTCAAGTTTAGATGCTAAAAAGAAATGGATAATTAGTTCTCTAAATTCCAGTGGCACAATAAATATTGATGAAGGGGCTTCCAAAGCTTTACTAAATGGTAAAAGTCTTCTAGCAGCTGGCGTAATAAGAATTAATGGTGCTTTTGAAAAAGGAGAAAATATATTAATCCTAGATCAAAATAACAAGCAACTAGCTAGAGGTCTATCGTCTTTTACTTCAGAAGAAATTGACAAAATAAAAGGTAAGCAAAGTAAAGAAATAGAAAAGATTTTGGGATATTTAAGTAAAACTGAAATTATTCATAAAGATGATATGGTATTATTATAAATGAATTATTTAGAAACAATTGGGAAGAATGCTAAAAAAGCTTTTGAAGATTTAAAATCGGTCAATCATAGTAAAATCAAAAAAGTCCTAGAAAATTATAACTATTCTTTACTTAGAAATAAAAAAAGAATTATTAAAGAAAATTTTAAAGATGTTAAGAATGTTCAAAGGAAACATCTTGTAGATAGATTGATACTTAATGATAAGCGTATTGAAGGTATTAGGTATTCGATAAACCAAATTTCAAAGTTTAAAGATCCAATTGGGCGAGTTCTTGAGCAATGGCAAAGACCAAACAAACTAAAAATTAAAAAAATCTCAACACCAATTGGAGTAATTGGTGTAATTTATGAAAGTAGACCAAATGTGACTGCGGATGTTGCCGCTTTATGTTTAAAATCTGGAAACTGCTCAATTTTACGCGGCGGATCTGAAGCGTTTAATTCCAACAAATTGTTGGCCAAACTATTTAGAGAGTCACTGGCTAAAAATAATATTAACAAAAACTGTGTTCAGTTTATAGAAAACAAGAATAGAAAAATAGTTGACGGCTTACTATCTAAAATGAGTGCTTATATCGATGTAATCGTCCCAAGAGGAGGGAAGGGACTGGTGTCCAAAGTTCAAAATTTTTCAAATGTGCACGTGATTGGTCATCTTGAAGGCTTATGCCACATATTTGTTGATAAAACTGCTAATCTTAATGTTGCAAAAAAATTAATCATCAATGCAAAAATGAGAAGAACTAGTATCTGTGGGGCGGTTGAAACTCTTTTGATAGAAGAAAAAGCAATAAATTCACACGCTAAAGAAATAGTTAATGCTCTTATTAATTCAGGTTGCGAAGTAAGAGTAGATAATAAAATTAACAAATTGTTTAATGGTAAGCTTAAAAAAGCTAAAGAAAAAGATTGGAAAACTGAATATTTAGACTCAATTATATCAATTAAGACTGTAAAGAATGTCAAAGAAGGAGTTGATCATATCCTAAAGTACGGGACAATGCATACTGATAGTATAATTACAAATAATAAAAAAAATGCTCAAATTTTCTTGAATGGAGTTAATAGCTCAATCGCTATGCATAATGTTTCAACTCAATTTGCCGATGGTGGAGAATTTGGTTTTGGTGGGGAAATTGGAATTTCAACCAATAAATTACCGCCTAGAGGGCCAGTGGGAATCAATCAATTAACTTCGTATAAATATATTGTTTCTGGTAATGGAATTGTCAGACCATAATAAATGGTAAAACCAGGAAATAAATCTGTTGGAATATTAGGTGGAAGTTTTGATCCTCCCCATAAAGGCCATCTAACAATTTCTAAAATTGCAATTAAGAAAGTAAAATTAGATAGAGTATTATGGGCTGTTACAAACAAAAATCCTTTCAAAAAAAAACCATTTTACTCACTATCTCAAAGAATAAAATTGACAAAAAAGATAACAAGAAACACCAAAAAGATCCAAATAGTTCATTTAGATAAAATTATTAAATCTTCTAGAACTATAAATATGATAAATTATCTAATCAAAAAAAAAGAAATAAAAAATATTTTTTTTATTATTGGCTCAGATAATCTGATCACCTTACATAAGTGGAAAAGTTGGAAAAAAATAGTAAAATTATCAAAATTAATTGTTTTTTCTCGAAAGGGATATGATACAAAGAGTAAAAAATCAAAAGTGGCCAAATATTTGAAAAATAAAATTATTTTTATAAAAAACAAACCTATAATAATCTCTTCTACAAACTTAAGAAAAAAAAATAGAATAAGTAATTAATGGAAGTAATTGAGATAAAAGACAATATAGAAAAAATTCTTGATAACAATAAAGCTCAAAACATTACAACTATAGATCTAAAGAACAAATCGTACATCGCGGACTATATGATTGTTGCCTCAGGAACGTCTTCGAGACATCTTCAATCATTATCAGAAATTCTCGTTTCAGAGTTAAAAAAACTCGGTTTAAATAATTGCCGCATGGAAGGCAAAGATAGCAGTGATTGGAAATTAGTTGACGCCTACGACGTAATTGTTCATATTTTTCATCCAGAAAAAAGAGAATTTTATAATTTAGAAAAAATGTGGTCCGAAGAAATTCCAAAAGAAAAGGCTATGATATGAAAAAAATACTAATTTTATTTATATTAATTTTTAACTTTTCATCTAATCCTGTTTTTTCAAAAAACGATCTTTATGAAAAAATTGATTTATTTGGTGAGGTTTTAGAAAATATTAAAAAAGAGTATGTGGATGATGTTGATCAAG
>ERZ891134.949-NODE-949-length-21603-cov-23.149759_pt1 | contig 21603 bp, 25 predicted proteins | sample MGYA00520888_ERZ891134 | MGnify/ENA primary metagenome ERZ891134 (study PRJEB32303, sample SAMEA104408692) | aquatic metagenome | biome: Brackish water; feature: Coastal; material: water | place: Baltic Sea | collected 2014-10-23 | depth 10 m ... | reverse complement strand
CCCAATCACTGCCCTTTTTGCAACTCTCACCCTTCCTTCCGCATCTCAAGACTTGCTTCCACTGGCCAAAGCAAGCTCCATCACTAAGTTTTGAGCAATGGTTGCAACAGCACCTTGGCCGAACGCTTCAGCCAACAGAACCAGCGGGTTCGTCCCAGCTCCAAAGAAGACCAGGTCGTTCAAAAGGCCAAAGAGCATTTCGAACGCACGCTGATTCCCATTGCAGGCAGCCTTGCGGGCAGCGTTGCTGCTCTGCAGCACCCCAGTGCCGACGAAGCTCTCAACTACGGCGAAATCTTCCTGCGCGACAACGTGCCAGTGATGGTCTACCTGTTGACGCAAAAACGGTTCAAGATCGTCAAACAGTTCCTGCAGATCTGCCTCGACCTCCAGAGCACCACTTATCAAACCCGTGGCGTGTTCCCAACCAGCTTTGTTGAGGAGAACGGAGAACTCATTGCCGATTACGGCCAACGTTCGATCGGAAGGATCACCTCTGTCGACGCCAGTCTCTGGTGGCCAGTCCTCTGCTCGATGTACGTCAAAGCCAGTGGAGACGAAGAATTTGGATCCACACCTGGCGTCCAACGAGGAGTGCAACTGTTGTTGGATCTCGTGCTTCACCCCACGTTTGAGGGCACACCGGTGCTGTTTGTGCCCGATTGTGCCTTCATGATCGATCGTCCTATGGACGTATGGGGTGCGCCCCTAGAAGTTGAAGTACTCCTGTATGCCTCCCTCCGTTGCTGCGCTCAGCTCATGGAGCTCGGCCGACGGAATCAAAACAGTCGTCTGCTCGACCAACGCTTGGTCCTTACGCGCCAGTGGATTCATGACCTCCGCAAGTTTCTGCTGAAGCACTACTGGGTGACCAGCAAGACGATGCAAGTTTTAAGGCGAAGACCCACAGAGCAATACGGCGACAATCAGCACCAAAACGAATTCAATGTGCAGCCCCAAGTGATCCCTGATTGGCTGCAGGACTGGCTCGAGAATCGCGGTGGCTATCTCATCGGCAACATCCGTACAGGCAGGCCCGATTTCCGTTTTTACAGTCTTGGCAACTCTCTTGGCTGCCTCTTCGGACTTCTCACAGCGCCACAACAACGAGCACTATTTCGCCTCACACTTCACAACCGCAATCATCTGATGGCCCAGATGCCGATGCGTATTTGCCATCCACCCATGGAAACCCTGGAGTGGCAGAACAAGACCGGATCGGACCCTAAGAACTGGCCGTGGAGCTACCACAATGGCGGCCATTGGCCGAGCCTTCTCTGGTATTTCGGGGCCTCGATCCTCCTCCATGAGCGACGTCACCCCAATGCAGACATCCTGCTGATGGGACAGATGAAGGCGATGCTTGAGGATTGTTACTGGAGCCAGCTCAACCAACTGCCAAGACAACAGTGGGCTGAATATTTCGACGGCCCCACAGGCACTTGGATGGGCCAGCAATCACGCACCTATCAGACTTGGACCATCGTTGGATTTCTTCTCCTCCATCACTTCCTTCGAGTCAATCCTGATGATGTAGAGATGCTCGACCTTGACGGAACACCGGGGTCTTAGAGCAACAGCTCAAAAACGCCGCACATTAAAAAACCCCCAGCGATGAGCTAGGGGTTTTTTTTGAGCTAATCGGTTCAGAACAAACCGAGAGTGAGTGACTTGTCGATAGGCATCGCAGCACCGATTCCCAAATAAATGGTGGTAGCTGTACCGAACAAGAACACTGCCATCGCGATAGGACGACGGAATGGGTTCTGAAACTTGTTGAAGCTCTCGATGAAGGGGATGAGCATCAAACCAAGGGGTACCAAGGTTTGCAATGCAATACCCAGAAGCTTGTTAGGAACAACCCTAAGGATCTGAAACACCGGGTACAGATACCACTCAGGAAGGATCTCCAGAGGAGTTGCAAAAGGATCAGCCTTGTCACCCAGCATGGCTGGATCCAAAACAGAGAGCCCAACGATGCAAGCGATGGTTCCAAGGATCACTACAGGAAAGATGTAGAGAAGATCGTTGGGCCATGCAGGCTCACCGTAATAATTGTGCCCCATGCCTTTGGCGAGCTTGGCCCGCAGCTTGGGATCGGTGAGATCAGGCTTCTTGAGAATATGCATGGTGCGAAGCGGTAATGAACGAACGGTAAGTGGGAAAGTTCGAAACTTGAATCAGTGCGTAAAGCAACTGAAATGGATCACAAAGGACCAGAAATGCCCTGCTTACGGATCATCAAGAAGTGCATGAGCATGAAGACAGCAAGCAACCAAGGCATCACAAACGTGTGAAGGCTGTAGAAGCGAGTGAGTGTGGATTGACCAACGCTCTCACCACCACGCAGCAGTTCAACCATGAAGTCACCAACAACTGGAATGGCAGCAGGCACTCCAGAAACAATCTTGACGGCCCAATAGCCAACTTGATCCCAAGGGAGTGAATAGCCGGTGACACCGAAAGAAACGGTGATCACAGCCATCGTCACGCCGGTGACCCAAGTGAGCTCACGGGGACGTTTAAAGCCACCCGTGAGATACACGCGGAAGACGTGAAGAATCAGCATGAGCACCATCATCGAGGCGCTCCATCTGTGAACTGAGCGAATGAGCCACCCGAAGCTCACATCTGTCATCAGGTACTGAACTGAGCTGTAAGCCTCAGCAACAGTGGGCTTGTAATAGAAAGTCATCGCGAACCCGGTCGCGAACTGAATCAAGAAACAAACAAGCGTGATGCCGCCCAGGCAATAAAAAATATTGACGTGGGGCGGAACGTACTTGGTGCTGAAATCATCAGCGATGTCCTGGATTTCAAGACGTTCCTGGAACCAGTCGTAGACAGGTGAGGAGTTCGCCATGCAAAGGTCGGTTTGGATTGCGGCAGTCTACCGATGACGCTCCAGCCGACGCGACAGAATGAAGCTGATGTTGCCGATTGTTAATTACATGAAAAAAGGCCTGCAGCAGCTGGCCTCCGGCTTGGCCGCCCTTTTGGTTTGCAGCCTCTTCATTCCAGCGCCTGCTCTGGCTCTCAACGACGCCCAGCAGTTGGTAGTTGAAACCTGGCGCCTGGTGAATCAGAGCTATGTCGACCCCTCGAGTTTCGACCGTATTCACTGGAAGCGTCTACGACAGAAGGCTCTCGAGCAAACGATCGAAACCAGCGAGCAGGCCTACAGCGCCATCGAGACCATGCTTGAGCCCCTCGATGATCCCTACACACGCTTATTGAGACCTGACGATTACTCCGTCATGAAGTCCAGCAACTCCGGAAGCCTGAGTGGCGTAGGACTTCAACTCGGCCATCACAACGATGAAGACTCAGTTGTTGTGATCGCTGCACTCGAGGGATCACCCGCCGCTGACGCTGGCGTGGTCAGCGGCGCCGCCCTGCTGGCGGTGAACGGAGAATCCACCGCTCTACTGGGACTTGAAACCACCGCAGCACGCTTGCGAGGGGATGTGGGAACGCAGGTTTTGCTGACCGTGCAACCCCCTAATGGAGAAACAGAAGAGCTTTCATTGGAACGGCGCAATGTTGACCTGCGCCCTGTTCGCACTCGGCGCCTTCGGAGTGATACGCATACCCTTGGCCACTTACGCATCACGCAGTTCAGCGAAGGCGTGCCGAAACAAGTGCAAGAAGCTTTGCAAGAACTCACCGATAAGGGAGTGGAAGGCGTGGTTCTTGATCTTCGAAACAACTCTGGGGGGCTCGTCAGCGGCGGACTCGCCGTTGCTGACGCCTTCCTGGACCAAGACCCCATCGTGGAAACACGCAATCGAGACGGGATTGCTGATCCCATTCAATCGAACCCAACCACGCTGTACGACGGTCCGATGGTGACCCTCGTTAATGCCGGCACCGCAAGTGCAAGCGAGATTCTTGCGGGGGCTCTACAAGACAACGATCGTTCGCTGCTGCTCGGCAGTGAAACCTTTGGCAAAGGGCTCATCCAGACCCTGACCAACCTGAGTGATGGAAGTGGTTTGGCCGTGACCGTGGCCGGCTATGTCACCCCAAGCGGACGTGACATTCAGGGGCAAGGAATTACACCAGATCGCTTGCTGGATCAGCCCGAGCCACTGAACCCCGGGGGCGAAGGAGACCGCTGGCTTACGGATGCAGCACGGGTACTGGAGGCCATCATCGATCGCAAGACCGCCGAATCTCTTCCAACAGCCGATGCCATTAATTCAGAGGAGATGGCAGAAACGGCATGAGCAGCCGCACTTATCACGACCCTCTTCATGGCGGCATCGCACTTCATTCAGACGACCCAGCTGAAGCGCTGGTGCTCGAGCTCGTTGACGCAGCCCCCTTCCAAAGGCTTCGGCGCATTCGTCAGCTCGGGCCTGCGTTTTTAACCTTTCACGGCGCTGAATCGAGCCGGTTCACCCACTCTCTTGGCGTTTTCCACATCGCGCGACAGGCCTTTCAGCGTCTGTTGGCCATGGATTCATCACTGGAACCTCATCGGGGCGTGCTCTATGCGGCAGCCCTGCTTCATGACTTGGGTCATGCGCCCCTGAGCCACACCGGGGAGGAAATGTTTGGTACTCACCATGAACGATGGTCCGCACGCATCGTTCGAGAGCACCCTTCGATCCGGGAGCCACTCGAACGATTCCAACCAGGAAGCTCAGAAGCTGTGGCTGCTCTCCTAGAGCACGGCACCTCAGAGCGGAGAGTGATTAAAGACCTCGTTAGCAGCCAACTCGATTGCGACAGGCTCGATTACTTGCTGCGAGATAGCTACAGCACAGGGACGAGCTATGGCCAACTGGATTTAGGGAGAATTCTGGCCGCACTGACCCTGGCACCAGATGGAGAACTCGCGATTCATCCCAAGGGTCTAATGGCGGTTGAGCACTACCTCGTGGTGCGAAACCTGATGTACCGCAGTGTTTACAACCACCGTCTCAATGTGGTGTGCAATTGGCTGCTGGAGCAAATGATCCGCCTAGCCCGTGAGCTAGGCCCCGATCAGGTTTGGACAGATTCCACGATGCGCTGCTGGCTGTGGTCAGCCCATGAGCTCGACCTGGAGGCCTATTTGGCTAACGATGACCTGCGAACGGGCTATCACCTGTTGCGCTGGCGAGAGGAAGCCCCTCGCCCGCTCGCTGATCTCTGTGATCGGTTTCTCAACCGCCGACTCCTCAAAGCTCTCGATGTGGACAGCCTCTCCAAGGAGAAACAGCTCGAATGCTTGGCTCTCGCACGGGGATTGGCCGAAGCAAAGGGATTGGATCCGAGTTTGAGTTGCGGTCTACGCCATCAACAACTGCATGGATATCACCCCTATCGCGGGGGGCTGAGGCTCTGGAATGGCCAGCAACTTCAAGCACTCGAGCAAAGCTCAGCACTCGTTAAAAGCTTGAGCAAGCCTGTCAGCACCAGCTGGCTGATCTATCCAAAGCAAATCAGTCAGGAACTGAAACGAAAGGTGGGCCAATACCTGGCGCAGATTTAACGTCAATTTCCACTCTTGATCACGTCGGTGGCTTTGACCGAAGAGACCCTTCAAGCGGCATGCCATCGCCTGGTTCTGCCCACCAATCGGCACATCCCTTGGCAAGACACCCTGGAGGACCAACTCAATGGCCTTGAGGGCAAGGATCTCGAATTGGACAGCGGCGAGTGGTTACTCAATGGCCGGGTGCTTTCTGCCTTTCAAGCTCAACTAAAAGAACGCAGATGTCGATTGCTCTCGATCAAAAGCTGCAATCCCCTCACCGTGGTCAGCGCCAACGCCCTGGGCATTCCAGCTCAGCTCACCACCCCGCAGCTTGCTGATTCGCTTTCTAATCGCCCTGAAGAACAGCAGGCCCCAGCCCTATTGACGCATCGTGCAACCCTGCGATCGGGAGACCACCTCAAAGCACGCCACCACGTTTTGCTCATTGGCGATGTCAATCCTGGCGCCCAAATCAGTGCCGGGGGGAACGTTCTGATCTGGGGACGCCTTCGTGGCTGTGCCCATGCAGGAGTTGAAGGCGATCGAAATGCACGCATCACGGCATTACAACTCCGTCCCCTGCAGCTACGAATTGCGGATCTAGTAGCCAGGGGACCAGAGGAGAAACCCCAACCTGGACTTGCGGAGGAAGCCCGGATTGTGGATGGAGTGATTTCGATCGAGCCTGCTGATCCCCGCAGTGACTTGTCAATGCAAGAGCTTTCTGCCGATTCGAACAATCAAGAGCACTAGCCCTTAACCTGGCCAAATCCACCGCGACAACGTGACGTCAAATTCGCGAACAATCCTGATTTGCTCCGGCAAGGGTGGCGTCGGTAAGACCACCCTGACGGCCAACTTGGGAATTGCCCTGGCCCAGCGTGGGTCCAGCACCGTTGTCTTGGATGCCGACTTCGGTTTGAGGAACCTTGATTTGCTGCTAGGACTCGAAAATCGAATTGTCTATACAGCTCAAGAGGTTTTGGCCGAGACCTGCCGCTTGGACCAGGCCCTTGTGAAGCACAAGCAAGTTCCCAATCTGGCGTTGTTACCCGCTGGCAACCCGCGGATGCTCGAGTGGCTCAAACCAGAAGACATGCAGGCCATTGCCTCCATGCTTGAAAAACGTTTCGATTACGTGCTGATCGACTGCCCCGCAGGCATTGAAGACGGATTTAAGAACGCCGTTGCCGCAGCGCGTGAAGCGATTGTGATCACCACTCCTGAAGTGTCGGCTGTGCGTGATGCGGATCGCGTGATCGGATTGCTCAACACCCATGGGGTGAACCCAGTTCAGCTCGTTCTGAATCGGGTAAGGCCCAAAATGATGGCCAATCAAGAGATGTTGGCTGTGGATGACGTCACCGATATCCTGGCTCTCCCCTTGCTCGGATTAGTGCTGGAAGATGAGCAGGTGATCGTGAGCACCAATCGAGGTGAACCTCTCACCCTGAATGGAACAAAATCACCAGCAGCCAAGGCCTACGGCAATATCGCTGGCCGCCTTCAAGGAGAAGACATCCCATTGCTGGATCCTTCCAAGGAGCGTTCGGGCCTTCGGGCCACAGTGCGCCGCTTGATGCAAACGAAGATCTTCTGAACCGATGACTCTCCGTGACCTCGTCGACAAATTGCTGGGGCGTCAACCAGCAAGCGCCAGTACTGCTAGAGACAGGCTTCAACTCGTTCTGGCGCACGACCGCAGTGACCTGAGCCCTGAGCTCCTCGACCAAATGCGTCGTGAAATTTTTGAAGTAGTGGCTAAGTACGTTGACATTGATCTGGAGGAAGGCGATGTGAGCCTGGAAACCGAAGATCGTGTAACGGCCCTTGTTGCCAACTTGCCGTTTCGTCGACCGGTTGCATCAACCAATCCCAAATCTGATTAAAGGGGGAATGGTTCTGGAAGCAGTTCCAGAACCCATGGCTGAGCAAGCCTTCACCCCCGCAGAAATCACCGTGGTCCAACTCCTCCTGGAGGGGCTTAGCAATCGAGCTATTGCTTCCAGGCTGGTGGTGAGCATCCGCACGGTTGAAAGTCACATCAGCAACGCACTCGATAAAAGTGGTTGCCGGTCGCGACTTGAACTTTCAATGTGGTGGCTCCGCACCCATTCGGAGTCCACGAGAACGTGCAGCGGTAAACTCCCTTCAATGCCGGCTTAGCTCAGTGGTAGAGCAGCGCTTTTGTAAAGCGAAGGTCATCGGTTCAAATCCGTTAGCCGGCTTCAGAGAAGATCCATCCATCACGCTCAGCTCTGCAGCTCCACGGTGAGCTCAGCGGCTTGAACGACCTGTAAAAATCCAAATCCCAATGATGGCCAATAGCCATGGGAGCACGTCCAAACCAAGCCATGGCGTGAGCAATTGGACCACAGGTTCAAACAGCCAGTGAATGGCGGTTTGAAGCAAAATCAACGAAGCAATCAACCAGAGCATTCAGGAAGGCTCACTACTCCTGCTGGCATCACAGCGCCTCTGCGAAGCCAATGCCAGCCTTGAGGTCCTCGCCAAGCAATCACTGAACTCGCTTGACAGGACGGGGCAGGCCAAGGGATCGGTGAAAGCAATGGCAAATCTGGAAAGGCTCGAGCCGCCTCTATTTCAGTTCGACTCGAGGGCTCTCCCGACACATTGGCACTGGTCGTGGCAAGCGGACCGCTGCAACGCAGTAGATCCAACATGGCCTTGCAAGCTGGGATGCGCAAACCAAGGGTTGCCACTCCAGGATTGAGGACTTCTGCAACGGGACCAAAAGCTGGTAGCACCAGGGTGAGGGCCCCTGGCCAGTGCCGTTGGGCAAGGAAACTGGCATCAGCTCGAGCAGCTGGGGAGACATGACACAACAACCCTTCAACATCAGCACCCATCAGAATTAACGGCTTGTCTTGGGGCCGTTTTTTTAAGCGCCAAATTTGAGCCGCCTGCTCTGGCGCCGCAACCAGTGCCGGAAGGGTGTCTGTTGGGAGTAGGGCGGCGCCCCCAGCACGCAAATGCGCATTGATACCGTCGCGATCCAACAGATTGAGAGGGTTGATCGTCATCGTTCCTCCATCGACAGATCGGAAGTTATGGATTGGCAAGCTCGCTGAGCAAGAGCAAAGCGGGGAATGCCCTGAAGGTCATAACGGGCTTCTGGCCGTTCAAGACCTGCATCAGTGAGCAACTCCAGCACCATCGCACTCTGGTCGTGGTGGTGTTCCAAGAGAATCCAGCCGCCTGGCGCTAATGCTTTGCGGGCATCCCGAATGATCTGCCTACAGCAGTCGAGTCCATCACCACCGCCACACAGAGCCAGATGGGGCTCATGGTCTTTAACGACGGGCTCGAGTTCATCCATCACAGCCGTTGGGATGTAGGGCGGGTTACTCAGCACAAGGCCAAACTGTCCCCACCATGGTTTGAGCGGTTCCCACCAACTGCCGCGATGGAGTTGCCAACCACTGTTGCCAGCGAGGGCCATCAGATTGCGTTCAGCAAGAGCAAGCGCACTGGCACTGGAGTCCACGGCATGCCCCTGCCAGTGAGGGAGAACACGGGCAAGAGCCACCGCCAAAGCTCCAGAGCCCGTTCCCAAGTCGGCCCAGATCCCTTCCAGATGGCATGCATCCTCTGGCAAACACTGCAAAGCGAAGTCGATGAGCAGCTCAGTTTCTTGACGGGGGATCAAGGCGTCGGACGACACCTCCAGCTCAAAATCTCGCCATGGACAAAGGCCAACCAAGTGCTGAAGAGGAATGTGCTGATCGCGATGCCGAGTCCAAAGATCCGTGAGGTCGTGCAACGGGGCACTCAGTTCGATCTCAACATCTGGGCAAATTCGTAGTTTTTGAAGATCACCCCAAGAGCAATCTGCGGCCATCGAAAGCAGCCAATCCAAATCCACAGCGCGTCCACCCCGACGGATCAGCTCACGCCTCCACACCAGTAGATCTGTTCCCTTGCAGCGAATAACGCCCATCTGATCAGATTAAACGGACCGCCAACGCAAACCAGGCTTGGGCTCGATGACACCCTCGAGCTCAAGCTGCAACAACTCATGGGCCACCTGCGTTGGACTGCAGCTCAGTGCTGCAGACAGCTGTTCAAGCGTGAGCCCTTCATCAACGCAACGCAGAAGTGAAGGATTCCGCTCTGCTGAAGACCGGGATCGGTCCAATGGCATCGACGCAGACCTCGCGGCGGCAAGCGGTCCTGGTCCAAGGGCAGCCAGCAATGACTCAGGCGATAACAAAGGCGTTGCCCCCTCCTGCAACAAAGCATTGCTGCCCTCACAAGACCAACGCAGCGCATCCCCTGGAACCACCCAAACAGGACAATTCTGAGTGCGCGCGATCTGGGCGGATAGCAGCGAGCCGCTTGTCTCAGGGCACTCAACCACCACCAAGGCACAAGCCACACTCACCAACAGGCGATTCCGCAACGCAAAGTTGGATCGCTGCACCCGAGCACCGCAAGGCCATTCGCTCAACAACAAGCCAGCAGCCTCAACTTGGGCCTGCAGAGCCTCATGCTCAGGCGGATACACACGATCCAATGGCGTGCCCAAAATGCCAACCGGAAGTCCACCCGCTGCAAGACAACCACGGTGAGAGGCGGCATCAATGCCTTCAGCAAGACCACTCACCACGGGCCAACCAGCACGGGCGAGGCACTGACCAAGCGCATAGGCCATCCGACAGCCATGATCCGATGGTCGGCGCGTTCCCACCACCGCGACAGCCTTTTGAGCGGATAAGAAAGGCCAGCACTGCGTCCTCCCTGACCAGTGCACAGCAAGTGGAGGACGCTTCAACAAATCGAACGAGATTGGCCAGTCCTGATCCAGGGGAAACAGAGCATTGTCTGGAACCAAAAGGCTGGGGGACGTCCCTTTGCTCAACCGATAAGCCTCGACACGTGCCATCAAGGAGTCGGGCCAGCGCAGGGCTGCTTGCAAACGCAAGAGGGGCCATGACCACAGCTCTGCCAAGGTCACCTGATGGGCTTGAGCAACAGCCCTAAGAGCCCTAATCCTGGCAACACCGAGTCCGGGACATGAGATCCACAGCCACCACCAGCCACGCTCTCCCAACAGCTCAGAGCAAGTACAAATGTACTAGCACATTATTGGGACGGTCCTTGGATCAACAGCTCTAGCGCTCCTGCAACAGACGCTGGTGGGCGGCGCAAAACCTGACGCCTGTCTCCGTTGAGACGGACCAAAACCAACGCCACATGGGCCTCGAAGGCGCAATCACCATCGGCCCTTAACAGCTGCGTCTGCCAGCGCCAGCGGGGACCCTCTGGCGCAAGTGCGTGGCTTTGAAGCACAACCTGGTCGCCATGCATGAGGGCTCGCTTGTAGGACATCTCCAAGCGAACAACTGGCATTTCCAACCCTTCAAGCGCCATCAGTCGATAGGGCAGGCCTACCGCCGCGAGTGCTTCAACACGAGCCTCTTCCAACCAACCGACGTAGGCGCCGTGCCACATCACACCGCCGTGATCGGTGTGTTGTGGCAGCACACGCTTGTTCAATCGCCAAGGAAGGCGCGTAACGCTCTCAGTCACCATCAACACGGCCTGGAGCATCAGCCATAGGCTGAAGCAGACCTAACTCTTCATCGTGTTCAAGAATCTTCTGATTGCTGATTCCGGCAAAGGGCATGTCGGAGAAATGGTGCGGATGCTCCGTGACCTTCCAGGGTTCAGAGCAGCTCGTATCAACCTGCTCCACGTGGTTTCTGAGCAAGGCAAGGTCAACTCAGAAGACCACTGGACGACAGCAGGAAGCCTGCTGTCCAAGGCGGTGACTCAATTAGGCCTTGATCCGAGTGACGTGAATTCGATCATCCGCCAAGGGGATGCCAAGCAAACCGTTCTCAAGGTGGCTGAAGAAATCAATGCCGACTTAATTGTGATGGGATCCAGAGGCCTTGGTCGCCTCCAGTCGATCCTGTCCAACAGCACCAGCCAATACGTGTTTCAGCTCTCAACACGTCCGATGTTGCTGGTCCGTGATGACCTCTACGTTCGCCACGTGAATCGGCTCATGGTGACCATTGACGGAACTGGGGTTGGCGATGATGCACTCCGGATTGCTTGCGAAATGGTTCGCGACATCCCTGGCGGTCAGCTCACTGGCGTTCACATTGCCAGGCAAGACTTATCAGCCTCCCGTGGAGGAGACAACAAAGCCGACGGCTTGCTGACTGCCGCAGTTCAACGCGCTCGGAGCATGGGCGTTGAACTGAAACCAATGCACGTGGCGAATCCGGACATTGGTCGAGGTGTTTGCCAAGCAGCCGAAGAGATCGGTGCCGACCTCGTGGTGATCGCGTCACAGGACAGGCGACCTCTTGTTGCAAGAGGTCTTGTGGATCTGGACAAGCTCCTTGGCGGCTCAATCAGCGACTACATCCGAGTCCACGCGCCTGCTCCGGTTCTTCTGGTCCGCGAACCAGAAAAGAATTAAACCGGAGCAGACCTGTGCCAGCAGTCGATCAGGAGGAACCTTCTCGGCTGTTGGTCTGGATGAACAAGACGATCAGAAACACCGTCGGAACCAGGACGAACATGAGGCTGGCAACGAAGCCGAGATCGTTGGTTTCCATGGGCGATTAATGATGCAAGGCCGAACGTATCATCGTTCGGGAGCAACGATGAACTTCAGCTCACCCCTCGTCACTGGGCGTAGCAGGCGAATCGGTTGCAGTCTCCTGTTCAGACCCTTCCTCCGCCTCGTCAGCGCTCTCGTCAATCGGCCATGACGTTGGCCCGGCTGGCAGGGCTTCAGCGCGAGCCGCTGCCTTTTTCTTATCAAGTTCCGCCAAGCGAACCTGCGGACGAGTCAGCACGATCACGGATTGCTCTACAAGTGCCTGACAAGCCAATCTCCAGGACTCAGGGCGACGCCTGAGCTTGTTGTCCTCAACAACGGTTCGAGCTGTTAAGGGGGAGTCGGCGTCGGATCCCACAACATCAACAAAACAGGTGATGCACTGACCACACCCACCGCAATTTCCCAGTTGCCCCTTCAAGCCGTAGAGCTCGATGTTTTCGCGCAGAGCGACATCACGCAGATTTTCACCTGGATAACACTCCACATCACGTCCCTCACGCAGAAAACGAATGACTGGCATGGAGTGCTCCAGCAATAAACGCCCACTTTGCGCCCAAAGGTTGCGTTTTGTAACCCCCTCAGCCAGAGCCGAATGCGGCAGCCAAAGGGCGGAAGCACTGACAGGACAGTGAGGAAAACAAATCAAGGGGTCTCAACACAAGACATTGCAGCTCGCGACAACACGCCCCACTCAATTGAGCGAACCCCTTACGATCGCTAGGTCTGTCTGCATCAGCAGCTCCGTTCCACCTGAACCTGACCCATGGGATTGCCCTGGTATCGGGTGCACACCGTCGTTATTAACGACCCAGGCCGACTCTTGGCCGTGCACCTCATGCACACTGCCCTCGTTGCCGGCTGGGCCGGCTCGATGGCCCTCTACGAACTCGCAATTTTTGATCCATCGGATCCAGTTCTGAACCCCATGTGGCGTCAGGGCATGTTTGTCATGCCCTTCATGTCACGACTGGGCGTCACCGGAAGCTGGGGAGGCTGGAGTATTACCGGAGAAACAGGAGTCGATCCTGGCTTCTGGAGCTTCGAAGGCGTCGCAGCCGCTCATATCGTCTTCAGCGGCCTACTCATGCTTGCTGCGATATGGCACTGGACGTATTGGGATCTTGAAATCTGGCAAGACCCCCGTACGGGCGAACCAGCTCTAGACCTTCCGAAAATTTTCGGCATCCACCTCCTTCTTGCAGGCTTGGGTTGCTTTGGATTTGGTGCTTTTCACCTCACCGGTGTCTTCGGACCTGGCATGTGGATTTCTGATCCCTATGCGTTAACCGGTCATCTAGAGGCGGTTCAACCGTCATGGGGACCGGAAGGCTTCAACCCATTCAATCCAGGAGGAATTGTTGCCCACCACATTGCCGCAGGCATCGTGGGCATCATTGCCGGTATTTTCCACATCACGACTCGACCGCCGGAGCGCCTCTATAAGGCCTTGCGGATGGGAAACATCGAGACTGTTCTTGCTAGCGCAATCGCAGCTGTGTTCTTCGCTGCTTTCATCGTGGCAGGAACCATGTGGTACGGCGCAGCTGCAACCCCTGTTGAGTTGTTTGGCCCCACTCGCTATCAGTGGGATCAGAGCTACTTCAAAACCGAAATCAATCGCCGCGTTCAGACGGCCCTTGATGAAGGGGCCACCGTCGATGAGGCCTACGCTGCCATTCCTGAAAAACTCGCCTTCTACGACTACGTGGGCAACAGTCCTGCCAAAGGTGGCCTGTTCCGCGTTGGCCCGATGGTGAATGGAGATGGTCTTGCAACCGGATGGATTGGTCATCCTGTCTTCACCGACAAAGAAGGACGCGAACTTCAAGTGCGTCGTCTTCCCAACTTCTTTGAGAACTTCCCCGTCATTCTCGAAGACAACGACGGCATCGTTCGCGCCGACATTCCGTTCCGACGCGCCGAGGCCAAGTACTCCTTCGAACAGAGAGGCGTTACTGCAACTGTCTACGGCGGTTCTCTTGATGGGAAAGTCTTCACAGACCCTGCCGAAGTCAAGCGCTTAGCTCGCAAGGCCCAACTGGGAGAAGGTTTCGAGTTCGATCGCGAAACCTACAACTCAGACGGCGTGTTCCGCAGCTCGCCCCGCGGCTGGTTCACCTTCGGCCACGCAACCTTCGCTCTGCTCTTCTTCTTCGGTCACATCTGGCACGGTGCTCGCACCCTCTACCGAGATGTGTTCGCAGGAATTGATCCTGATCTTGGCGAACAGGTTGAATTCGGCCTCTTCCAAAAACTCGGCGACAAATCAACACGTCGCCTACCCGAGGGATACGTTCCTCCCACGGGATCCACACCCCTCAGTTGATCGCTCTCTAGGAGACTCTCGATGGAAAGCTTCGCTTACATCCTCATCCTCGGCCTGGCGATTGCCACCTTGTTCTTCGCAATCGCATTTCGCGATCCACCGAAGATCGGTAAGTAGTCCATCCAGCAGATCAAACCCCGCTCAAAAGCGGGGTTTTTTTATTGCTCAAATCAGATTCTTCCTTCACAAACACTTTTCAAGGGTCCACATCTTCTATACAGTGTGAACAATTCAAATTGGATTGATTAGGGCTTGCAGTGCCCCTCCTGCCAAAACACGGATAGCCGGGTTCTCGAATCGAGAGCAGCCGAGGGCGGAAGAAGTGTGCGCCGGCGTCGTGAATGCCTCAATTGTGAATTCCGATTCACGACATACGAGCGGGTAGAAATGGTTCCAATCACCGTGATCAAACGCAATGGACACCGTGAAATTTTTAATCGCAGCAAACTTCTACACGGCCTGAGCAGAGCTTGCGAAAAAACTGAACTAACCCCCAGCAAACTCGAAGCGATTGTTGACGAGCTCGAACTCAGTCTTCAGCAAAGCAATAGCCGTGAGATCACCAGCTCGGAGATTGGTGAGTTGGTGCTTGGTCATCTCAAGGGGCTCAGCGAAGTTGCTTATGTGCGTTTTGCCTCGGTGTATCGACACTTCCGAAGCGTCAGCGATTTCGTCTCCACGCTCGAAGGAATGAACGCAGATAAAGCTGAGCTCGCGGCACTCGTCTAAAAAGCCAGGCTGTTCTGTAAAATTAAAAAATACTGATTCTTTGTCGGCGGGCACTGGGTCATTTTTTATCGCACTGTCTCCGGGCAGACCGCCAACCATCCATGACTGTTACCCCAACCGATCCGGCTCAGGATCTTGCTGTGGAGACCACCACTGCCGTCGACGAGAGCACTGCCGTCGAAGCCACAGCAGACCAAGCCGATTTTGGAACGGATGAAGATCTCAGCATCCCGGAAGAGATTCCTACTGCCGACGATCCCAGCAGTCGTGCCAACCCTAAGGATTTGGATGGGGCCGGCTTCACCATTGATGATTTCGCCTCACTACTTAGCAAGTACGACTACAACTTCAAGCCAGGCGACATCGTTAACGGCACAGTCTTTGCGCTGGAAACGAAGGGGGCGATGATTGATATCGGCGCTAAAACCGCCGCTTTCATGCCCCTTCAAGAGGTCTCCATCAACAGGGTGGAAGGTCTCAGCGACGTGTTGCTACCCGGTGAGATTCGGGAATTCTTCATCATGAGTGAAGAAAACGAAGACGGGCAACTCTCTCTCTCCGTTCGCCGTATCGAGTACCAACGCGCCTGGGAACGGGTGCGTCAGCTGCAAAAAGAAGACGCCACCATTTATTCAGAGGTGTTCGCCACCAACCGTGGTGGTGCTCTCGTTCGGGTGGAAGGCCTTCGTGGCTTCATTCCTGGATCCCACATCAGTACCCGCAAACCGAAAGAAGAGCTGGTTGCAGACTTCTTGCCTCTCAAATTCCTTGAAGTCGACGAGGAGCGCAATCGTCTAGTGCTCAGTCATCGCCGCGCCCTGGTCGAGCGCAAGATGAATCGCCTTGAAGTCGGCGAAGTCGTGATCGGAACCGTTCGTGGCATCAAGCCATACGGCGCCTTTATCGACATCGGTGGTGTGAGCGGTTTGCTTCACATTTCCGAAATCAGTCACGAACACATCGAAACACCCCATTCGGTGCTGAACGTGAATGATCAAATGAAGGTAATGATCATCGACCTCGACGCCGAACGCGGTCGGATTTCCCTGTCTACAAAGGCTCTGGAACCGGAACCCGGTGACATGCTCACCGATCCTCAAAAGGTCTTTGACAAGGCAGAGGAAATGGCAGCTCGCTACAAGCAGATGCTTCTTGAGCAAGCGGAAGAAGGAGAAGAGCCATTGAGCTCGATGATGGTCTGAGCTGCATGAGCCCATGGCTCATTTATCTCTAAGAGGCCATTCACTTGGCTTGATTCGTGGGGTGCTGTTCGACAAGGACGGCACCCTTTCCCATAGCGAACCCCATCTCATCGAGCTGGCCGACGCCAGGATTGAGGAAATCATTCGCGTCTTTGCCTCCCGTGGCGCATCCACCGACGTCCAAGTCCAACTCCTGGGCTTACTGAAACGCGCGATGGGCCGGTGCGACTCCGGCTTGATTCCTGATGGAACGTTGGCCGTCGCGTCCCGTCAACACAATCTGTTGAGCACCGCCACCATCTTCTGTCTCTTTGATCTCAGCTGGCCTCAAGCGCTCGTGCTCGCTGAAGAGATCTTTGACAGCGTGGACCGCCGCCATAAGCACAACGCAACGGAAGCAAGCCTCAGCGCCAGAACCCCTTTGCCCCACTCAAAGGAATTGCTCAACGAGCTGCACAGCGCAGGTGTGATCTGTGCCGTGATCAGCAATGACACCCGCCATGGAATCGAACAGTTTCTTCAAGACCATGGCTTGAGCTCCTTCATCACAGGAATCTGGAGCGCAGATGACACCCCTTGCAAACCAGACCCAGGCGCCGTGCATGGTCTATGCAAAATGCTGGATTTGGATCCAGCACAATGCGCACTCATCGGAGATGCCGACTCAGATCTGCTGATGGCACGCCGCGCAGGTATTGATTGTGCGCTTGGCTATGTGGCGGGATGGCATCGAACCCCCGACCTGACATCCCATCAACATTTGATCCATCACTGGCAAGAGCTAAGGGTTGAACAAGCTCAGTAGGGGCAACCCGTAAAATCTCACCACGCCCTAACTACTTATGAGTCGATACGTTTTCACGTCCGAATCCGTAACGGAAGGCCATCCTGACAAGATCTGCGATCAAGTCAGCGATGCCGTACTGGATGCTCTCTTAGCCCAAGACAGCACGAGCCGTGTGGCCTGCGAAACGGTTGTGAATACCGGTCTGTGCATGATCACAGGCGAAGTCACCTCCAAAGCGCAGGTGGATTTCATCCATCTCGTACGCGATGTGATTCGAGATATCGGCTACAGCGGAGCTCGAGCCGGTGGCTTTGACGCCACGAGCTGTGCCGTACTCGTTGCCCTTGACCAGCAATCACCTGATATTGCCCAGGGCGTGGATGAAGCCGATGATCACGAAGGTGATCCGCTCGACAAGGTGGGCGCCGGTGATCAGGGAATCATGTTCGGCTACGCCTGCAATGAAACGCCCGAGCTGATGCCTCTGCCCATCAGCCTTGCCCACAGGCTTGCAAGGCGCCTGGCCGAAGTTCGCCACAACGGAACACTCGATTACCTGCTCCCTGACGGCAAGACCCAGGTGAGCGTTGTCTATGAAAACGACAAGCCAGTTGAGATCGACACCATCCTGATCTCAACCCAACACACCGCAGAGGTGACTGGCTTAACCGATGAGCAGGAGGTGCGCAATCGCATCAGTGAAGACCTCTGGACGCACGTTGTGCTGCCAGCGACAGCTGATCTACCTCTAAAGCCCGATCGCGCCAATTGCCGCTATCTGGTCAACCCCACAGGCAAATTCGTGGTCGGCGGTCCTCAGGGTGATGCCGGCCTCACGGGTCGAAAAATCATCGTTGACACCTACGGCGGCTATGCCCGTCACGGCGGTGGTGCCTTCTCAGGCAAAGACCCCACCAAGGTGGATCGCTCCGCTGCTTATGCCGCCCGATATGTGGCGAAAGCACTCGTGGCAGCTGGACTTGCCAACCGTGTGGAAGTTCAACTGAGCTACGCCATCGGAGTGGCCAAACCAGTGTCGATCCTTGTGGAGTCTTTCGGCTCAGGCAAGGTGTCCAATGCAGAGCTCACCGACCTCGTGCAAGAGCACTTTGACCTGCGTCCTGGCGCCATTATCGAGCAGTTCAAGCTGCGGGAAATGCCTTCCCTCAACGGTGGTCGCTTCTACCGCGATACGGCTGCCTATGGGCACTTTGGCCGCCCAGATCTGAACTTGCCCTGGGAAAATGTCGCTGATAAAGCGGCAGCCCTGAAGCAAGCGGAAGCGAGCCGCATCCAATCCGGAAGCAGCCTCTAGGTCCAAGACCATGAGCCAAGATCCGCTGGTGCTCGGCATAGACCTAGGCACCAGCGGTGTCCGCATTGCTGTCATCGACAGCAGCTGTTCTCTACTCCAGACCGAAAGTGCGCCGTACCAGATCGGTCTGATCAACCCCTTCGACTGGCGCGAGCGCTGTTGCACGTTGATCGGTCGCCTCAAGCCCGACTACCGACATCGCCTCAAAGCCATCGCCGTGGATGGCACCTCAGGAACGTTGCTGGCCTGCGATCAAAAAGGGTTACCTCTTGCCGAGGCCCTGCCCTATTCATTCGCATGCCCAAATTTCACGGCGCAACTCCAAGCGTTGAGTCCACAGGGTGGACCCGCTTCAAGCGCCAGTGGCAGCCTTGCGCGGGCTCTGCACCTCGTCGACCAACACAAAGCTCCGCTCCTGCTTCGCCATCAAGCCGACTGGATTAACGGCTGGCTTCTTGACAATTGGAGCTATGGGGAGGAGGGCAACAACCTTCGCTTGGGATGGGACCTCAGCAAAAGTGCGTGGCCAGACAGCTTCACAAGCCAACCCTGGTGGGATGCACTTCCAGAGATTCGCGCCAGTGGCTCAGTGCTTGGCCCCCTTTCGCCCCAACGCGCCATTGATCTAGACCTGCCAAAGGACCTGCTGGTCGTCGCCGGGACAACCGACTCCAACGCGGCCGTTCTCACAGCTGATGCTGACGACGACGAGGGCATCACAGTGCTGGGGAGCACCTTGGTGCTTAAACGATTCACCGATCAGCCCCTATCTCCAGGGCCAGGGACCTCTACCCACCGCGTGGGGGGTCGTTGGTTATCCGGAGGAGCCTCCAATGCTGGTGCTGCGGTGCTGAAGCAACTTTTTCCTGGCATCGACCTCGCTGAACTGAGCCGTCAGATTGATCCAGATCAAAACAGCGGCTTACAGCTACGGCCACTTCCCAAATGCGGAGAGCGCTTTCCTGTTGATGACCCCCACCTCGAACCCATCCTCACGCCACGTCCAGTCAGCGATTCCCTTTATCTCCACGGCCTTCTAGAGGGATTAACGCAAATCGAACACGCAGGATGGCAACGCCTCACAAGCCTTGGAGCCGATCCTCCGAGAAAGATCGTGACCCTTGGAGGCGGAGCGCGCAATCCTCAATGGCGACGTCTGCGCGAGCGCCAACTTGGTGTTCCGATTCGCAGCTGCAACACACCTCCAGCGGCAGGAGTGGCTCGTCTGGCTCTACAGGCTGTAAAAGCACCAGACAAGACGATTCATCTAGGGGAGAATTAAGCAAGCATCACCGAGCCCTTGCCCAACCGACTTCGTGACGGCCTTGCCCTTGGCCTGTTCATCGTGCTTGCCGGATATGTGGGATTCAGCGGGTTTCGGCTCGCCATCCTGCTCTGGCAACGCTTCAGCTGAGCCACTCCCCCACCCTCACCCTCGCCCTTTTCCACCATGACCGCTGATCCGCTTACCCCCGCTGTTAGCGAACGCATCTGTCGTCACATGAATGATGACCACGGCGATGCAGTGCTTCAGTACGCCCTCCATTACGGCGGAGTGAGTGCTGCAAACATCGCCACCATGACAGCCGTGAACGCTGATGCCATGAGCCTTGAGGTGGACGGAAAACCCCTCAGAATCCCCTTTGATCACACACTCACTGACAGTGAAGACGCCCACCGCACCATGGTGGCCATGCTGAGAGCCATGCCTTCTGACGGGGGCAAAGGGGAATCCTGAATGCAGTCGTTCTGATGCTTTGCTAACCGCACTCCACGATTGCCTTCAAGACCTGTTCGTTGTGCCTTCTTGCCCGATTTGCAAGAAGGTGATCCATACCCATCAACACGCGGATCAACCTTGCAACGAGTGCAAGCAAAAGCTGGGCCTCATGAAAAGGGGGCTTGAGGGCGCCACTCCTGTTCGCTTCAACGCGGCAGGCTGGTATCGGGGAGAGCTACGCCGAGAGATCCTGCGCCTAAAGCTCAATCAAGACCTATCAGTGCTGAAGGCGATCACCTTTGCACTACGACGAACTCTTCCCGCCAAGGCTCTCTTGGTTCCGATCCCGAGCTGGAAAACGCAGAAGCGAGCTAATCCGCTGCCAGCATTGATCTGCCAGAGCCTGGGACGCACCACCAAGACGTTGCTGAAACGCTGCCGGCGCACCGTGGGTCAACACCATCTCAGTCGCCGTCAGCGGCTTGTGAACATGCAATCTGCATTCGCGATAGATCCAGATCAGCGATCCTGGTGCGTTTCAGAAACGCCCATCTGGATTGTCGATGACATCCTCACCAGTGGAGCGACAGCCCGAGAAGCACTCAACACGTTGAAAAGCGCTGGGTTTGGAGTCAGGGGATTGATCTGCCTAGGGCGCACCCCGTGATTTAAGATTCCGATGTCGCGAAAGCGACGTGCCGGGATAGCTCAGTTGGTAGAGCAGGCGACTGAAAATCGCCGTGTCCCCAGTTCAAATCTGGGTCCTGGCATTGACTGCAACTCGATCAAAACAGCAACGCTGCGGCCCAGAGGTTGCAGATCGATTGCCACGCCGCCCAAACGACGGAATCTCCCCTCAACTCCAAGATGATGGGAGCTGAGGGAGATCGCAAAATCGCTGATCAAATAGCTCGTTCCTATTGATCTGCACAAAGACAGAGCCTGAACAGCTAGTCAATTTCTGGACGACGGCGCCCTGCATGGATGGTGGCAACCTCCGTAATCTCCTCAATCACTAAGTGCTTCCTCCAATCCTGAGACGCGTTCAGCAGCTCATCTAGCTCCTCAGACGTCATTTTTTTGTCAAGACCGCCAAGGGTGCCCTTGATGGCGCACTTGATGATGACCTCTTGCTCGTACGTCATGAAGCGAAAACTGCAACTACCATCTTGCCGAAGAGGTGAGACCGCTTAATTCCTGATCAACCACTCCATACCTATTAACCGAATGCATCAACCATCCATTCCTTTCTGCGCAGCCTTGAAACCAACACTGAAAGAATGGGAAGCAACCAAAGCGAATTAAACAATTACAGAAGCGAACCCACTGAAACAAACCGAGCATAAATACATAGACTACAGAAAAAATAGCGAGTTAAATGATTCCGCAAGCAAGCCAATGAGTCGTCAAGAAATGGAGAATAACAACAACTTCAGCAACAACTATGGTTAAA
>ERZ891134.947-NODE-947-length-21622-cov-3.933278_pt1 | contig 21622 bp, 24 predicted proteins | sample MGYA00520888_ERZ891134 | MGnify/ENA primary metagenome ERZ891134 (study PRJEB32303, sample SAMEA104408692) | aquatic metagenome | biome: Brackish water; feature: Coastal; material: water | place: Baltic Sea | collected 2014-10-23 | depth 10 m ... | reverse complement strand
CGTCCACATCCGGCCGCTGTGGCGGGCTGTAATCAACGTGATAGATACGACCGGACCCGGGATGTACTCTACGTCCACTCAAGCGCTTAATGATCTCCTCATCCGAAACCGTAATTTCCAGCACGTGATCAATCGCAATGCCCTCGTCCACCATTGCCTGAGCCTGCGGAATGGTTCGAGGAAATCCATCGAATAAACAGCCATTTAAACAGTCTTCTTCCTTTAGCCGCTCTTTGACTAAAGCAATAATAATGTCATCGGAAACTAAGCCACCCGAATCCATAATCGCCCTCGCTTGCTGGCCGAGCTCAGAACCCATACTCACGGCCGCACGCAACATATCTCCGGTAGAGATTTGCGGTATGCCAAACTGCTCACAAATAAACTGAGCCTGTGTTCCCTTGCCGGCGCCAGGAGGGCCAATGAATATGATGCGCATAAGTGAGAAATCCTTGAGATATAATTTGGTCGACGCAGTCCCTAAACGCTAACGCTACACAGGCCGTCGTCATGCCGCAAGTTATTCAACTTGCGAGCGCTCGCGTTTTGCTGCCTGCCAGCGCGCCTCCAACGCACTGGAATTCTCATCCTCGAGCCGACTGCCAGCATCGATGGCGCGCGCTTCCATCAATCGGAAACGACCTTCGAATTTTTGAGTAGCCCCTCGCATAGCGGTTTCTGCATCAAAACCTAAATGTCGTGCGAGATTGACCACACAAAAAAGCACATCACCTAATTCAGAGTTTATCGCCGCCTCTTCTTTTTCGACCAACGCGTCCTTCAATTCACACAGCTCTTCCTCTAACTTTTCGAATACACCCGCCACATCTGTCCAATCGAAGCCGACACGTGACGCTCGCTTTTGTATTTTTTGCGCTCTTGTTAAAGCGGGCAAATTCAGTGGGACATCATCCAAAATCCCTGCTTGACGCTTTTGCTGCCGCTCATCGCGCTTGAGTCGCTCCCAGCTGTCAGACACATCAGAAGCCGTTATCGGCTCTTGGTACTGAGCATCAGCGTTGCGCAAAAAAACATGCGGATGCCGACGAATTAATTTTTTTGATAAACCGTCGACCACGTCACCAAAATTAAAGCGTTGCTGCTCATCGGCCATCTGTGCGTATAACAGGACCTGGAAAAGCACGTCACCCGCTTCTTCTTTCATCTGATCAAAATCGTTCGACTCAATTGCATCAGCCAGCTCATAGGCCTCCTCAAGCGTATGGGGAACAATGGAACGAAAAGTCTGACTCACATCCCACGGGCAACCCTGATCAGGATCTCGTAAGCGACGGACAATACCCAACAAATCTTCTATTTGCGCCGACTCAGAGCGGCTGTCATCGACCATTTGGCTCACCCCCTACCGATCCAAAACCAGAGACAAATTGATCATGCCCTCGCCACCTACTGGCACTCAGGCTGACTCAGTGTCAGTAAATACGCCTGTGGAAAGGTAACGGTCACCCCGGTCACAAATAATGGCCACAATGACGGCATTTTCAACTTCAGCGCTCAAACGCAGGGCGGCAGTCACTGCGCCACCCGAAGAAACGCCCGCAAAAATCCCTTCTTCTTTCGCCAGACGGCGCATCATGACTTCGGACTCTGATTGCCCAATGTCCATCACACGATCAACACGATCAGCAGAATAAATTTCGGGTAGATACGCCTGCGGCCATCGGCGTATGCCCGGAATTTGCGAACCATCCGTGGGCTGCAATCCAATAATTTGTATTGCTGAATTCTGGGATTTAAGGAACCGTGAAACACCCATGATCGTTCCAGTCGTCCCCATGGAAGAAATAAAATGAGTGACCCGTCCACCCGACTGTTGCCATATCTCCGGCCCAGTTGATCCAAAGTGCCCCAAGGGATTATCGGGGTTGGCAAACTGATTCAATACCACACCCTGCCCTTGGGCTTGCATTGTCAGCGCGAGGTCACGCGCCGTCTCCATGCCCTCCGTAGCAGAGACATCGATCAGCTCGGCACCAAACGCACGCATTGCGCCTTTCCGCTCTTCACTTTGATTAGCGGGCATAATCAACTTAATCCGATAACCTTTGATTGCTGCGGCCATCGCTAATGCGATGCCCGTATTGCCACTCGTGGCTTCAATCAACGTATCGCCCGGCGCAATCTCACCTCGAATCTCCGCCTCTTTGATCATACTGATGGCAGGGCGATCTTTAACGGAACCCGCAGGGTTATTCCCCTCAAGCTTCCCTAGAATCAGGTTAGAGGTGTCACCTGGAATGCGCTGTAACCGCACCAACGGCGTATTGCCGATAGTGTCTTCAATGGTTGGAAAATCACTCAATTGGATTGCCAGCCTCAGGTAAGAAAGGATTCAGTATACCGACACTCCGACCCTTTTTTCGGCCGCAAGTTAATCACCGTAATAGTCGCTTATCGTTGGCATCATGTTTTTTTTAACTGTCGGTAAATCTCTCGACTATGCAACGTTCGACCCGCAGTGAGCTGGCCCAGCGCAGCGCGTGTTATGTGTTTGATCGGCGCCCATTCCAATGCCAGCGTGGTGTCGCCATCCGCAAGCCACTCTGACACCGCGACCACTTGCGTTCCGGTCATCACAGGGCCCGAAGCAACCCTTTTTTCGGACATCAACACCTCGCAAAAACCGTGATCTACTTCAAATCGGTACGAGCACTCTGGCCGAATCACATCACCCGCACTATCGCAAAACCAATCCACGCGATATCCCAGCTCACTCAACAGCCTCAGCTCAAAACGTCTTAGGACCGGCTCAGACGGGCCCTCGCTGAGGGCTTCAACACTTTCACCATAGCTCATGAAAATATCGGGGTGCGGATCGAAGCGTGGCACCACCCGGCTCACCAACTCATTAACATATAGCCCGCTCATGAGAGCGTCCCCGCGCAGAACATAAGCCGACTTGGGCGACTCCGCAGCGCGTAAGGTCTTCAATTCGCCCCGCCCCACTAACGCAATAAGTAAGGGGTGAAATGGCTGCAATAAAGAAGCCAGTGAACCCCCTTGCTTGCGGCGATGAGCCCCTCGAACCACCGCGCTGCATCGACCTGATTCGGCTGTAAAGAGCTCTACCAAGAGACCGTTGTCTCCATACGCCTTTCGGTTTAGCACCCATGCAGGCTGCAGCGTCGTCATGGCTCACTCAGCGGATCCAGTCCCAGCGTTTTTAAAGCCCTGATATCGTCAGACCAACCGGACTTCACTTTTACCCACAGCTTCAGCATCACTTTAGTATCGAATGCGCGCTCCATATCCTTCCTGGCAGCGGTACCAATCGCCTTGAGGCGCTCGCCTGATTCGCCGACAAGAATCTTTTTTTGCCCGCCTCGCTCAACCAAAATCAGCGCATGAATATGCAGAACGCCCCGTTCGTCGGCGCTAAATGCCTCTATTTCAACGGCCGTTGCGTACGGCAGCTCGTCTCCCAACTGTCTAATAATCTTTTCCCGCACCAGTTCTGCAGCTAGAAATCGCTGACTCCGATCCGTAATTTGGTCTTCAGGGAACAAATGAGGGCCTAAGGGGGCGTGCTGCTGAACATACTGCGTCAACTCGTCTAGACCGCGACGGCGCAGCGCCGATACGGGCAGAACCGCATCGAATTGGCAGCGTTCTGAGAGGCTTCTCGCGAAGGGCAACAAGACCGACTGATTCTCAAGTAGATCGACCTTGTTAATGACGAGTGCGACCGGTCCACTTTGTTGGGCTGCCAGTGACAACACCAAATCATCTTCATCAGTCCAGCGTGTTCGGTCACACAATAAAAGCGTCACGTCGACATCGCTCATCGCCGCGGCAGCCGTTCTGTTCATGACCTGGTTAATGGCTTTCGACTGCCCCTTGTGAATACCGGGCGTATCGACAAAAACAAGTTGCACTGGGCCTTCGGTTTTCACTCCCAACAATTGATGCCGCGTTGTCTGGGGTTTTCGAGACGTAATACTCAGCTTCTGCCCAAGCAAATGATTGAGCAGCGTTGACTTACCCACGTTAGGTCGGCCCACGATCGCGACGACGCCACAGTATCGATCAGGCTGAGTCATGGTGCACCAACTTAGCAACCATCAGAGACGCGGCACTCTGTTCCGCACGCCGGCGACTGGAGCCCACCGCCTCCGTGCTCAATTTTCGACTGGGTAGCCAACACTGCACCTGAAAAGATTGCGCATGATCACTGCCAGAAACAGCCGTAATCGTGTACTCGGGAAGCGCTTCTTTTCGTGCTTGAAGCCATTCTTGTAACTGCGTCTTTGCATCAACGACATCGTCCGGCGATACCGCCTCAATACTCGAAGCCAACCAACTCCCGACAACAACCCGTGCTCGCTCTGTGGCGTCGTCTAGCACCACAGCGCCCGCTAACGCCTCAAGTGTATCGGCAAGTATCGACTCTCGATGCCGTCCACCGCTCTTGCGCTCGCTCTCACCTAAAATGAGGTGCTCTGCTAATCCCAGCTCACGCGCCACCCTCGACAGGGCTTCGCCACTGACGACACTTGCCCGCATGCGACTCAAGGTCCCTTCGTCCGCCTCAGGAAATCGATGAAAAAACGCCTCCGCCACCGCAAAGCCAATAATGGCATCGCCCAAAAATTCTAATCGCTCATTATGAATCTTGCCTGCACTTCGATGTGTCAGGGCCCGGACCAATAAATTGGCATCAGCAAACGCATAGCCCAATTTTTCCTGAAGGGATGCGATCGCAATGGGTCGAAGCTCCGTCAAGAACGCCCCACAGGGGTCGTCTCAATGACAAGATCGTCAAACTTCATCACACCATCAAGAACCCAAAACAATGGAAACCGCGCTTCATAACGCGCATCGACAACGATCACACCTCGCTCTGGATAGATGGCAATATCGTCGATGCCAACGTCACGCACTTGGCTTGTCCTCAATAATACTGCCAGCCGATTCCTGAGTTGTGGCACGCTCTCGCCCGCCACAGGTTGCTCAACTACAGCACGCATTACGATGTCTTTGACAGTGAGGTACTCAAAATAACTCGGCGCCACACGGAGCGCGGCGACGAGGAGTAACCCGAGAAAGGCCAAGTTGGTTGTGATCGCCCACAAACCAAACCCCGCATTGCCCCGAGTTCGATGGGTATGTAAGCGCTGTCGCTGCCGTCTATTCACACCCGCTCCCTAAATCGTCAATCAATGGCTCCCGCTCGCTTAAATGAGGGCACACTCAAAAAGGCCTCCCAGTGCATCCAAATCGCTACCGCTTTACCGACAATATCGCCTTCTGGCACTTGACCCCAAACACGACTATCACTGCTGTTGTCGCGATTATCACCCATCATGAAATAATGTCCGGGTTTAACGACAACCGAAAAATTGCGAGCGGGACGGCGATTATCGGTCTGCATCAAATGACCATCGGTGTCCGGTAGTGACTCCCGCCCCATTTTCACCGTGTAGCGCCCTGTCGGTATCTCGGCCAACCACACCTGAGGCACTGGCGCACCGTTCACCGTCAGTTGCTTATCACGGTAAGCCACGCGATCACCCGGCTTACCAATGACGCGTTTGATGTAATAGGTTTGATTTTGATGTGGCGGAAAAAAAACCATCACGTCCCCCCGCTCAGGCTCGCCCAGCTCGAAGATCTTGGTTCGCGTCACGGGCAATCTTAAGCCGTAAGCGTATTTATTCACTAAAATGTAATCGCCGACTTCGAGGGTGGGCACCATAGAAGAAGAGGGAATCTGAAACGGCTCATATAAAAATGAGCGCAACACCAACACCACTGCCAATACAGGGAAGAATGAACGGGCATACTCGACAACAGCTGGCTCAGCCGCCTCAGCAAGGCAGGCCTCGTTAAAAGAGTGCGCCGCCTTTGAGCCCTCCTCCTCGTACCCAGGAAACCGTGCAGCCAATTCCTGCCGGCGGGACTGACGTCCTCCCGCCAACAGCAAGGTATCGAGGAGCCAAATTGCGCCGCTACCCAATACAACAATCACAAGAATCAGCGGAAAATCGATGTTCATCATGCTAGACGCCTCAGGCATACGCCCCAATTATCACTAAAACGAGTCGCTCATGTATGAAAAACCTGCCGGCTTCAATGATCTACCTGCAGTACGGCTAGAAATGCCGACTGGGGTATCTCAACATTGCCCACCCGCTTCATACGCTTTTTACCCGCCTTTTGCTTCTCAAGCAGTTTCTTCTTTCGCGTCACATCGCCACCGTAACATTTGGCCGTGACATTCTTCCGTAACGCCTTGACGGTTTGCCTGGCGACAACCTTTCCTCCAACGGCTGCCTGAATGGCAACATCGAACATCTGGCGCGGGATCAGCTCTTTCATTTTTTCAGTCAGTACGCGTCCGCGAGATTGGACATAATCCCGATGGACAATAATCGCTAGCGCATCAACACGATCGCCATTAATCAAGACATCTAATCGCGATAGTGGTGCCGCCTGAAACCGCTCAAAACCATAGTCTAGCGAGGCGTAGCCACGACTTACCGATTTAAGCCGATCAAAAAAGTCCAATACCACTTCAGCCATCGGCACATCGTAGATCAACTGCACCTGCTGCCCCAAGAATTGCAAATCAACTTGCGAGCCTCGCTTCTCGACACACAGCGTAATAGCAGCCCCGAGATACTCCTGAGGGGTCAGAATAGTGCATCTCGCGATGGGTTCGCGCATGATTTCAATGTCGCCAGGATCAGGAAGCTTGGAGGGGTTATCCACGTAAATCACCTCACCACCCTTTCTCACGACCTCATAAATCACGGTCGGTGCGGTGGTGATCAGATCTAAATTATACTCCCGCTCCAACCGCTCTTGAATGATTTCCATATGCAGCATACCCAAGAAGCCGCAGCGAAATCCGAAGCCCAGCGCATCAGAAGATTCTGGCTCATAAAAAAGCGACGCGTCGTTGAGCGTCAACTTCCCTAGCGCTTCTCTAAAATCCTCGTAGTCGTCAGAATTAACCGTGAAAATACCCGCATAAACCTGCGGTTTAACCTGCTTGAAACCGGGCAAGGCCGGCGTCTCTTGGTGAGAGGCTGGAATCAGAGTGTCGCCCACTGGCGCGCCCTTAATATCCTTAATTCCTGCCACGACAAAGCCTACTTCGCCTGCCATCAGGCAGCCTGTTGTGGTTCGCCGGGGCGTGAACACGCCAATCATGTCCGCTTGGTGCTGCTTACCGGTCGACGCCACCAGGAACTTATCCCGCTTACTCAGCTGACCTTGCTTCACACGAACTAACGACACGACGCCGAGGTAATTATCGAACCAAGAATCAATGATGAGTGCTTGCAGCGGCGCATCGCGGTCGCCCACCGGTGCCGGTACTTTTCTAATGAGGTATTCAAGCACATCCTCAATACCTAAACCGGTCTTTGCACTCGTCGGGACCGCCTCGGTGGCGTCGATCCCAATAATCTCTTCAATCTCCTGCTGCACCCGCTCAGGGTCAGCTTGAGGTAAGTCCATTTTGTTGAGCACAGGCAATACCTCTACACCCTGCTCAATGGCCGTGTAGCAGTTTGCGACTGACTGCGCTTCGACGCCCTGACCAGCATCCACTACCAATAAGGCGCCCTCACAGGCAGCCAGCGAGCGAGATACCTCATATGAGAAATCAACGTGCCCCGGTGTATCAATAAAGTTCAGCTGATAGACCTGACCACTCGCGGACTCGTAATCCAGCGTCACGCTCTGGGCTTTAATGGTAATGCCGCGCTCACGCTCCAAGTCCATGGAGTCGAGCACCTGGTCTGCCATTTCTCGCTCTGACAGACCACCGCAATGCTGAATAAAACGATCTGCCAGCGTCGACTTACCGTGATCGATATGCGCGATGATAGAAAAATTACGTATATGACTGAGTTCAGCCACTGCTTAGTCGCCTCAAAAGGGATAAGGACTGTCAGAAACAACAATCCGTTACATCGAAGCGCGCCATTTTAGCACGCTAAACCTCAGAGCATCAGTCGCTTTCAGGTATACGAATGCCAATGAACAGTGGACTCCGTCCACGAATCAGCCTCGCCGGGACAGAAGTGCCAGGGACCAATCCCTCCGCAACGCCATCAAGATCCGTTAGCTGACTGACAGGACGGCTACCCAATCGAGTCAAAATATCGCCCTCTTCCACCCCCGCTTCATCTGCTGGAGAGCCTGAGGTTACCCCCACCACCCATACGCCGCCCGACAATCCCAAATCCGACAACAATTCAGGCTCCACCGGAGCAATACGCATACCTAACAACCGCACGGTGCCATCAGAGGCGATCCCAGTTGCCACTCGCGCCACTTCATCGGCAGCCAGCACGCCCACCTCTACGTCGATAGATCGCTCTTGTCCATCACGAATAATCACTGCCTCAACCGACGTTCCCGGTGTAATTAATCCGACAATATGAGGCAGATCCGCAGACGTTTCGATCGCATGGCTATCGAAGCTAACAATAATATCGCCCGATTCTAGGCCGGCATTTTCAGCGGGTGAACCACTACCCACCTGAGCGATTAATGCCCCCCGCGGCCGCTCTAGGCCGAAAGAATCGGCGAGATTGCGGTCGACATCTTGAATGCTCACACCCAGCCATCCCCGCTCAACAGCGCCTGTTGCTTGTATCTGAGCGACGACGTTGCGAACCACTGAGCTCGGAATCGCAAACGACAATCCAATGGACCCACCAGAGCGGGTAAATATCTGCGAATTGACACCGATCACTTCTCCCTCAAGGTTGAATAAAGGCCCACCCGAGTTACCCGGATTAATCGCGACATCTGTTTGAATGAATGGCACATAATTGTCGCCAGCAGCGGTCGGTAAACTGCGGCCAACCGCGCTGACAATGCCAGCGGTAACGGAAAAATCGAGTCCGAAGGGCGAGCCAATCGCCAGCACCCATTGACCCACTTTCAGCGCCCCTTCGTCTGCCAAACGTAAGATTGGCAAGCTGTCAGCGACAATTTTCAGTACCGCCAGATCTGAACGTGGATCGGCACCGATGATCTCCGCATCGTATTCCTGCCTATTGGGCAGACGCACCACAACGTGCTTCGCACCCTCGACGACGTGATGATTCGTAATCACAAAACCGTCGCTGGAGAAGATAAATCCGGAGCCCATCCCCGCTCGCTCACGCGGCACAGGGGGTCGGCCGCGAAAGTTAAAGAATCGTCGCAGCGATTCAGGCAGCTCTTCTAACTCCTCCTGATAGCGAGGATTTTCAGCTTCATACTCCACCAGTATCTTCACAACTGCGGGCGAGGATGCCGCGACTATTTCAGTAAAGTCAGGTAGCGCAGCACTCGACAGACTGGCGAATCCAGTCAGTCCCCAAAAGGCAGAAATAAATAACACAGCGCGTACCATCATGGCCGGACTCCACTTATAAAAAATATTGGCGTTACTGTTTCGCAAGCAACTCGACATGCTGCACCGGAGCCTTAGAGGCTAACCGAGGCTCAGCCATGCCAGGCAATCCGCCCTGAAAGCGTCGACTCACTTGGTGAAGGATAGCAAACCCGCTCAATAACCCAAGGCAAAAGGCACTGGCGGCCCACACATCGCCCCAGGAGGCCGCCCACAGTGAACAACCAGTCCCGAGCATCAACGGTGCTCCATAAAGCCATAGCGTACCCCCGAGCAACGTGGAATCCGGGATCTCAATCATCACCTCATCACCGAGCTGACAGCTTGATGCATGGAGCATTTCGCCGGATAGCGCTCTCACCCTACCCTTACCTTGCTGCAACAGTGCTGATAAGGCACCTTGCCCACAACCGGCGCGTGCAGCGCAGCGGCCACATGCGGCGCTGCGATCCGCTTCCACCCACACCGCATTGGGCTCCAGGGCAACCACAGTGCCGGGCTCGGTTACCCCGCCCACTATGAACCCTGCCCAGCCGAGCGTACCGCGTCAGCAAGCAGTCTTGCCGTGACCACAGGCACTTCTCCCAGCACACTAATCAGCACGCCGCGATTGCCAACCCGCGTACCTCGCGTGTACGTGAGTGTCGCACCGTCGATAATGGCACCCTCACCGGCTGGCGCACTAGGCGGCAACGACTCAACAAACACAGAGGCGGTAGCCCATCCGTCACTCACCACAAACACACCTTGCTCATGATTTTCAGAGACCACAAAATAACCGGGGATCACGCCTCGACCCCGCGCCATCACAGCGTCGTTAGCTTCGCTGCTCACCGACGGAGGCAGCTCACTATAGCGAATATCGGCAAATTCAAACCGCTCCAATACTTTCCCGCCCGGCTCGGCCGTCACCATCGCAAGCGCCATACCCGTTTGCACATCGACATGGACAAAATGTGCCAAGCGCAATGTGTCACGCGGACGAAGCACCAGCTTTTTCGTCAATCGACCTGCAATGACGCGAGTCGAGTCGAGGCTAACCGCATAAAACTTGCTAAGATCACAGACACGGTGCTTCGGAATAAACGCGCTTGGCCAAAACTCTGCTTGAGGATTAACTTGGGCATTGAGGCGACGCAGGGTTCCTTGACGACTCTCGTCAGGAGTGCCTCCGCTGGGCCAGGCCACCTCAAGGAATTGTCGATTATCTGCTCGCTCGTAGAGGACGGTTCCCTCGTACGCGACGGCCCTATGGGCCTCGAAAAGCCTTGCGAGCGTCTGCTCAGACTCAGTTTCCAACTCGCAATCGAGCGCACTCGATTGCGCTAACCCAGAAAAAACCATGGCGCACAGCGATAGTGCGCCGAAAAACCGCCTCCGCCAGTACGTCATAGGTTCACTGATGCGCGGATTTTTCACCACTAGCCGCCGGCGCACGAACGTAAGAAATATAAGGGGCAGGATGCATTGGCGCAGCACGCGACGCGTGATGACGGGCCAAGTTACGGTAACGATCTTGCGCCAGCCGCTCATATAGTGCCGCCACTTCTCGTCGCTCATTATCAACCGAATCGACTTGCCTATCGGCAACAGGAAGCGACCTCGCACCGAGACTCGCCTGAACAGGCTGCGCGCCCAACACCGGGACAACACCTCCCACCAGATCACTGACGACACTACCTTGCATGACGCTAGTTTTGGGCACCAGCAGTTGTTGTCCGCCCAGCACGAGAGCCATCGTCACGGAAGCCGCTACCGCCATGCTCCAAAGCGGGTTTCTGTAGGCGCTTTTTTCGCCCGTCAACGCTTCTGTTACGGCGGAAGACACTTCAATATTGGGCTGGTTAACCCTGCGAGTTTGTAGCAACTCTCGCACCATCTGCTGACGACGCCACCTTGCCCTCAACGCAGGATCGCTGCTAGTGGCATCAAGTACCCTTCGCAACTCAAGCTCATCGGCTTCGTCGTCCATCACCGCAGATAGCGTTTCGAACTCTCTCTCACTGGTTGTCATCTGAATCCCGACTCCCCACTCATTTGTTGCTTAACACGCTCGTCAATCGCCTCACGTGCCCGAAAAATTCTGGATCTCACTGTTCCGACGGGGCAGTCCAAGACTGCAGCAATATCGTCGTAACTTAACCCCTCGAACTCCCGCAATGTTAGTGCTGCCCGCAGCTCTTCAGGCAACGCCGCTAACGCCTCTTCCACCACTGCGGCTAGCTCCTCTCCCATCGCGACCGCTTCGGGGGTGCCCACATCGGCCAATAATTCGGCCTGCTGGCCTAACTCTGCGTCCTCTATTGTAGCGTCAGCACCCGGACGGCGGCGTCTCGACACCAGGTGGTTTTTGGCGGCATTGGCTGCAATGCGATACAACCACGTATAGAAGGCGCTATCTCCTCGGAACTTATCGATGGCCCGGTATGCCTTGATAAAGGCTTCCTGTGTAACATCTTCCACCTCAGACGGATCCGACACGTACCGGCTGACCAGCGCAGCAATTCTCCCCTGATACTTAAGTACCAACAGGTCAAACGCCCGCAAATCCCCCCGTTGCGCCCTCTGAACCAGTTGCTGATCTGTCTCAGAGGCTGTCAAAACTGCACCTTTAATCCACTCAATCTGCCAGGTGATATACCTTCAACGCTATTTACCGACTTATCCGACTGCGTCGCAAGCAAAAAGTTCCCGATCAATTACACTATTAGACCGTTACTATACCGCACTCGCTTCACACCAACGGTCAACCTGACATGCCTACCCCTTCTCGCTTTGATGTGCTCATCATTGGCAGCGGCGCCGCTGGGCTGAGTCTCGCTCTGCAGCTCCCCCACAATCTGCAGATAGCGGTCCTCTCTAAAAGTCAGCTTAGCTCGGGCTCAACCTCCTGGGCACAAGGCGGTATGGCAGCCGTATTACATGACCGCGACACAGTAGACGCTCATGTGAGTGACACGATGAACGCCGGCGCGGGACTGTGTCATGAGCCTGCGGTGCGCTTCACTATCGGGCGAAGCCGGCAAAGCGTTGACTGGCTGGTATCACAAGGGATGGCATTCGATCTGAGAGACGATCAACCTGACCTTGAATTTCGCGAATTTCATCTCACGATGGAAGGCGGTCACAGCCACCGACGCGTCATCCACGCCGCTGACCAGACGGGTCTCGCCATCTCTGAGGTGCTCGCCAATCGTGCCGAGCAAGCATCCAACATCACGCTATTAACAGACCTTTGCTTGGTTGATGTGATCAAGTCAGGGGGACGAGTCTGTGGCGCTCACCTACTCAACACGAAAGACCGACGCGTTGAGACGCTCAGCGCCAATGCAGTGGTGCTAGCCACCGGGGGCGCCAGCAAAGCCTATCGATACACCACCAACCCCGACGGGGCCAGCGGGGACGGCATTGCAGTGGCGTGGCGTGCAGGCTGTCGAGTGGCCAACCTCGAGTTCAATCAGTTTCATCCAACCTGCCTGTACCATCCAAAGACGCGTTCGTTTTTAGTCACCGAGGCTTTGCGCGGTGAAGGCGCCACGCTCCATCTCGAAGATGGCGAGCGGTTCATGCCCCACTTCGACTCTCGGGCCGAGCTGGCGCCCCGCGACATTGTCGCGCGCGCCATTGATCACGAAATGAAGCGACTCGGTGCGGACTGCGTTTATCTCGACATCAGTCACCGCCCTGCCAGCTTTATCAAACGTCACTTTCCTCAGGCCCATGAGCGCTGCCTCGCATTAGGCATCGACATTACGGCTGAACGCATACCGGTCGTGCCAGCCGCCCATTACACCTGTGGCGGGGTCGTAGTGAATCAGCACGGCGCCACCGACATCCCGGGTCTCTATGTCGTGGGCGAATCGGCCTGTACCGGACTGCATGGCGCCAACCGAATGGCCAGCAACTCTCTTCTGGAATGCTTTGTTTACGCACAATCCGCCGCGGAACACATCGCCGCATCACTCTCAAGTCCGTCGGCTACCCCAACGGAATGGGATGACAGCCGTGTTCGCGACTCCGATGAAAAGGTCGTCATACAGCACAACTGGCAAGAGCTCAGACGCCTGATGTGGGATTACGTGGGCATTGTCCGCACTTCTCACCGACTCGCTTACGCCGCCAAGCGGATCAACCTACTTGAGCAAGAAGTGTCACGATACTACGGTCGTTTTCAGATTACGCGACCTTTACTCGAGATGCGCAATTTGACTCAGGTGTCGCAGCTCATGGTGTCGTGTGCGTCTGGGCGCAAAGAAAGTCGAGGGCTGCATTTTAATTCTGATTACCCCAACGCCCTCCCCGAGGCGCATGACTCGGTACTGATACCCCCCAACTTTGACCCCACAGTGGCGTTAGCCGGTCCGGTAGAACGATTACCCGAGTATCGATAACGACCCGCGGCTATCCCTCAAGGCCATGAAAACGCCTTATTTCGGCAATCACGGGTTGCCAGCGTGGCTCGGCCGGATCACTGCGCGCCATGACCCATTCGAGCAGATCTTGATCGTCCTGAAATAACAGCTCTCGATACAGCGCCCGCAACTCCGCAGGCATGTCCGCGAACCCTTCCTCAATAAAGGGAGACAGTAACAAGTCTAATTCCAACAGCCCGCGCCGACTGGCCCACCTTGCTCTGTTCCATTCCTCGCGCTGCTCCATGCTCGTGACCCATTCTGCCTACCCAAAGGTGTAGTATAGGCGTCTTACCTAACACTTGCCGGGGGCACCTTAGTCGCGTGACTGATCTTGAGACATTGCCGCAATCCACTGTGCCGGGGGAGACTGATCTGGTGATGACATTAGCCGGCGCGGATGCCGTCCACTTTCTTCAGGGACAAACCACCGCAGACTTTGAGAATACCGAACCGGGCGCTGTTCGTTTTGCTGCCTTTTGCAATCCAAAAGGCAGAGTAATCGCAGACGTCCTTGCCATCGTTGTCAGTAACGAAGAGGTCATGCTGCGGGGCCGGCAAGCCGTCATGACCGCGCTGGCAACCCACCTAAAGCCGTACCTTTCTTTTTCTAAAAGCACGCTGTCTGACTCACACTGGAGAATTTCCTGTGAGAAAATCGGCGCTCAGACGTCAGCGACAGAACGCGCCGCCCGACTGCAATACGACGCCGATACCCTCGTACGCATTGATATACCGCGAAGCGACGACATGACCGAAAGTTGGCGCGTTAGTGGCACTGCAGCGCACAGCCAAGCAGCGGAGCCCCTCGCTTTAGCTGAGGTTGACATCATGACGGCTCGGGCCAGGGTAGAACTCGACACGATCGGTGCCTATTTGCCACAAGATCTGAATTACGACCTCAACGGCACCGTCAGCTTCACGAAAGGCTGCTATACCGGACAAGAGATCGTCGCCCGGCTACATTATCGCGGCACGCCAAAGCGGCGTTTATATCGCGCCGTAATCGACGACACAGGCGGCACGGTGGCGCCCGGTAGTCGACTGAGCAACGCGTCGAATCGCGCTGTGGGTAGCGTGGTCAATCACGCCAGCATCAGGGGCGCTCAGCAAGCACTCATTGAGCTGACTCCTGAGACGGCCAGCGATTCGGTATTACTCGAGGATCCCCAGGACACACTTTCTGCCATTGAGGCCTGTTACGAAGAGAGCGACCACTCTACCTCGTCTAGCTGATGGGCACGTAGAAAGGCATTCGCCTTAGTGAAGTGCTTACAGCCGAAAAAACCTCTGCGAGCGGACAGCGGTGAAGGATGGGAGGCCTGCAATATACAATGCCGCGATCGATCAATCGCAGCCCCTTTTGTCTGTGCGTGGTTGCCCCAGAGCATGAACACCACCGGATGCCCACCCTGGTTCACCGCACGCACAACGGCGTCCGTGAAGGTCTCCCAGCCTTTACCTTGGTGCGACCCCGCAAGCCCCCTCTCGACAGTGAGCACGTTATTAAGCAACAGTACGCCTTGGGCTGCCCACTCCGTCAGATCAGCTCGCTCCGGCGGTGCAATGCCGACGTCCGTCACCAATTCGCGGAAAATATTACGCAGAGAAGGCGGCGGTGGCCCCCCGTCCTTGATCGAGAAACTCAGCCCGTGCGCTTGGCCGGGACCATGATAAGGATCCTGCCCTAGCACCACCACTTTGACCGCATCCGGTGGTGTCGCGTTCAGGGAGGCAAAGTATTCACTCTCAGCAGGATAAATCTCTTTCCCGGCCGCTGCCTCTGATCGCAAAAAGAGACTCAACTCAGACAGATACGATTGTTGAAATTCATCATCAAGGAGTGTTCGCCATTCCTGACGTAAGGGTCCTAACTGAACCATCGTAACCTCCGATAACGATGCCCTGGCATGCCTGCTACCTCAGCGTGTTGCGTTCCGGCCACGGCAGACCCCAGCCATCCATTGTGTTGTATCAATCCCGCTGCCGAGCTTGCCGTCGAACCCGGAGAAGTCCCTGGCCAGACACCAGCAGAACACCGATCCAAACGAGCCCAAAGGAGGCGGCCGTCACCAGATCAATGGATTCGCCTAATGCGGTTTGCGCAACCAACAACTGTAGCGTGGGCCCCAGATAGGAGGTGAATCCTACGATACTCAGTGGCAATAATCTGGCGGCGGCAATATACGTCAGCAGTGGCGCGGTTGTATAAACGCCTGACAATAGCAGGAATAGATCCACTCGAAGACCATGCGCGCCCAGACCCGCCCCACCGGTAAACCATAGCCAGCCCAAGGCAAAGGGTGCCATACAGAGCGTTTCAATAAACAAACCCTGCATCGTATCGGCCACGATATTTTTACGAATGGCACCGTAGAGCGAAAAGGTAATGGATACGACCAGACTGATCCATGGCAGGCTCCCATAGGCAACAATCTGCAACATTACCGCCGCGACGGCGAGCGCGATTGCCAGCCGATGCGCCATGCTGAGGGTTTCCTGAAAAACGAACCTGCCCACGATGATAGTGAGTAACGGCAGCATGAAATAGCCGAGGCTCGCTTCGGTGGCACGACCCGCGTTCACCGCATAAACAAAGACGCCCCAGTTAGTGCTAAGCAGTAGCGTGGCGCAGGCACTCCACAGGAGTGTTTTACGGTGCTTGATCAGCGCCCATGTGGCCGGCAAGCGACGCATCCAGAGGAGGATTACCGTCGCAATGGGCAAGCTCCAGATCGCTCTATGGGCGACGACATCAATCGCTCGCACAGGCTGGGTTTCAATCCAAAATAAGGCCGCAACCCCCCAAATAATATTGGCAATCACCGCCAATGAAAGGCCCGTCTTTAACTGCTGTCGAGAGTAATCCAACGTATTCGACTCCAATCCTCTTGCACTAAAACCACGCAGCTCGCGAAACCAATCTAAGGGCCAAAACTGACAAGCGTCGAGTGTACTGCGGAGCGAGCATACATCAGGTCTGCCCTGACGATGATCGGCCCCATCGAGCCAGTGAGCAGAGATGACCGCAATCAATGCTATGGTCCATCGGCTCATCCAAACCTGCTGGAATCGTCATGCCACCATTTCATGCCAATTCGCCCTTGTCCTGCCTGTTAGGCGCTCTGACGTTGCTAATGCTATCTCAGCCCCTCGTTGCCGATCCAAGGATCGCCGCGGATCCAGAAGCCCTTTACTGGCAGGCTGCCATGGCGCGTCTTGAGATCCCGGTCATCCGCTCGGTGGGGGGCCGGATGCGACACTTTACCGAACACTGCAGTGCTACCGCCATCACACCCGGACCCGCCATGCTGCTGCTGAGCGCCTGGCACTGCTTCGAAGATTACGCTGCGACACAAGGGGCCATCGAATTATTCACGCAACACTCGACCGATACTGCATTACCCCTGCGCCTGATTGTCAGCGGCGGCTCGATGTCGGAGGACTGGGCGATTCTGACCCCCTTAACCGGCAACGCCAACGTCATCAACGCCTGGATTCCGCTCGCAACACAGCCTGCTCAGCGAGGCACTCGCGTCATCGCAGCGGGCTTCGCTCCGCTAGCCGATGACGCTGCGCCAGAAAGGACCGCAGAAACACCACCCACCCGGGGGCTACTGTACGATTCCGACTGTGTGGTGCTCATGGGTAATACCCGACCGGCAAAGTCTGACTGCATAGCGAAAAAAGGCGCGTCAGGCGGCGCTATTCTCCGACGCACTGCCAGCGGCAGTGTCCGAGTGCTCGGGGTGATATCGGCGGGTGACGGAGAGTCTGTTAGCTACTTTCACCCCACCGACACATTGATAAGTCGTATTCGCTCACTTCGGTGAGGCATCCTTGATCTGGCGAGCTGGCGGCTCCCCTCCGATATGACGCTGACCTCGCTGCGTCGCAAGCTCCACTTGCTTTTGCCGCTCTTGAAAACGTGCTCGCTGGCGCTCATTGTGCGTGTCATAACAGTGCGGACACGAAATGCCTTTCTCATATTTCGGCGATCGCTTTGCCGCCTCAGTGATCGGGTGTCGACACGCATAACACTGATCAAAACTGCCCTTCTCAAGATCGTGATTCACCGCGACCCGGGCGTCAAAAACAAAGCACTCCCCCTCCCACCGCGACTCGGACACTGGCACTTCCTCGAGATATTTCAGAATACCTCCCTGCAAATGCCAGACTTGCTCAAACCCCTGAGACACTAAGTAAGAAGTCGATTTTTCACAACGAATGCCGCCGGTGCAAAACATGGCCACTTTTTTATGGTGTGTTGGCTGCAAGTGCGTATCGATCCAGCTTGGAAGATCGCGGAAATTTTCAGTTTCAGGGTTAATGGCACCCCGAAAAGTGCCGATGGCCACCTCGTAGTCATTGCGAGTGTCGATGACCAAACAGTCAGGATCGTCAATGAGTGCGTTCCATTGCGCGGGCGTCGCGTATTGGCCCACGCAAACGCTGGGATCAATATCCTCCACCCCCATCGTCACAATTTCTTTTTTTAACTTCACTTTCATGCGATGAAAAGGCGCAGCACTGTGAAAAGACTCTTTCCAGTCGAGGTTGGCGAAACGAGCGTCCTGCTCCAACCAAGCAATGACTGCATCAATACTCTTTCGACTCCCAGCAATCGTGCCATTAATACCCTCTTTCGCGAGTAACAGCGTTCCTTTGACTTGAGCGCGCTGACATACCTCCAGTAAAGGGGTGCGGAGAGCAGCGAAATCATCGAGTCGAACAAACCGGTATAAGGCTGCGACAACTCGGTCCGAGGCCTCAGCGGGACTGTTCACTTACCCGTTCCTCCTCGACAGTCAGGGGACACCGGAACTGCCGCGACATGATCCCACTCTTCCGGAGTATAGGTGTGCAGCGCCAAGGCATGAACTGGTCCTGCCAGCCACTCCTTGAGCACCGCATACACCGACTGATGTCGCTTTACGCTGCGCTGCCCAGAAAACGCCTCGCTCACTATCGTCACTTTAAAATGGGTCTCAGAGCCTTCGGGCACATTGTGGCGAAAGCTCTCGTTTTCTACTGTGAGCGTTTGGGGGTTAAAGGCAACCTGCAGCGCCGTGTTGATTTCATCTTTTATCATGATAGGCATCGATCTCATCCAGTTCGTGCTAGTTTACGCTGAAATTGACATTTCATCTTTGACGGCCAACCAGACTATGACTCCAGAGCCCTCACCGCAGCACCGTCTCCCCACCCCGCCAATCTGGCGCCATTTGCTAGCGATGCTCTACGATTTACTGCTTATACTGCCGCTTTTCATGGCAGCCACCGCCCTGTGGGTCGCCATACTAGGACCCACCGACAGTATTGCTCAACCCACTGTACCGCCGGCGCTGCAGTGGGCGGGCTGGCTCCTAATAGTGATCCTGTTCTTCGGCATTTTTTGGCGCAGAGGGGGCCAGACCCTCGGCATGCAGGCATGGCGGATCAAGCTGATCACGCACACCGGCGAGCGGCCTAGCTGGAAGCAAGCCCTGACACGTGTGATCGGCGCCCTGGTGTCAGCGACGTTACTGGGCCTCGGTTATGCGTGGCGCTTCGTTTCGCCAGAGAAAGCCTACTGGCATGATCGATGGTCTGGGACGCGGCTGGTGGTCATCCCAAAAAAAGGGCAAGACTGAGTCACTCAGTACGTCGCAGTAATAGCCACATTCCCCCCAGCCAACAGACCACTATCGGTGACAGCGCAGCCAGTAAAGGGTCGTAGCCAAAAATGAGACTGGCTGGTCCAAAAAAATCTTGGCTGATTCGGAAGGCAACCCCGACAACCACACCGACAAATATCCGCGCGCCCATCGTTCCTTCACGCAGAGGGCCGAAAATAAAAGACATGGCAACGAGCACCAAACCCAAGGTCGCAAGGGGCTGCAACACCTTGCGCCAAAACGCGAGCTTAATATCCGTAAAGACCATGCCTTGCTGCTGTAAATACTGCGCGTAGGGCCACAGCTGCATCACAGACAGCGTCTCCGGATCTACCACATCCAGTGTGAGCAACTGCGGTGTAATGGCGGTATCCCAACGCCTCAACGTTTCCTCCAACACCACCGTACCGTCAGGCTCTAGGCGGGTCAGCTTGACTCGCTCCAACATCCAATGGTCCCCCGCATAGGTTGCTCGTTCTGCCATCAACGTGGTGTCTAGGCGCCGGTCTTCATCAAAATTGAGCAGCGTAATACCGTAAGCAACGCCCCCTCTCTGAACGGCATCAACATGGATAAAAGTATTACCGTCTCGATTCCACGCGCCAAACCGGCCAGCCACTGCTGATTCAGAACGCTGCGCCAATGCACGATAGCTCATCGCCAATTGTTCTGAATGCGGGGCAACAAATTCGCCGACTGAAAATCCGATAGCCGCTACCAGTAATGCTGGTTTTAAGACCGTCACTGCCAGACGACTGATCGAGACGCCTGCGGCACGCATCACCACCAACTCGCTCGAGGCGGCGAGACGCCCGAGCGCAATGAGCGCACCAATTAACGCCGCAAATGGCACAAACTCGTGAATCCGGCGCGGTAAGGTGTAGCCCACGTACACCAATATGTCTACAAAACCGTAACCATCGCCTATGTCATCGGTTTCATCGATAACGGAGGTCAAGGCATCCAGTCCCACCAACAAGAGCAACACACCGAGCGTCGCCATCAACACGCCGCCACCAATGTAACGATCAAGTTTAGACACGGACAGCGCTCCAGCGCCTACTGATCGACTCCCAATGCAGTAAGACCACAGATAAAACCGCAAATCCCACATGCACCGACAGCATGACAGCGGGACCCTGGCCCGACTCAATCAACCCTCTGCCCTGAGTCAGACCCAGAAAATAGATCAGCAGGACCACCATCGCAGGTCCAATCTTTGCATAGCGGCCTCGCCGGGCATCAGTGCGACTGAGCGCAAGGGCGATAATGGCGATGGCCGGCACCATCATCGGCAAAGACAACCGCCACCAAAAAGCGCCTCGCAGTTTGGGATCACTGCTTTGCCAAAGCGCCTGCGTTGACATAGCTTGAACTTTAGAGGTGCGGCGGGGACTACCTTGTGATTCAGGAATCAGCTCGCCGTATCGCTCAAATTGTATCTCTTCGAGCGCGAGCTCCCCTGGCTCCCCTTGGTATCGACTCCCACCTCGCAGCTCCAGATAGCGACGCCCCGTCGATTCCTGAAAAACAATTTCTCCTTCTCGTGCGAAGGTCGCGTTATATATGTCTGACTGCGAGCCCGGCTCACGTTCGAATACAAAGATGTTATGCATCACGCCATCTTCGTCGATTTGCTCAGCGTAGGTGACGTAATGCCCACCACGCTGCTTCCGGAAACGACCTTCGTTGAGGATATGCAATCCCTCTGCGGACCGCGGGTTATCTAACAGCACTTGGGCGCGCGCCGAGCCTTCAGGTGCCACATAAAGCGACAGGAACGCCACCGCGCCAACCACCACCATCGTGGGCACTAAGACATATCCGGCAAGCCTACCCGGACCCACACCACAAGCCCTGAGCACCACCATTTCGCTCTCCGCATAAAGCCGACCCAAACTGAGCAAAATGCCGATAAAGAGCCCCAAAGGCAGAATCATTTCAAAGAATCCGGGCAACTTAAACAGCATGATAGGCAGCAGCACATCGCCGGTCAGCGAGCCGACCGCTGCCTCCGCAAGGTATCGAATAAATCGACCGGCAAACACGACAAGGAACAGCACGAAACTGACCGCTACCGTGTGTAGCAAAATGTCGCGTGTTAAGTACTGAAGTATCCGCATGGGCTCGATATTAGGTTGAAAGTCCGATAGATGGTTATTTCGTTAACTGCT